>Ga0181523_10001117_pt1 | contig 29178 bp, 28 predicted proteins | sample PEATcosm2014_Bin_43_FD_119752 | JGI IMG/M metagenome (GOLD analysis project Ga0181523, IMG submission 119752) | Peatland microbial communities from MTU Mesocosm Facility, Houghton, MI, USA - PEATcosm2014_Bin05_30_metaG | ecosystem: Environmental > Terrestrial > Soil > Wetlands > Peat | place... | reverse complement strand
TCTTACGGACCACAGTGAAATTCCCGAGGCATCGTTTCGTCAGCTCGAGGGATTGGACATTCTTTTTCTGGATGCGCTGCGGCACAAGCCGCATCCCACGCATTCAACGGTAGAGAATTCGCTACGCATCGTGGATCGGGTGAAGGCGAAGCGAGCATTCTTCACGCACATTTGCCACGATCTGGCGCATGAAGCGACCAACGCAACCTTGCCGCCTCATGTGCGGCTGTCGTATGACGGGATGAAATTGGAGTTTGAAATTTAAAGTTCAGTGGTCAGCGAACTCTTGCGGAGCGCTGCCTTCTGGCCACTGACCACTGCTATGCAAGTTTTTCACAAACTCGATGACGTTCCAGCCGAATTTGGCCCGTCGCTGGTGAGCGTGGGCAACTTTGACGGCGTGCACCGGGCGCACGCTCACGTGTTGGGTGAGATTGTACGGCGGGCGCGGATCGGCGGAGCCAACGCCGTCGCGGTCACGTTTGAGCCGCATCCGGCGCGCATTCTGCGGCCTGACTCCGGATTGAAGCTACTTACTCCAGCACCGGAGAAATTGCGTTTGCTTGAAGGGACGGGCATTGACGCCGTCTTGATGTTGCCCTTCGGGCGCGATCTTTCGCTGATGACACCGCGACAGTTTGTCGAGCGGATTCTGAAAAAGAAACTACATGCGCGCGAGGTGCATGAAGGTTACAACTTCCACTTCGGGCACAAGGCCGCCGGGGATGTGAATCTGCTAGCTCAATTCGGGCAGGAGATGGGCTTTGAAGTGAAGGCCTACCCCGAGCAGAAGCTCCGCGGCGAGCCGGTTTCGAGCAGTCACATTCGTAGGCTGCTGAGCGAAGGACGGGTAAGCCGGGCTCGGCATCTGCTGGCGCGCCCATTCTGTATTCTGGCCACGCCGGGGCGCGGGCGCGGTTATGGCTCGAAGTACACCGTGCCCACCATCAACCTGGCGCGCTACGAAGAGCTCGTGCCTGAGGACGGCGTCTATATCACGTGGACGCGCGTGGGGACCGAGCGGTTTGATTCCGTGACGAATGTGGGCAATCGTCCGACGTTTGGTGCAGATTCGTTTGCCGTTGAGACGCACCTGCTGAACTTTCATCCATTCGAACTGACGCCGGAGAGCGAAGTCGAAATCTGCTTCCTCGATCGGCTGCGTGATGAGATCAAGTTTCCGTCCGTGGAGGCGTTGCGCGAGCAGATCGCGAGGGATGTAAAGAAGGCTAGAAGATACTTTCATTTACTTCGACTCGGAGCCTCTGGTCACTGACATTTCCACGATGCACGTCTTCCTAGCTTCAAGGCGGTAAACCATGAGCCCTGATAAGACCGGACGCCTTGTAATTCTCAGCGGGCCCTCCTGTGTCGGAAAAAGTCCGCTCTACAAGTCCCTTGGCAAGTTCTACCCTGAGCTGCACGCCAAGCTTCAGAAACTGGTGCTCTTCAACAGCCGCGCTCCGCGTCCCGGCGAACTTGACGGAGTGGACTATCACTTCCGGACGCGGGCTCAGGTCGATGCGTTGCGGGCGGACCATCGATACGCCGTACTGGAGGCGCGGGATGACTTACAAGCATTGGGTATCGAGGAACTCGAGTCTTTACTGCGACGAGGCGATGTCTTCTTCGAGGGGAATCCATATGTCGGGAGGGCACTGCAGATGCACCCTCGCCTTGCGGAGGTGAAGCGACTCAGCATTTTTCTCTCGCCGCTTTCGAAGGACGAAATCGCTTACTTGAAGACTCCGGAGCGCAATGTGGCGCTTAATGAACTTCTCACCGATATCATGCGGCGCAAGCTCTTGCGGCGGACTCGGCGACAAAAAGGGGACCTTTCGGCTAAGGACCTGGAAAATGTGGAGACTCGAGCCTCGAGTGCCTATCGCGAACTGCGGGAGGCGTGGCACTTTCAATATGTAATTCCGAATCACGACGGCGAAGATAGTGATCACTGGGAGGCTTTTTATTACTTGATTGGAGATGCCCGCAAAACACTCGATGCTTTCGTCGCCTTGCTCAAGGGCTCCATTCCACCTGGGGTGGAGCAATGGGAAGAGGACCTCTTGCCACCGATGCACCTGATCTAGGACGGGCGGTCGCCGGAACAACTGGCCAGCACAGATCCAAACTAATGCGGCAGGTAACCAGATTCCATGGGCAGTTTTCCGTCGACGCGCACCACGTTGATGGTGTTGTCGACGGAGCGGACATCCACGAGGCCGATGGCGCCGGGCGTGGATTGCACAATCTTGAGGACGTCGGCGTCGGAGTCCACCATCTGGATGGTGTCCTTGTGAGCGGCGATCAGCGCCTTCAGTTCGCCGGGACTCATCTTGATCAGGCGCTGCAAGGTTTCGGTTTCGCCGGCGGAGTCCTTGTGCAGAACCAGGACAATCGCTTTACCGTCCGGCCACTTCTTGACCTCCGAGCGGAAAATCCTCGACAGATGGACGGATGTGACGTTTCCAACGTTGTTGTCCTTATCGACCACGACCGCCATGTGGTGGGCAAAACAAGGAGTGAGGAACGTCAAGAGAAAAGCAAGAAGTGCAGCGAGCCGCTGAAATCTCATAGGCACGTCCACATCGAACTGTAATGACGAAGCACACGATGAGGCTAACCGAGAATCGCGGCCCGCGAAGTAAAAACATTGTCAAAACGAATGAGGTATCCAGGAAGGAAACATTCAGGTCAGGAAGAGAAGCCTTTACCACAGAGCAGCACAGGGAACTTGGTGCGAGCCCGGAGATGGGACGACGATCGAATGCACGACTAGTTCGAACAAATCAGAAATTGACAATTCTTCCCCGCGCCGTACAATCCGCCCTGCATGGCGATAGGTCCAATCGAACTGATTCGGCAGGCGACACCGGGACAACGGCGAACGCTGCTGGCAGCGGCGCTGGGCTGGGCTCTGGATTCCTTCGACGCCATGCTTTATGCGCTGGTGCTGGCGTTGCTGATACGCGATTTCGGCATGAGTAAGACCACGGCGGGGCTGCTGGGTACACTGACGCTGCTGGCTTCTGGCATAGGTGGCATTCTGTTTGGGTTTCTCGCCGATCGCATAGGGCGTAAGCGGGCACTGATGGCGAGCATTCTGACGTATTCGGTCTGCTCGTTCGCGTCGGGATTAGCGACGAGCATTGCCATGCTGGCGGCGGCACGATTTGTCCTCGGACTGGGCATGGGTGGCGAATGGAATACGGGCGCGACGCTGGTGGCTGAAACTTGGCCTACGGAACTCCGTGCCAAGGCAATCTCGGTGGTTCAGAGTTCGTGGGCGATCGGTTTTGCCGTGGCGGCGCTGGTAGCCGGACCAGTGGCACGCTACTTCGGATGGCGGGCTGTATTCTTCATAGGGATTCTGCCGGCACTGCTGACCTTGTGGATCCGGCGCGGAGTGCCGGAGTCGGCGATGTGGGAGCAGCGGAAATGTCCGAAAGAATGCAACGCGATAGGCAGCAGCCTTGGCACCGCAAGCAGAAACGAAACAAGTTACGTCTCTACGAAATTTTCGGGAATCTTTCGGGCCCCTTACTTAAGGGCTACGATCGCGCTGCTGCTGTTTAACTTCTTCTGCATGTTTGCGTGGTGGGGATTGTTTACCTGGATGCCGCCATATTTGTCGCTTCCGGTATCGCAGGGCGGGCGGGGCTTTGGGGTGATGGGCACGACCACGCTGCTCGTGGTGCTGAATCTGCTTGGAATGTTCCCCGGTTACGCCAGCTTCGGGTGGGCAGCGGATCACCTTGGACGGAGGAAAGCATTTATTATCTATAGCTTAACGGCGGCACTTCTGATTCCACTTTATGCCGCGGGACGCTCGCCCGCCGTGCTGATGATCTTAGGAACGATTGTGGCGTTCTTCGGAACTGGATTATTCTCCGGGTCCGGAATCATAGGCAGTGAGATATTTCCGACCAGCCTGCGGGCGCGTGGGCTGGGATTCACTTACAACGGCGCGCGCACGATGAGCTGCGTTGCGCCTCTTGTCATCGGGCGAGTTGGCCAGTCCAGAGGATTGGGCTGGGCATTTTATTTGTGCGCTGCAGGATATCTGCTGGCCGCGCTCATGACCACGCAATTGCCCGAGACAAAAGGTCGGCATCTGGAGTGAGCCAGCGGATTCATAGCAAAGGGTCCGGAACTGCCTCCTATTCGATCGGATCGACCACAACTCGCTCCTCAGCAACGCTGCGACCGGGGCGCTGCACGATCACGATGGCGGTGAGTACCAAGACAATTCCCAAAGCCTGAATGGGACGCAGCACTTCGCCCAGGAGCAGGGCCGCGAGAAGAATGGAGAACACCGGCTCGAGGCAACTGGCGATTATGGCGCGCGTGGGCTCCAGATGTTGCAGGCCTAGGAAGTAAAGCGAAAATGCTCCAAGTACGGAGATCATCGAGAACACGAACAGAAACAGCCATTGCACGGGGACGTAGTGGGCAGCAATGATTTTCCAGGGAGGGTTGACGACGAGCCAGAAGGCGGCGGCCGCGGTGAGCGTCCAGACGAGGACGCGCCAGCGGTCGTGGCGAACGAGAATGCGGTGTCCGCCGACGTTATAGAACGCGAAGGAAAACGAGGCCAGTAGCGCAGCGATGACGCCGTAGAGATCGAGATGAAGCACAGAGCCGGACTTGGTTCCGAGGAGCGCGGCTCCGAATAGATTGATGACCAAAGCGATTCCGGTCACAGCCAAGGCGACGGCAGCAACTTTTTGCGCGGTAAGTTTTTGCTGGCCGCGAGCTACCACATAGAGCAGAACCCACACGGGAGCGGTGTATTGCACAATGATGGCCGTCGCGACATTCGTTCGCTGGATGGCGACGTAGTAGAAGTAGTTGGAGACGGCCACACCGAGTGTCCCCAACACGAAGCAGTAGGCGAGATCGCGCGCGGGAAGCTTGATGCGCTGCCAGCCATGCGATGCAACGAGAATAGGAAGCAGGACGAGTAAAGAGAATGTAGTGCGGCTCTGAGAAAGAATCAGCGGGTCGATTGGACGCAGGGCTACGGCACCCAGCGGCAACTTTCCGGTGAAGACGGCACGCCCCAGGGCAGCGGAGACTCCCCACAAAAAAGCGGCGGAGGCAATAAAGAAATATCCGCGAAGAGGATGCGGGAGCGAGCTTGGCAGATTGGTGTTCGGGATGGCGAGCCTCGCGAATGGCTTCGATGATCAGGCAGCCGAGAGCAAGTGGTCAAGGCGGTCGGGATCGAAACCTTCAATCACTTCGGCTCCGGTCGCGGTGAGAATCACCAGCGTCGGGGCAGTGTGGCTCTGGTAGGTATCGAGCAGTTCGGCGCGGGCGGAGGAGTCCAGACTCATGTCCCGTTCTTCAAAGGCGATTTCTTTCGCTTCGAGAAAAATTTTCATGACCTCGCAGGTGAGACAGCCGGGCTGGGTGAAGAGCAAGATTCTAAGCGGCATACGTCTCTGCAATTCTACGCGTCGGCGTACTCGATCACGGTGGTGATTTTCGCGGTCTTATCAAGCATGGCTGAGACCGAACAGTACTTCTCTTTCGAGAGACGGACCGCGTCCTCAACTGCCTTGCGAGACACGTTACCACCAATGCGATAGATCAGCTTGATCTCCGTGTAAACGGATGGCGGATTGGCGGCGCGCTCGGCCTCGGCACGGACTTCCAGGCTGGTGAACGGTTCCCGCTTCTTTTGCAGGATGGAAACGACGTCATACCCAGTGCAGCCGCACAGGCCGATGAGAACGAGTTCCATGGGACTGTTGCCGGCAGCTTTGTCACCATCGACGATAATCGGGTGGCCGCTGTCAGATACTCCGTTGAAGCGCTGCTTCTCTATCCAGGTGGCGTGGGCGTTCGTCATAAACAGGTACTCCGCCTAGATTCTACCTCCGGTTATCCGTGCTGGGTTCCGGATGAATCAGTACACGGAACAACTCGGGAGCGGCTTGCTTGAAGCGTATTTCGAGCTCGGTCTGGATGTCGTGGACGCGCACTAGCGAGAGATTGTCGGCAATGGTGCAGTGGCAGGAAACGTAAAGTCGTCCGCGGACTCGCGTGATGACGAATTCGTGAACATCCAGTACGTCCGGGAATCCCGTCGCGACGACTTTGAGTTGACGCTCAAGATCGGCGTCACGCACCAGTTCTTCCGGTTTCTCGATGGTGGCGGGCTCGCTTTCGATGTGGGTGAGGATGGCCGCGATTTCGGGCACATCGTGGCGCATGTCGGCTTCGAGTTCAGTGACCTGATCGTGAGCGTCCTTGAGGGTCATGCGTTCGTCCAGTTCGACGTGTTGCTCGACATGAAGCTGGCCGTCGAAATCCTGCACCGTGATGTCGTGGACGTTCAGATTGTGGCGGGTAGCCACGGCGCGAATGCGGTCAAAGATGTTTTCCGAACGCTGGGCACGGGGTAGCGGTTGAACGGTGACGTCGGCGTCCGGAAGGATACCGCGGACCGCGACCGTGACCGCTTCGACCAGTTGTTCGGAACGCTGGAAGGTAACGGTGCGGGCCAAGCCGACGGCAAGATCGGCGAAATAGCGATTTCCGGAGCGACGGATGCGGACCCGTCCGATTTCGAGCACACCATCCACATGGGAAACGGCATCGGTGATCTGGGCGCGGACTCCGGCGGGCGCTGCGTCGAGCAGGGCATCGATGGTGCGCCGCGCCAGCCGCCAGCTCACGGAGACGATAACGCCCGCGACGAAAAGAGCAGCGATGGGATCGGCCAAACGCAGCCAATCCAGATTGTAGATTCGTCCCGCCAGGATGAGAGCCAGACCCAAGACCACGACGCCCGCGGAATATATATCGGTGGAAAAGTGCAGCGCATCGGCTTCGAGCGCCTGGCTATCGTACTTGGTGGCGATGCGGCCCAGGGCGCGGGAACGCCAGTAGTCCACAGCCATGGAGATCAGCATAACGGCGAAGGCCCAAACGGAAGGCTCGACTTCTACCCGCCGGAAAAACAATCGCACGATAGCTTCGTAGATGACCCAGATGCAAGTCAGCAAGAGCAGGCCAGTTTCGACAAACGCCGAGAAATTTTCGACCTTGCCGTGGCCATATTGGTGGTCGGCATCGGCGGGCTTGTCGGAAACTCCGACGGACAAATAGGTGAGCAGGGCGGCAATGAGATCCAGGGCGGAGTGGGCGGCCTCAGAGAGAATGCCCAAGCTGCCGGTGGTGACGCCAACGACAATCTTACCGCCGGTAATGAGCAGGGCGGCAAGCACCGAGTTTCCAGCTACCGCGCGTTTTTCGGCGCGCATAGCCTTAGGCGAGTAAAGGGCCGGCGTCCCGGACATGATGGGATTATCGCCGCTAACGTGCAGTTGCGCCAAGGGAATCGGAGCGGAGTCATTGGGATTGAGACGGGAGGATGGGATTTGCAGAGCTCATCTACTCCATTAAGGAAACGACGTCAGCCGGCGATGGATAGTGGAGCTTCCAAACGCATTTGCACAGAGGCCGGTACAATTCGTTTTATGGGTTCCGCAGGAAGCCGTGATAGACATCGCTCGCGTCAATGTAGTATCCCGTGATCGCGCCTTCCGAGTTGATGCTGCTGCTTGTGGTGCCCTGGAAGGCGCCTGTGCCCGCGTCCAGAGCATCGAAGGTGGTGAAAGTACCGTCGGGAGTGCGCAGGAAGCCGTGATTGACATTGTTCGCGTCAATGTAGTATCCCGCGATCGCGTCTTCCAAGTTGGTGCCGTTGCTTATGGTGCCCTGGCCAGAGCCTGTGCCCGCGCCCGGAGCATCGAAGGTGGTGAAGGTACCGTCGGGAGCGCGCAGGAAGCCGTGATAGATGTTGCTCGCATCTACGTACAGTCCTGTGATCGCCCCCGCAGCGTTGATGCCATAACTGAACGTGCCCTGCAAGGCGCCTGTGCCCGCGCCCGGAGCTTGAAATATCGTGAAGGTACCGTGAGCAGAGCGAATGTAGCCGTGATAGACGTTGCTCGCGTCTACGTACCCTCCCGTGATCGCCCCCGCTGGGTTGAGGCCATCGATGATTGCGACTTGGGTGCCCTGGTAAAAGCCTGTGCCCGCGCCCGGAGCTTCAAATGTCGCGAAGGTACCGTCGGGTTGGAACAGGTAGCTGCGAAAGGCGTTGCTCGCCTCAACGTAGTTTCCCGCGATCGCGCCTGCAGGGTTGATGTCAAGGCCCCCGCCGCCCTGGCTCGCGCCCGTGCCCGCGCGTGGAGCGCTGAACGTCGTGATGGCGCCGTCGGGAGTACGCAGGAAGCCGCGAATCACATTGCTCGTGTCAAAGTACCATCCCGTGATCGCGCCTGCCGGGTTGATACTCAAGGGCCCGGTCCCCTCGTAAAAGCTTGTGCCCGCATCCAGAACGTCGAACGTGGTGAAAGTACCGTCGGCAGCGCGTAGGAAGCCGTGATAGACATCGCTCGCGTCAAGGTAGTATCCCGTGATCGCGCCTGCAGGGTTGATGCTGTTGCTTATGGTGCCCTGGCCGGCGCCCGTGCCCGCGCCCGGAGCATTGAAGGTAATGAACTTGGCATCCTTGCTGTGTGGATTGTCCTGCGCGGCCAGCGAAACTGGGACGGCCAGCACAACGAGTAACGCGATTGCGGCAATGCACATCAGCTTTTCGAATTTCATTTTTCCTCCTAAATAGATTCTTCAGGACGGGACAGACTTTCTTTCTTTGTAATTCGACCTGCGTCTCAGGGGGCTGCCTTTCAGCTGGCGGGAACTGCTCTTCGGAGCAGGAGGAACATATCATTGCCACACGAATGAGCGCGTAAGGTCAGTGACGCGGGTCACATCTGATGTGCGGTACCCGCCAAGAGCCACAAAGCCAGACAGTCAACTGTTGTAAAATTTCACCAGCAACCCTTCTGCTCACTCCGCCGTTTCTCCCCTTTTCCACCCTCCGGTGCTCGTGGCTGCTCTCGTGCGCCAGCGTCACCGCCCGCATGGTCCGCGACGCCTGCTCCGGCGTAACCTCCAGCGTCGCCTTCTTCTCGATCGCATCCCGCACATTTAAGTAAAACCGCGATAATCTCCGCGCGGTCTGTATTGACCAGTTATCTGTGAGCAAGGGCCTGATACTGGAGATATAACTTTCGATCGAAAGCGGAAATTCTGGAGGATTAACAAAATGTGGCAAGTCAAGAACGTCGCCCCCTGGGCTCGCAAGCTCGCAATGCACAGTCTGATTCTGGCCGGTTCAACAACCTTGCTCGTGCCTTTGGCCTTGGTGCCAACGGCTAACGCACAAGTTGTTATCAGCCTAACTCCGCCGATGTGTTCCTATGGCTACTACGACTATTCACCGTACGGCTGCGCACCCATGGGCTTTTATGGTCCGGGCTATTTCTATAACGGCATCTTCCTGGGCGTGGGCCCATGGGCGAACTGGGGCTATGGCCACGGCTGGGGTGGTCATCGCTTCAGCGGTGGAGGCGGAGGACGCTACGTCGCCGGCCGTGGAAACGGCGGCGGACGTGGGTATGCAGCCAATCGTGGACGTGGCCCGTCGGCAGTACGCTCTGGCCGCAGTAGCGGTGGCGTCCATACCGCAGCAGCGCGTAGTGGCGTATCCCATAGCACGTCCCATGCCGCAGCAGCGCGTGGTGGCGTATCCCATGGTACGTCCCATGCTGCAGCACCACGTGGTGGCGCGTCACATGGTGCTTCCCATGCCACAGCAGCGCGTGGTGGCGCCTCTCACGGTGGCAGTGGCGGATCGCATGGTGGCGGCGAACACCATTAGCCCGTGGCTGCTGAATTTGGCAGCGCAGGAAATAAGAAGCGGCGGAGCATAACAGTTCCGCCGCTATGCATTTCCGCGCAGTGTCGCACCTCAAACGAGTGCTGTGCCTCCGGAACTGCTGTCGCGTCTGGGAAGCAGCAGTTTGCAGTTGGTGACATATCGCCGTAGCGCTCACAGCCGAGGAATCGGCTCGTCGCTGCGCGGCGGTTGGTCGGCAATCCGGAAGGGATCGGAGATTAGGCTTCCAAACTGAACCACTACCGGAAGGCCCGGAAGGCAGGACTGCTACTGCAGATCATGGCTCCTATGCTAGGATGCTAGGTTCAAGTTTATTCCAACTTCCTGATCTACCAATCCTGGAGGATTTCTTGTATGCGTAAGAGTTGGCTGCTGTGTGTGTTGTTGGGGGCGATGGCATGGGGACAAGCACAACCGTTACAAACTCCGGCTCCGCCGCCGGGTCCGGGCCAGGCTTCGAAGGCTGCCGGGAATGCCACCACCCCACCGGTAGCGGATGTGCCGGAGAACGCGGTGGTGCTGACCATTGTTGGCGTTTGCCCTCCCTCAGCGACTCCGGCGTCCAAGAGCGCTTCCGCCGGCAAGACGGCTACCGCGGCCGGGAAGACCGCCGCGAACAAGCCAGCAGACTGTAAGACCGAGATCACGCGGAAGGAGTTCGAGAAAATTGCCAGCGCGCTTTCGCCGAACGTCACCCCGCAATTGAAACGTCAACTGTCGACGGTACTGCCTAAGTTCATGGCCATGTCAGAAGCGGCGAAGGCCAAGGGTCTGGACAAGACTCCGCAATATCAAGAAACGCTGAAAGTTTACAAGATGCAGATTCTCACCCAGCAACTGCAGCGCGCCGTGCAGGAAGAGGCGGACCAGGTGTCACCTCAGGATATAGACGCTTACTACAAGAAGAATCCCGAGCCGTATGAGCAATTTTCTCTGGACCGGTTGTTCGTTCCTCGCTACAAGCAGGCGCAACCTGCGGAAAAAAGCACCGAGAATGCCGAGAAGCTGACCGAAGAGCAGCAAAAGGCTAAGGAAGCAGCCGATAAGGCGAAACAGGAACAGGGCGAGCAGGATCTGACTAAATTGGCCGAGGGTCTGCGGGAACGAGCCGCGGCCGGGGAAGACTTCACCAAGCTGCAAAAAGAGGCTTTCGAAGCCGCAGGTATAAGAATGGATTCGCCCACCGTCAATCTGCCCAAAGTGCGGCGCACCGGCTTGCCGCCGGCACACGCCGCGGTGTTCGATCTGAAAGTCGGCGAGGTCTCTGCCGTGATCGCCGACAATGGAGGACACTACGTGTACAAAGTGGTGAGCAAACAGGTTCTTCCACTGGATCAGGTAGGGGATGAAATCCGCAATAGCCTGAAGACCCAACGGATGAAGGAAATGATGGACAAGTACGCGAACTCTTACCACGCGGAAACTAACGAGGCATATTTTGGACCGCCGGGGCCGAGTGGGCCGATGGGAGGACGCCCCCTCCCGAATCGGATGCCGCATCCGAATGCGCCAACGCCTCCAACGCAGCCACAGGAACAGCCGCAAGCTACCCCTCAGGCTGCAAGCCCAACATCGCAGCCGCCTGCGCAACCGGCGCCTCCGTCCAAGCCGAACTGATGGCGAGCGAGAAACCAGTCGTCGTGGTCACCGGCATCGCGGGAAACCTGGGATCGCGGTTGCTCCCGCTGCTGGGGGATTTCTCGGTGATTGGGGTGGACGTGAGTTCACCCCAAACCACTTTGCCGCTCCAATTCGAGCGTCTGGATTTGGGCGAGGAATCCTCCACCCGCATTCTCTACGAAATGCTGCGCGATACCCGACCAGTGTCGGTGGTGCACCTTGCATTCGTAATCGATGGAGTACGCTCGGGCGTGCTCGACGGCGAGCGCATGTGGCAGATCAATGTGGCCGGCACGGCTCGGGTAATGGAAGCCATCACCGAAGCGAACCGCACCGTCGATTCCGGGATCAAGCAATTCATTTTTCCCAGCAGCGTTTCTGTGTATGGCCCCAGCCTCCCGGCGCCGGCGACGGAAGAGTCTCCCATGGCGGCGCACACCCTGCCCTATGCGATCCATAAGAAACAGAGCGACGAGGTGGTGCAGCAGCGCTCATCGGCGCTGCGCGGTTGCAGCGTTTACATTCTGCGTTCGCATATTCTTGCCGGCGCCAGCGTCAGCAACTACCTGCTGGGAGCGTTTCGCGGAACTCCCAACGGCAAGAGCGCGCGAGCGGAAAAGATGCGCAGTGAGGGGAAACGCCTGCCTTGCATGCTTCCCCGCGGGCAACAGTATCTCGACAACAAGATCCAGTTCATCCACGTAGACGATATGGCGCGGCTGATCGCGCACATCTTGCACAGGGACCCGGAGGCGCAACGCCTGACAATTCTGAATGTCGCCGGACGTGGAGAGCCGCTCACTTTCGGGCGTTGCATCCAGATGGCGAAAGCGAAGCTGGTGCGCGTTCCCGGAAAATGGTTGATGCGGCTGCTGCTGGAGTTTCTGTGGAAGCGCCAGATCTCTGCGATTCCGCCAGAGGCGCTGCCCTACATGACCGGTGAGTACATCATGAATACCGACCGCCTGCGAAAGTTCCTGGGTGCGGAATATGAAAACGTGATGCGCCACACGATTTCGGATGCCTTCGCTGACAGCTTCAAGACAGTAGCAGCGCCCGCGCAGAGTGCGGCCACCAAGTAGGTCAAGATCTCACTGTGTAGGACTGATCTCGCTTCCTTCCTCGGTACAAACCGGCAATTCCGAAAGTGTAAGGCGTCCACGTTGCTTCGCGAAATCCAGCGCGGCGCATGCGATCCAGCATTTCCTGCGGCTCGGGAAAACGCTCTACCGAATCTGGCAGATATGCATAAGGGCCGCGCACGCCCGAAAGCATAGTACCCACGCGGGGCAGCACTTGCTTGAAGTAAATGCGATACAGGCGCCCCATCAATCCTTTGGGCTCGCTGAAGTCGAGGATGCCGCACTCTCCCCCGGATTTCAGCACGCGCACGATCTCACGCAGGCTGGCATCGTAGTCAGAAAGATTGCGAAAGCCGAAAGCTGAAGTCACCAGGTTGAAGTGCTGGTCGGGAAATGGAAGACAGAGGGCGTCTGCTTCAATCCAGCGCGGCATTGCAGACTCAGCGCTCTCCGTGTTCTGGCCGAGAGACTTCGAACGCGCGCGCTGCAGCATGGCATGAGAGAAATCGGCGCCCAAAATCTGCGGACTGCACTTCCCTGCCTGCTTGCGCAAAGCGAAAGTCATGTCCCCAGTGCCGCAGCATAAGTCGAGCATGCGACAGTCAGGCTGCGCAAAAACGTCCGCGAAGGTGCGGGCCGTACGCCGCCACCACAGACGATCCACGTTGCATGACAACACGTGATTCAGCAGATCGTAGCGCGGAGCGATCGAGGTAAACATCTCGCGCACGGCTCGTGCCGCGGAGTGAGGGTCAACGGCGCCAGCAGGCGCGGCGCCGACAACCGTGGGCCTTTGAGTCTCAGCCGCGCGACTCATTTCTTCCAGATCTTCATTTCTTCCAGACCCAGCCGTCGTGGGATAACCGGCGCAATTCTTCGACTGCATCGAGCACGACCTTGTCCGGCACATCAGAGGCTATTTCGACTTTTCCAATTTCTCGAGGCAAAACAAAATGGACCGCCCCATTTTGCGTTTTCTTGTCAGCCTGCAGGCGCGCGAGAATCTTGCGAGCGCTTACCTTCAATTCCGGCAAGCGACCCAGGCTCAGCACAGCGTCGGCAATGCGACCGGCGGTGACGCTATCCGTGCGCCCAACCGTAAGAGCAATGTTTGTCGCAGCGATCAGGCCCCACGCAACGGCCTCGCCGTGAAGCAGGGTGCGGTAGCCGGTCTCCACCTCCAGCGCGTGTCCAATCGTATGGCCTAGGTTTAGAACCCGTCGTAAGCCGCCTTCTTGCTCGTCGGCGGAAACGATTTCAGCTTTCAGCTTCACGCTCTGCGCAATAAGACCTTCAACCTCAACCGGATCGCGCTTCAGGATCTGTGCCCGCTTTTGTTCAAAGCGCAAGAAAAGATCGAGATCGCCGATGATACCGCACTTGAGCGCCTCATAGAGGCCGGCGCGATACGTGCGATCCGAGAGCGTGTGCAGAACTTCAGGGTCAATGAGAACAACACGCGGATGGTGATAAGTTCCCAGCAAGTTCTTCCCTGCCCCGAGGTTCACAGCAGTCTTGCCGCCAACGGACGCGTCCACTTGGGCCAGGACTGTGGTTGGAATCTGAACCAAGTCCACGCCCCGCATGTAAAGGGAAGCTAACAATCCCGTGACATCGCCGACCACGCCTCCGCCCAGTGCGATGAGAATAGCTTTGCGGTCCGCGCCCAGGCGAACTAATCTCTCGGCCATGGTTTCAATTGTGGCCAGCTTTTTAGCGGGTTCGCCGTCAGGAATCTGCAGGACCTGAGGATTGAAGCCCGCCGAAGTCAGCGAGCTCAGAAGTTTGGCGCCCCAACGGCGGCGCACCGGAGGAACCGTAACCACAAACACTTTGCTCGATTGCGGCAGCAATTCTGCCAGCAAAGCTCCAGCCCGCGCCAGTAATCCGTTCTCAATTCGAGCCTGGTAGGGACGGGGCGGAACATGAATGGTGACTTGCGCCATGGACCTCCATAATAGCCTATGGGCAGTGGTGGTTTGGTGGACGTAGATGACCTCCCTACGCCCGCTCCTTCTCCGGGATGAGAATCGAGCCTACCACCGAAACAGTCAGTATTCCCGCTACCACCCCGAGCATCGCCAGGGTTGGCACCCTGAAATAATGTGCCACGATCATCTTCAGTCCCACCAGGATCAAAATCAGCGCCAGCCCGGTGTGAAGAAACCGGAAAACTTTCATCAGCCCGGAAACAGCAAAGAACAACGACCGCAGTCCCATGATAGCGAACACATTCGAGGCGTAGACGATGAAAGCATTGAGCGTAATAGCCAGGATTGCTGGGATCGAATCGACGGCGAAAAGGAGGTCTGTGGTTTCGATTACCGCCAGGACTACCAATAACGGCGTGGCGTAGAGTCCCGCCTTCCCTTGCCAACTACGTACAAAGAAGCTGCCTCCCTGGTAGCTGTCCGTAACCGGTATCAAGCGACGCAAAGCCTTCACCGCTGGATTTTTTGAGGGATCGACTTGGTGTTCCCCGGCTAACCCAAGGCGGATGCCGCTATAGACAAGCAGCGCCCCGAGACCGTAGAAAATCCAGTGAAAGCGCTGGATGAGGCTAACCCCGGCGAGGATGAAGCACCCGCGCATCACCAGCGCTCCAAGAATTCCCCAAAACAACACGCGGTGTTGGTGCTCCTCGGGCACGGCGAAGTAGCGCAAGATTACGAGGAAGATGAAAAGATTGTCGACGCTGAGAGAGAGCTCCAATACGTAACCGGTGATGAATTCGATCGCGACCTGGCGTCCCTGCCAGAAAAACACCACCCCTGCAAATGCTGCCGCCAAACCAACCCACATCGCGCTTCGACCGAACGCCTCGCGAGAACGCATACGGCCGCGGCGGTGGAAGACACGAAGATCCAGCACCAGCATGCCGAGCGCGAAAAGATTGAAGATGATCCAGAAATAGAGCAAGTCTGATTGCCGATTGTCGATTGCCAATTTTCAATTGGGACTGCTGCGCGGTTCAATTGGAAATCGGAAATTGCAAATCTAATCACTTCTGCCGGCCCAGGTTTCCGCTCTCCCACGCGTCCCACATGCCTGCCGCTTTAAACATCTGGTCAGAGCCGGTTTCGTGCAGGGACTGTTCAATCTGCGCACGGGTAAAGCGCGGCCCGATTTTCGCCGGAAGATTTGCCAAGGCAAAAGCAAATTCGGCGGCTTCGGCTACGTGTTTTTTGAGCTGTACGAAATCGACTTTGTCGTAAGTGTCGGAGACGGCATGATAATTTTCTAGATAGTTCGCCTCCTCTTGGTCCGCCACGAACGTAGGGACGCCTTCGAGCATGAAATCGAAATGGTCGGTACCCCATTCCATGTCAGTCTTCAGTTCGGTTACGCCAAACTGCTGTAGCGGCGCGATGATGCGCTTAGTGGTGTCCAGTACGTCCTTGCGACCGCCGGTAGCGAAACCTGTCGTCTTGCCCGTGCCAGAATCGTAGATGATGACACCGGCCGCTTTATCGAGTTCCGGCCGGTGCGCCGTGGCATAGGCACGTGAACCGAGCAGACCTTCCTCTTCGCCAGAAAATAGAATGAAGCGGATGGAGCGGCGCGGCCTCAGCCCGCTCGCTTTGATTGTTCGCAGCGCATCCACGACCAGCACCGCATTGCAACCGTTATCGAGCGCGCCCGTGCCGAGTTCCCAGGAATCGAGATGCGCGCCGAGAATAACGAACTCGTCGGGCTTTTCGCTACCTTTGATTTCAGCAACCACGTTTGCGGCTTTGATTGGGCCGCCGAGCTGACTTGGGATGCTCAGATCAGCCCACACCGGATGCCCTGAGGCTAGCAATCTTCCGATGCGCTCTCCGTCTTCGCGCGCCACCAGCACCTGCGGGATCCGGTCGATCTCTCCTGCGAAAGAATTCGTGTGCCGGTACAGAATGTCGTGCTCGCGCGTGGCGATAAACGCTACAGCTCTCGCCTTGCCGTTCACTGCAGCGGTGATCACGGGCGGCGCGTTCGTATATTCGGCGAAGAGGTCGTCCCACGTTTTCAGCACAACGGAATGGACGAGTATGATTTTCCCTGAAATATCGCCGGCCTTCTTGAATTCATCGGAACTGCCGCTGCCCACATCGACGACCGGCACATGCTTCACCGGAGCAAGCGCGGGCGCCCACGCAATGGAAACACACCGTATGCGGAACTCAATTTTGGGGATCTGCGTGAGATTAGGATCGAGAGCAGTCCCCGTCGCACTGACAGACATCTCGGTCGCGCCCTCGGCCCAGGAATGCGGAATGGTGAACGTTTCAGTGTGGACGCTATCCGCTCCAGCGGCCGTGAACATCTTCACGCCCCATTCGACGGCCCTTTGCATGGCGGGCGTTCCGGGCACTCGGCCGCCGATTTCGTCCGTCAGATGGCGCAGGTTGCTCTCAATCGGGGATGGTTGGAGTGCAGTCTGAATGATGCGGGCCGCGTCGTCTTTCTCAGTCGGGGGAGTTGCAGCTAGGCAAATAGTGGTGAAGATGAAGCACAGACAAAAGGCTTTCAGGTTTCGCATATCCGGTGAATTAGAAATGAATTTAGGGAAAAGAGCAAAAGCACTATCGCAGAGTGCGCAGAGAACTGCTTTGCGGAAGTCGCTGAGAACATTTTCTTAGGAGATCTTGAGCTTACTTCGGTGGCAGCGAGTCCATGCTGTCGAGAATGTTGACCGTCTCCAGGATGGTGCTGCCGACGATTTCCAGGCTCTTGGGGCTCAGTTTGTCCACGGTGTCCTGCGGTGTGTGCCAGAAAACGTTGTTATATCCGTAGTCAAAATCGATGAGATCCGCGGACGGCACGCCTCTTTGCATAAACGGAATGTGGTCGTCCGAGACCTGATTGTCACGCGCGAAAAAATGAGATTGATAGCCCAAGCGAGTGGCAGCTTGATACACGACCTCTTCCAGCCATGGCGTTGAGTTCTGATCATGATCGATATTGAGGTCCGCGTCGCCGATCATATCGGCTAGCAGAAATGCCTTCATCTTCTTCAGAGTCCCGTCATCCTGCCATTTCTGTGCAAGATGCCGGATCCCGTACAAACTGTCGGCGTCCGACCACGTCTTGATAGCTTCCTCCGCATCGTCCCATACCAGCCATACGCTGTAGCCGTCGCGCTTTCTCCCGCGCAGTTGATTCGCAATTTCAAGGAGGAGCGCGCTCGATGAGGCGCCGTCATTGGCGCCTATGTACGAAGTGTTTCGCAGTGGATAATTTGTGTCGTAATGGCTGGCGATTACCATGATGCCGTCGCGTGTCCCGGGAAACTTCGCGATGATGTTCCGCACCGGAAACTTGCCCTCGGGCGTATCCGCAGTAAACACATCGTTTTCAACTGTGTCGCCCTTGAGGTGGGAAATGATGTAATCCTCGACCTTCTTATGATTTGCGCTGCCGATGGGGCGCGGACCGAAAGCTACCATCTCTTTCACGTACCGCATGGCGCGGGCCGAGTCAATCTCCGGGGGCGGACCGCTGTCGGGAGGAAGTGACAGCTTGGGAACGGAGGCTTCGCGTGCCGCGACCTGAGGCTGGGTCTGCGCTCTTACTGGACTGGCCTCCTTGTCGCGGTCGCAGGCCAGCACTAGGGCGATCGAAAGCAACAGGACTAAAATCACGATTCTCTTGCTGATCACTGAATGAACCTCAATGAGTAAGCCAAAGCGCCCCAACGATGTTATGCCGCCTTTTTTTCCTTGCGAGCCCGGCGCTGTTTTGGATGGACTGCCCAGGCTATTCCAATGCTGAAAACGTACAGAGCGATCATAGGCGCAGCAAAGATGCACATATTCAAAACGTCGGGAGTCGGGGTTACGATGGCCGCAATGATGAAAATAACCAGAATGGAGTAGCGAAAATTCTTCCACATAAAGCCGGCGGTGACGATGCCCATCAGAGCCAGGAAAAAGATAAGGATGGGCATCTCGAAGATCAATCCCATGCCGAGGATGATGCTCAGAAACAGCGATGTATATTCGCCGATGGTGATCATCGGCTGGAACTGCCTGCCGAAGTGAATCAGAAAACCGAGCGCTTGCGGATAGACAACTTTGTAGCCGAAGTATCCGCCGGTCGTGAACAAGGCGATAGTTGAAACCATGAATGGCACGACGTATCGCTTCTCGTTGCGGTAAAGACCCGGAGAGATAAACATCCAAACCTGGTAGAGCACAAAGGGCGATGTGAGGAAAAGTCCGGCAAGCGCGGCGATCTTCAGGTACAAGTTGAAAGGTTCGGTGGGGTTCAGATAGACGAGCCGCTCCGACATCCCATTGTCCTTGAGGGCCTTCATAATAGGACGCTGCATGATGTCGTAGATGCTCTCCACTTTCCACCAGCAGGCGAAGAATCCCACAGCGACGGCGGCAATGGAGTACACCAGGCGAGTGCGTAATTCCTCGAGGTGATCGAGGAAGCCCATGGTGGGCATGGCGTCGCGCTTCGGGTCATCCCCGGTAGACGCGGTCTGGCTTTCAAACATGCGAGTCCTGCGGCGTGGAAGCGATCTCCACCTCAGACACGGTCGGGGAAGGTGCGATTGGCGAGATGTCTGGATTCTCTGTGACCGAAGTCGCGACGGTTGAATTCGAATTAGCGGAACCACTTGCCAGAGCAGTATCGGCGGGAGCACCTAAAGTTGTGCGCGACTCCTGTGCAACCACTTCGCTTGAGGCCGGGTTCAGACTCAAACTCGCCACCGCGCCCGGCGGCGGAGAGCTGGGCGGAAGGATTGTCTGGCTCTTCTTCTCTACCTCTAGATGCGCGATTTCGGTTTCGATCTGTGATCTGAACTCGTTGGAGGCACGGCGAAGTTCGGCGAGCAAACGTCCGGCTTGACGGGCGATCTCCGGCAACTTCTTCGGCCCGAATATAATGAGGGCCAGGAAGAACAGGAAGATCGTCTCGGAAAAACTCATGGGTTCATCATAATGCGGAGCGCAAAAGGCGGCAATGCTAGAGCCAGGCACCGATTCATCCTGAGGCTCAATTCGGGCGCCTTGGCTATGCCCGCATCAGTGGTGCGCTGATCACGGATTACCAAGCCTCGATTTTGGCAAGACCTGCTGCGCCACTGAACTAAGAAACTGAGCAGATCTCCCGGAGCTAGAACCCTAACCACCTCCTTCCGCATCTTTAAAGGAAGACGGTCCAGGAGGGTTACCGATGGTGACTATCCCGGTCCGTGGCAGTCTAATCTGGTGATATACTGCGTATATTCAGCGCGGTAGCTGGGGAAGCTCGACATCCATCAACCGAAGGAAACATTCAAGATGGCACGTAGTTCTCGCCGATCACTCTTTCTGGTGGTTTTTTTTCTGCTTGCTTGCGGCTTTCTGGGAATTCTTTTTGCCCAGCGCACGGGGCAGCAGCCTTCGTCGCCCTCGAGCGACTCTGACGTCAAGGACAGCCTGAAGCAGTTCACGGATGTCTATGCCGTCATCGAAGACAATTACGCGGAGCCGGTCAATCCCGACAAGGCCATCTACAACGGGGCCATTCCTGGGATGCTGCATGCGCTTGATCCGCACTCGAATTTCTTCGATCCCAAGTCTTACGCGCTGATGCGCGAGGACCAGCGGGGCAAATACTACGGCGTCGGCATGACGGTGGGACCGCGCAACAATAAAGTCATCGTCATTTTTCCCTTCACGGGGACGCCCGCCTATAAAGCCGGCATTCATCCGGGCGACGTGATCATCGCCGTCGATGGCAAGTCCACCGAGAACATGAGCACTGGCGACGTTGCCGACCTGCTCAAAGGGCCCAAGGGCACAACCGTACACATCAGCATCTCCCGTGAAGGTGTGGAGAAACCCATGGAGTTCACCCTGGTGCGCGACGAGATTCCGCGCTACAGCGTGGACGTACACTTCCTCATCCGTCCGGGGATTGGGTACCTGCACGTGACCGGCTTCAACGAGACCACGGAAGAAGAGGTCTCGAAAGCTCTAGACGAGTTTGGCGATCTCAAAGGTTTGATTTTGGATCTGCGAGGAAATCCCGGCGGCTTGTTGAGCGAAGGTGTGGGCGTAGCTGACAAGTTTCTGAAGAAGGGTCAACTCATCGTTTCGCACCACGGCCGCGCTTCGGCCGAGAAGCGTTACGTGGCGCAGCATGGGAATGGGGGGAAAGATTATCCTCTGGTTGTGTTGGTAAACCGGCTGACCGCGTCGGCAGCAGAAATTGTTTCCGGAGCCATTCAGGACCATGATCGCGGGCTGATCGCGGGTGAAGTTACGTTTGGTAAGGGGCTGGTTCAGACCGTTTATCCGCTCTCGGAAAATACCGGACTGGCGCTGACCACCGCGCACTATTACACGCCCAGCGGACGCCTCATTCAACGCGATTACAGCAACATTTCGCTCTACGATTACTATTACAACCGCGAAGCCGAGTCGGGCAGCAATGCCAGCCGGGAAGTGAAGCTGACTGACAGCGGCCGCACCGTATATGGCGGTGGCGGCATTACGCCGGATGTTGTGATTCCCCCGGTCAAAGGCAATCACTTTCAGGACACGCTGTTGCAACACTACGCGTTCTTCAACTACGCCAAGCGCTACGTCGTAAGTCATCACCCGACGAAGAGCTTTGACGTGGATGATGCCATTCTGCAGGAGTTCCGCAAATCGCTGGATGAAGCGGACATTCCCTACACCCAGGCTGATCTGGTGGATAACAATGACTGGATCAAATCTAACATCAAGGCTGAGATTTTCGTCGATGCTTTCGGCCAGGATGAAGGCCTGAAGGTGCGAGCGGAATCGGATCCGGAAGTGCTGAAGGGTCTGGATCTTCTGCCGCAAGCGAAAGCGCTGGCAGACAATGCCAAGCGCATCGTGGCTGAGCACAACAGCGCAGGAGCGTTTAACCGCTAAGATTGAACGATTTTCCCGAGGCCCGGACACATTCCGGGCCTTTGCTTTTGGGAGTGACTACTAGGTTTGCATTGCTAGCCTATTCATTGACTTCGGAATCCAGCTATGTGAAAATCCGCCCCAGCAAGGCTTTTGCTGGTCTCGGGATGTGGAAAGCGCGCATTTCGATTGCGCGATAGCGAGCCGATAGAGGTGGAACGTTTGCAGCAACGTGGGCGTATCAGGGTTCAGGGGTCACCTTCACCGTGCAACCCGGAGTTGGTCTGAAACCGGCGGTGCTGGCTTTGGCCGTGGTTTTCGCGGTGGCGGCTGGCTTCACGGATTGGCGCAGCCGTCGTATCCCTAACTGGCTGACAGTTCCGGGGTTACTCGTTGGCATCGCGGTTAACGCAGCAACCGGCGGAGTGGGCGGTTTGAAGACTTCTCTGCTGGGGGCCGGGTTGGGATTGCTAGTGCTGCTGCCATTCGTCATCGTTCGCAGCCTGGGTGCGGGCGACTGGAAGCTGGCGGGAGCTTTGGGAGCGTTCGTAGGACCGGGAGTGTTGGTCGACTTGCTGATGGTTTCGGTTTTTGTGGCGGGGATCATGGCCCTTGGGCTGGTGATCTACAAGCGGCGATTCAAGGAAACGCTGCGCAACATCGGACAGCTGTTGGCATCGCTGTTAACGTTTCGTATGCCCGGGCCCGAGGTTTCGCTGGATAATCCGCAGTCGCTGAAGATTCCCTATGGAGTAGCATTGGCCTTGACCACTTTGCTTTTCGGCATCGGTAAGCTTTGGGGAAGATCATAACTGCGATGAAATGGCTTTGGACAATATTGCGGCACGTCGCACAGGACACAAGCGGCACGGAGATCGTGGAAAGTGCCTTTGTGCTGCCCTTGGTGTTCATGTTCATGATCGGGATTTTCTGGTTCGGACTGGCGTTTTTCATTTACGGCACGCTGACTCAAGGAACACGGGCTGGGGCAGTAGCAGCCGTGGCCCCGGTTTGCACAACGTGTGGTTCTACACCGAGTCCCGCCACGACCGCCGAAACGGCCATCTATAACGCGCTTGCCGCCGCGCATTTGAAGAAGAATCAGCTGGTTGCCACAAGTAACTGGACGCGACCCATGCTGTGCGCTTGTGGCACCGCCAGTTCGCGAGCTGCGTGTGGTACCGCGGCTCCCTGCGACGGTACCGTCACCGACGTTTGTGTCCAGGTGAACGTCCAGTTATCGTATCCAAGCCAGGGCGGTGCGGGTACTTGCGGCACATCCGTAAGTGCGCGATATCAATATCCGTACCATTTCAGTATTCCCCTCACCAATTTGGACATAGGGAATGTGCTTCTTCCAGGACAGTCGCAGATGAGGGCTGAGACGCAGTGACGCTAGCCGCGGGTCTGAGGACCGGATTGCTGGCCTCGCTAAAGCGACGGTGGACGAATGATTGCGGGTCCCAAATCGTGGAGCTTGCGCTTTCGCTGCCATTGCTGGTGTTTTTCGTCGTGGGGATTTTTGACTTCAGCGGAGCGCTCACCCTGAAGCAGAAGCTGACGAACGCCGCTCGTGAAGGAGCACGAGTTTCAGCGGCCGATCCGGCCAGCGATATGTACGCTACCGTGCCCGTCTCCGTCAGCGACGCCGTCCAGGTCGTGGATAACTATCTGTATTCGGAGAAGATCAACGATTGCGGGCTGGGACCTATTCCGGCGGCGCCGACGCAGACCAACCTTACGTGGACCTACACGGCGACCGGTTCTGGTTGTCCGGGAACGGGGATCAGTATCGCGATCAATCGAGGCTGCTCGACACAGGAGAACGGCGTATATCTGATCGGCACTTGTGTCAAAATTACCTACGCATACAAGTGGCAGTTCAACAGCGTGAGCGGTCTGATGCCCGGGAAATTTCTCGGTCCGGCCACTGTTATTACGACCGCTGAGGCGTTTAACGAGAACTGAGGACTTCCCATGCTGTCACCGCTAATCCGCCGCCCGCGAAGAGACTCAGAGCCGCGCTCGAAGGAGCGGGGTGTCACCATGGCGTTAGTGGCCATAACGATGGTGGCCATCATTTCCATGGCAGCCTTGTCAATCGACATCGGCACACTTTACGAAGCCAAGGCGGAGGCCCAGCGCGCCGCGGACGCGGCTGCATTGACTGCGGCCAGGGTGATTTCGATTTCCGGCAACACGGGAGCTACCTCTGCCACATGGGGGCAGATTTGCGGCGGTGGCGGCAGTGCAGCCACGCTCGCCGCGATCAGTATGGCTCAACAGAACCTGATTGGCGGCGTTTCGGTCCCCAGTGCGTCGGTAAGCGTGAACTACGGAGCGGGAAGTTCAGGCGCAACAAATACAGACTGCTCTGGCCTCGGAGCAAACTTCGCCGTGAACCCCGTTGTTACCGTGAGCGTTCAGCGCACGAATCTGCCAATCTTCTTCGCTCGCGTTTTCTCCTTGTTTGGCAGCAGGTATTCTGGCACCACCGTGAGCGCTACCGCGACCGCCGAGGCGTTCAATCCTTCGGGCTCGGGCCCTATGATTCCGGTGCAGCCCCGGTGCGTGAAGCCGTGGATGGTTCCCAATCAGGATCCGGCTCATTTCACCGGGACCAAGTATTTCGTCGATCCAACTAGCGGTGCGATCAAAAACCCCGGGACGTTCACCGGGAACAATGGCGTCATCGGTGAAACGTTTGACCTGATTGCGGACTGTCAACACAACCCAAGGCATAGGTGCGTTTTACCATCACCACCCAATTCACAGCCCGTAGCCGCTCCTCCCCCAGTGAACACCCTCCAATACGTTCCCGCACAGCCGCCGGTCACTTCCGTCGCGATTGCCGCCAATACAGCAATCAGCGGATGTTCACAGATTCTCCGTGCTGAATATTGGGACGCCGTCGCGGGTTGCGACCAGACCACCGCCTACGCCTGCGGGACACCTCTGGCGAACATGGTGGATCTAGCGGTGGATAATCCAGGGCTAAATGGGAACGACAGTGTGAACGCCGCGCAGTGTCTCATCAACGCCACTAACGCCACTGCATTCAACCAGATGACTAACGGCCAGGATTATCTCGACCCCGGCCTCAGTCCTTATACCTACCCTTTTCAAATTAAGGCCGGAGGCAACAGCGCTTTAACAAATGCCGGCGTCGCGAGCGGTAACCAGATCACCAATAGCCCTTCCATCGTCTCCTTGCCCATTTATGACAACGCAACGGTGATTAGTGGTGCCGGCACGACTCCAGTCACGGTCATTGGCTTCTTGCAGGTCTTCATCAACAGCGTCGACAACGGTACTGGAAAGATAAACGTAACCGTGATGAACGTCTCCGGATGCGGCAATGGTGCCGCGAATCCACCTGTTTACGGCACTTCTCCCGTGCCTGTTCGCCTGATCACGCCGCCGTAAACGAATTGCAATCCAAGAAACGCGAACGGTTAGTCTGGGACGTTATCCGACGGAGGATTTGTCGGTGGACCTTGTCGCTCGCCCCCCGGGTTGGGATTGGGCGCGACCGCAGGAGGAGGTGGAGTTCTGGCCGGGGCATCGGCTTCAGGATTTTCGTCGACTGGGGCCATCGGCTGCAAGGGTTGGAAAGCTGCAGCCGGGCCTTCCGGTCGCGCACTGAGAATAACGCGGTCGACAGTACCCGGATCATTCGCCGCACTCAGAATCAGAAAATTAAATTTCGTTCCATTCAGCAGGCGAGACAAAACCTCCGGCGCGGATGCGGGACCAATCTCGGCGACAACTTTTTCCTGCTCCGCGCCTGCCGGGATGGCGATGTCAGCTCCAGTGCGCTGATGCACCGCGAAGAGTACTTCCGACAAACTGGCCTTGTTGGCACTGATAGTGAGCAGTCCCGCCTGAAAAGAGACAACCAGCGGCGGCGGCGCGGGAAGTTCAATCTCGACGGAGTGCACGGGATAATTGGAATTCACCAGCTTTGGTCCGGACGACGAGGACGGGTTAAGTCCGACAGTTTGCGGCCCCGCGCTCCCGACCTTGATGATCACGGTTCTGCCGGAGGGAAAAACCTGGTAAGCCTGCGGACCATTCAAATCGATGACCACCCGCGTAACCGGCGGCTTCGATGTGAACAAGCCCACGCGCACGCTCTTCACTTCTCCGCGATTCAATATCTGATTACGCAACTGGGCGCCGGGAACTGCATTGGCGAAGTCCACCACGAGCCGATCGGGGCCAGTTAAGACTTGCGTCTGGGGAACGAGGCGATCGCTAGCCTCGATCTCGATCTCGAGCGGATTCCGGTTGCCCAGCACCTGCACCCGGCGCACCGAGGGCACGTCTTGCGCTTGCGCCATGACCGGCGTAGAAATGACCGGGACGGAAATACACACTGCGGCCCACACCAGAAGACCGGCCGCGGCTCTGAGAGAGCGATCCATAAACACCCTTAAGTTGTATGCGTTGGCGCTATTGCGATTCTAGCAGCCTTCACGAACCCGCCACTCTCACGGAAGGATTACGACTTAGGATCGGCCCCACGCGCACACGGCTCTAATGGGTCAGCGGAGTGAGCATCACTTCAAGAAGATCAGGCTGGCCGGACACTCGCTCCAGATGTGGATTCTTATCTCCCTCATGGTAAGAAACTGGGTAAGTCTGGAAGAACTGGCCATTTTCGACCAGCAAGTCGATGGGCTCTACGGTCGCTTGCGCCGCTTTGATTGCCGTGTGCAAAACCTCAGGCGTCCACTTGCGCCCATTCACTGCGATCAACTTCATCCCCGGACCTATGCCGGATTGATAGGTGGGAGATCCCACGATTACATCCTCCAGCTTGCCATCCTCGGTAACGGTGAACCCGAGGGAATACGAGAAGTCTGCGAACTTAAACTTTTTCTCCGCGGCTTTTGTGAACGCGTTCGGCTGGCCGTTGTATACCACCTTCCAGCCATCTCCTTCGATACCTCCCATCGGCGCGTGAGTGCTGGTGGAACTGACGCGTTCTTTCAGCAGACTCGCCCAGTCGTAAGGAGCAACTTCGCTAAGCGTGCGAACAACATCGTCGAACTTATAAGGCACCACAGCCGGAGGTCCGCTCTGGCCACCGTGAAAGCGCCGGCAAAAATCGTCGAGAGACCGCTGGCCGTGCGTCTCCTGGCGAATGATCGAGTCGACTTCAAGCCAGATCAATTCCCCTTCGGGATAGTAATCCAGTCCGCGGCGCCAGTTCGACCACTGCGGTCCCAGCGTTCGCAGAGTCTGCACGGACCGCGCGGTATCCTCCAAGGGACGCCACCTGCGGCCCGAGCGGTGATCGAGACTGGCAGCGGTCAGGGCCAACGCTTCACGATACTGTTCCGCGGACCACAATCCACTGCGCTCCGCCAGCATGTTGCCCAGATATTCCGTGAGCCCTTCGTAAACCCACAAGAGATCGCCGGCCATTGGTTCCTGATAATTTCGCGTGGCCAGCCCCGCAGGCCGACGATACTTCCCGTTCCACGAGTGCGCGAACTCGTGAGGAATCAGGGCCCCGTACAGCATGTGCAGATCGGGATCGAGCAGCGTGCGCTCCGCCGCAGCGCTGTCGTTCGACTCGTGGTGCTCGAGCCCATGTTGGCCGACATCACCGCTAAGCGTATACAGGAAGTGATACTGCCGGTAGTGCCGCGCGCCAAACAGCGCCCCGGTTTCAGCGACCAGTTTTCGGTAGGCCGCCAAGTCTTCCGGCTTCATCGCCAGATCGGCTTCGCTATCAGCCACCAGATCCATCTGGTGCATCGGCGTCTCCGAACCTGAGGTCAAATCAATCTGCCGGTAATGTTTCCCGGCGATCAACGGAGAATCCACCAATGTAGTGAGTGACACCGGAGCGAACTCAACCTGATCTCCGGACATATGCGCAGGAATCAGCGCCGATCCAAACTTCCACCCAGTCGGAAGTTTGACGGATGCTACGAATTTCACCGCATCGGAATCCGCGCCTTGCGGATATAGCACGACCGCATTCCAATTCAAGTCCAGCAGATTGCTGGAAGCCGCTGGCCCTCCGCCGCCTGCGCTGTCATTGGAGGTAATCGCGTCCAAGGAAACGATCAGCTCCTGCGCTGCTTCCGGCACAACCACATGAAAAGCGTACATATCGACATCGTCACGCTGCCACGTCACTGTCTTGCCCGCGGCTTCCATGCGTATTCCAGTAAGACCAGCAATAGGACCGCTGGGACGGTGATTGCCTGGAATCCACTCCGGAAAGACCAACGTCATCGGGCCTGATTTAGCGGGAATGTTTAGCCTGGCATGATAGATATTTCGTGGAGCGTCCGTGAGATCTACGTGCAGCCGGATGGATTGCGAGAACACAGATGGGCTAGCTAACGTCAGCGATCCGATTGCAAGCAGAAAGGAAAAACAGAAATCACGACGACGTGGCGAACGCACCATCGACCTCCGCAAACTCCAAGCCCTGAGTTAAAAGGATGAGACTACCGAAAGCGAAGACAGGATCGCAAGCAGGGTGCAACGTGCAAGTGTCTATGGATTGGCGCTTTTCAGCGCTTCAGGCGTGGTTCAACTTGCGGCGTGCCTGCCAATAGATTGCGGCCAGGCCGGAAGCGAACAATACCCATGTTCCCGGTTCGGGCACAACTCCGGTGCCGCCGCAGGGGCCGCCATTTTTCTTCTTGTTGATAGGCTCGTCGCCAGGACAGCAACCTGTGTCGCCGGTACCTTTTTTCTTGTTCGGACCGCAAAGCGCTAATGGCAGCGGAGGAGGCGAGATAGGGGTCCAGTTGCCGCCACCCAACGGATCGTACAGACTCAGCGGTCCCGTTGGTCCCGCACCAGGCATAGCGGGCCGGTTAAGCAGCGCCGATTCGAACGGAAACGGAGGAGACTGCATAGCCGTTCCATTGCCAACTCGGAGCGGCTCATCGAATGTTTGCACTGGAGGTTCCACGGGAGCGGTCGCCTGTTGCGGAGCTTCTTCGACACGGTTGGCGCAACGGGTGCGCGCCGTCATCCTACCGTCTGTAATAACCTTCTCCCCTTTGTGAAGCGTCACCCTATGATGCGTCCAATAGACGCGGTTTCCAATGCGATAGGACACGTATGCCGTCCGCGCCAAGGTCAGGCGCACGACCTGCGCACGGTCGTAATCAAAGCCGGCATAGTGCGCCGCAACGATAGGATCGTGCTCAGCCACCCACTTCAATTCCTTCGCATCCTGCACTCCGCCGGGCACAACGGAATACGGATACACCGGGCGATCGGCGGATGGCTCCGTCTGCGTAAGAAGATTTAATGTGACGACGCGATTTCGGCTAAGCTCCGCCTGCTGAAAGTTGGGAGGTGCACTCTGCTGCGCCCGAAACAGTGACGGACTGAGATACCTCAGGGCGAGAGTGGAAACGCTTGCGATGAAAAGCGCGAAAACTGCCGCCGCGAGCCAGCGTCGTATGCGACGATTGCGGCAGTGGCGACGGCTTCGCCGGCGCTTCACTACCCGGACGTTCCCCTCTACGGGATCGGTCACAAAACCACTCCTACCTGCGGCGGCCGTCCTAGGCTCTGGACTGGAGGCACTTTACCGCAACACATAGCGGCAGTTCGAGTGCCATACCGCGGCGCGCGAACCCAACAGACTGAATAAGATCCGCGTTCTTTTGGCGATCATCCTAGCAGACAGCGAAATAGTTTGCACAAATTATGTTGTAGATTTCTACAGTCCCAGATTCGATGTCGATTGGTTCGAGCCTCACACCGTTAGACGAGGAACCAATTGCGGGCATCTAAATTTATCGCAGGCGGGTTCTTACGCTTAGTCGCTAAAACTTAGGCTGATAGAGAAATGGTGGAGCTAGTCGGG
>Ga0181523_10001116_pt1 | contig 29185 bp, 25 predicted proteins | sample PEATcosm2014_Bin_43_FD_119752 | JGI IMG/M metagenome (GOLD analysis project Ga0181523, IMG submission 119752) | Peatland microbial communities from MTU Mesocosm Facility, Houghton, MI, USA - PEATcosm2014_Bin05_30_metaG | ecosystem: Environmental > Terrestrial > Soil > Wetlands > Peat | place... | reverse complement strand
GGCTGGGAAACTTCCGACGCTTGGTGGTGCGCTACGACCGTTCGCTCACCATCTACGGTGCTTTCTTTCATATCGCCTGCTTCATGATCGTCTTACGGAGGGTTGTGCAATAGCTTCTAGTAAATTGACACGAAAGTGCTCCGGCGAGTCGCCTCCCGCGTCGATTGCGTCCGGTTTGCCCGCTATCCTCAGTATCTCGGCCGAAGTCATTCCGGGGCGCAGTTGGGAAAACTGTGTGACGGCTTTGGTCAGGTCAGCATCCGACATGCGAAATCGCGCTTGGGCAGGAGCATTCTTGAGAAGGATTGAGGTGACGCGACAGCAGTCGGGATGATTTCGTAGCCAAGCTTGGACTGCGTTTTGCAATCGCTTGCGGTGATCGCCTGCGCTCGGCCACAAGAAATAGTCGTCCATCCTGAGTTCATTCGGCTTCTTATGAGCAAGGGCGGGCAAGACGTCCGGCACACCCTTATCTCCCAGAATCATGTAGGCAACATCTCCGACAACGGGCGCTCCTAGTAACGGCTCCGAGCGCGGATCGGGCATCCATCGAGCGTCTGTCAGCCTACTCACCAGGCAGGGAACAGAATAGCCACCAAGCCGGACGAGTGCCTCGTAGGTATCGTCCGTGACCGGTGCGTCGTACAGCTGTTCGACGTCTGTTCGTTTCTCGCCGAGTTCCACCTTGGCATCCTCGATTTCGGGATACTCCAGCAAGCTCGCAACATTCGGCAATTGGCGACACATGCGTTCCGCCAGTGCCGGCCCCTGCTGAGCATCAAGGAAGGCAGGCGCATTGCCAATGACGATCTTCTGTCCCAGGAAGTGAGGCTGTTTGTGAAACAGGTAAACGTCCAACACGGCTTTCACTTTGGCGAACTGCTCACGAAACGCGGTTTTGAAGTTGTAGCGCAAAGCCACGTCTGGCGCATTGAAACCGATTGCATCGATCCCATGGTGACCAGCGAGGAAAATCGCCCGCTGGTTGTGGAACTTTTGCGAGATGATGGTGACCTTATTTTGACCGAATATCTCCTTTACACGGACAACTGAATCCAGAGTTCGAAAGCCGGCATAGTCCAAATAGACCCGATCAGCGGGCACGCCCTTGTCGAGCAACGCATTCTTCATGTCCGTTGGCTCATCGTAGCTCGGGAGGCGGTTGTCGCCGCTGACGACGAGATAGTCGACCTTCCTGTGACGGTAAAGTTCCACGGCCGCGGCAATGCGGTTTTCGAAAAAGGGATTGGGCCAACCACCGAAAACGTGTTTTGGGCATCCGAGAACCAAGCCAACGCGCCGGTGGGGAATCATCGAGACGTCGGAATAGGTCTTATCCTTGGCCGCGTGGGCTATCACGATCCTGGCGGCGATCAGGCCGGCCACACAAAGTGCCACCGGTACACAAAACACAATGAGGAGCTTTCGCAACATGGGTCTTGGCAATGTCCGACGTCACCAGAATACACGCCAACGTTGGTCGTCACTTCGACCGACTCACCGGCACGTTCCGAGCGCGCAACAGCAAGACTCTGTATCGATCATCCTCTCGTGGGAAATTAGGTCACAGCAAAGCAAAAAAAAGGGGACACTTCTAATGAGGTAAAGAGGGGGACATTTCTAACGAAGCTTGACACACGGTTAGGTCACGGTTTGACGTGAGCCGTAGGTCGGGTTACGATGCGCGGCCATGCAGGGAATTCTCGCAGCTCGTATTCTCCCGGTGCAGCCGGAACGGCGGCCGCGGCTCGGAGTGTTCCTCGCAGCTGCGCTTTTTCTTGCCGGTCTATTTGTTTTTTTCAATGTGGGGCGTTGGTTAGTCGTGGAGGATCCGCTCGAGAAGGCTTACGCCATCGCCGTTCTGAGCGGCCAGCTGCCGAGCCGTGCGCTTGAGGCCGCGCGCGTATACAAACAGGGCTATGCCAGTCACGTCTGGCTGACTCATTCCCGCGAGCCAGCCGCTGCCTTGGCGAATTTATCCGTGCCTTTCGTCGGGGAAGAATCCTACAACAAACAAGTTCTGATTCACGAAGGCGTTCCGGAAAGTGCTATAGAGGTACTCGGACCATCGATTGTGAATACGGCAGACGAGATGAAAACGATTGGGGAAGCGTTGCGGAAGGAAAATCAACGCTCGGTGATCATTGTGAGTTCGAAGGTACACACGCGCCGGGTTAGGACACTTTGGAATCGCATATCGGCTCAGGATGGCACGGCCATCATTCACGGAGTATCCGATGACTCTTTCGATCCGGCACACTGGTGGAGAAGCACGAGCGACGCTCTTGATGTGGTTCGGGAAGTTTTGGGGTTGGCGAATGCCTGGGCGGGCTTACCGCTTCGGCCAGCGACGTAAAAGCCTTCGGCGCATTAGAAAAAGAAGAAGCGCTTGCGTTTGCGCGGCTCGGGGCCGGTCACGATTTCCGGCACATACGGCAGCGGACGCCCTTCAAACGCGGCCAAAGGGTTGTCCATAAGCAAGGATCTAGCCTTCGCCTCTCCCATTCGCGCGGCGACCGCATCAAAGGCGAATTTCAACTTCAGTGCTCGCCTCGAGGTATTGTGGGCATCGCTCGAAATGAAGTGCACAAGACCACTGGTAAGCCAACTCCAGGCGTGTTGTTGCGGGCCGGGCCCAAAGACACCGGTGAGGGAACCGGCAGTAATCTGTACAAAACAGCCCTGTGCGATCCATTTGTGCAAGCGTTCAGGATGCGTGCGAAGAATTCCATTTCGCTCGGGATGGGTAATGATGGGGCGGATCTCCGCTAATTGCAATTCGTGGAGCGTCTGGTCCAGTGAGGGAGGAATCGAAAAATCGTTGAACTCCACCAGCAAGTAGTCCTTCTGGTTGATGCAGAAGGGCCGGTAATCTTTGCGGATAGCGATTAGATTTTCATGATTCAAATGAAAATCGCAGCCGCTCGCCAGGATGAGCCGGCTGTTGAGTCTGGCCCTAAGTTCTTCCAAGGCGGAGCGCACACGGCGGAAATCGAAGGAATAATCGGAACTGGCATGTGGCGTGGCGACGACGTGCGTAATGCCATCGGCAATCGCGTCTTCGGCCATGGCCACGGAATCGTCCAAGGTTTTGGCGCCATCATCCAGCCCGGGCAAAATGTGACAGTGAAGATCGACCATGTAGCCCTAGTATGCGTTATCGTCGCCAGGCAGAGAAGACCTGCCACGCGCCAAGGAGAAACATCAAGGCGGCAAAGACCTGGCGCATGCGTCGAGGATTTAAACGTCGCGCTGCATGACCTCCAAGAATCCCGCCCGCGAATACGCCAGGAATAAGCAGAAGTCCCGTCTGCCAGGAAACGTAGCCGTTCTGCGCGTAAGTGAGAAAAGCCAGAAGTCCGGTGGGAGGAATCAGCGCCACCAGGCTGGTGCCCTGCGCGCGGTGCTGACTGAAGCCAAAAAGGAGACCCAGTAGCGGAACCAACAAAACGCCGCCGCCAATTCCGACCATTCCCGCGGCAACACCGCAGAGCGCCGCGATGCTGGTAATGCCCAAAATTCGCGGAAGCGTGTTGCGATTCACGACGTCGGCGGCAGGAGTACCTTTGGGAGTCGATTGGGTTTTCCTCCACAAGAGAATGGCGGAAAGAATCAGGAAGAAACCAAAAATACCGCGCAGATCCCGCGAGGGCAGCGGCACCGCGATGCGCCCGCCCACATATCCTCCGAACAAAAAACCGATCGCGCAGTAGATCCCGGCGTGCAGGTCGACTTGACCATTCCTCCAGTACTCGCGTAAAGCACCGAGACCGATGGGAGGAAGGAGAATAAACAAAGAGGTACCTTGGGCCAAGTGCTGGTCGTAGCCGAGAAAATAAACCATGGCAGGCACGAGTACGACGCCACCACCGATGCCAAGTAAGCCGACAAGCACACCGACCGTAAGCCCAAGGGCCAACACAATCAGAATCGTCATGACAAAGGTCTCAACCTCACGATGAGAGCAAGGTCTCCGGCAAGTATGCTTATTTTGCCTGCTGATCAGGAGTCCGGCAAAGGGTTCTTACCCGCTCCCAGAACCACTTGGAACTGCCGGATACCATTCCCGAGGTGTTTCAGTGTCCCATAGTGATGCTGTTATAGTGTGTATGTGGTTTGCCCCAGTCGCTTCAGGGACAATCTCAACTCTAACACGGCAGAATTGAGGAGCGAGTTCCACGCTATGGCAGCGGACAGAAAACCCGAATTCTTTAAAGGTGCCCAACTCAGGGTGGCAATCATCGGATGCGGCTATGTGGGGCTTCCCCTGGCGCTTCGGTTCGCTGAAGCTGGGCATCGAGTCACCGGTTTTGATACGGACCCGAAAAAGGTCCAGATGCTGAGTGCCGGGAAATCATATATCGAGCACATCCAGCAAACCAAGATTCAACAGTACGTAAACAGCCGCCACTTCGGAGCTACCACCGACTTCTCCAGGCTCGAGGAGGCCGACGCGATTCTCATCTGTGTGCCGACTCCCTTGAATGAATGCCGCGAACCGGATTTAAGCTACGTGGAAGAGACCGCAAAATCCATTCAGCCACATCTTCAAAAGGGCCAACTGGTTGTGCTTGAATCGACCACCTATCCAGGCACAACGGAAGAGCTGGTGCTGCCCATCCTGGAAAAAAGCGGTTTGCGGTGTTTGATTGCTTCTGGACCGGAAAATGAAAATGTGCCAGGCGACTTCTTTCTGGCGTTCTCGCCGGAACGGGAAGACCCGGGAAACAAGCAATACGGTCTGGCACAAATTCCGAAAGTGGTCGGAGGCGTCAATCCACCCAGTTGTCGCGCGGCGCAAGCGCTCTACGCGCAAGTTGTGGCAAAAGTGATTCCGGTAAGCTCGACGCGGGCAGCGGAAATGGCCAAGCTACTGGAGAATATATTTCGCTGCGTCAACATTGCGCTTGTCAATGAATTGAAACTTCTCTGCATGCGTATGGGAGTAGACATCTGGGAAGTGATTGACGCGGCGGCGTCGAAACCCTTTGGCTTCATGCCTTTCTATCCGGGCCCCGGCTTGGGCGGCCACTGCATACCCGTGGACCCGTTCTATCTTTCCTGGAAGGCCCGGGAGTATGACTTTTCGACGCGGTTCATCGAGCTGGCCGGCGAGATCAATACCTCGATGCCCTATCACGTGGTCGATTCCGTAGGGGAGGCACTGAATCGGCAGAGGAAAAGCCTTAAAGGATCAAAGCTCTTGGCACTCGGCGTGGCCTACAAGAAGGATGTCGATGACCTGCGAGAATCGCCCACACTTAAGATTATGGAAATTCTAGGGAAGCGCGGGGCGGAATTTGACTACAACGATCCTTACTTTCCCCAGCTCCACAAAATGCGCCACTACGATTATTCACACATGAAGTCCGTGCCGCTGAGTCCAGAAAACCTCGCCAAGTATGACGCGGTGATCATCGCTACAGATCACTCCAGCTATGATTACGCGGCGATTGTGGATGGATCGAAACTTGTAGTTGACACGCGAAATGCCACGCGCCGAGTGATTCGAAATCGAGACAGAATCTTCCTTAGTTAGTCAGGATGGTCGACGGCCAGCGGCTTATTTCGCTTTGGTGAGTTCAACACGGGCCGTCGCTACCGGCAGCACAGCTTCCATCAAGACGGGCAACCGCGTCAGATCGTTCGCCAGATAGAGCAGGAAGTGCGCGTCCTTCATTTCCGTGCCGTTATCCAATACATGGATCTCGATCTTGGTGGTATTGAAATGGCCCGCTGGAACACTCACGGCCGCAGATTTGCCCACCAGAACCGCGCGGACGTCGTATAGTTTGTGACCGTCATACACAGGGCTGCGTACTTCCGTCGTCCGGCTCCAATCCAAGCTTCGCAGATATTCCAACATGCCCAAGGGATCGCGTGTGCCCGGCAGTACACGGGCTGCGCTCGTGCCCGTGGGGGCGGGGTCGCGAGGTGAGGGCAACAAGCGCTCGACACTATCAACTTTTTGCCCGCGCTCGCTCAGGTGCATCTCGTATTGGAAGCTGGTCATGCTCGCGGCGTCGCTATAGGAATCGAACTGATCATCCAGCTCAAAAACCATGCGGTAGGGATTCTCCGTGTGAGCGAAAGCTTGCAGATGCCATGAACCCTTGCCCCCGGCGTTTCTTTTTTCCGCGGCAACAATTTTCAAATTCGCGACCGTGCTGTTGAGCTTGGTGATGTTCGCGTCGTACTCCAGAGTTTCACCCTGGCGCAATGCAAAAGCAGGTTCTCCGGGCGGGATGTCCCGCTTGATGGCCGGTTCACCTGCCGCTGCCGGACCCGACGCATGGCCAGCGGAGGCTTTCGGAGAGTTCGAAGGTTCCTCAGTGGCGGTGGCAGGCCAGTTCGTGACCGCGTTGGTGTTGCCGGGAACAGAGCGATTGAGTTTCCAATAGACAAGCCCACCGGCAACGAGCAGGAGGATCGAAATCACCAACAGCCAGACCAGTTTCTTGATCATGCTCTTTCTGCGACGTTGGCAGGAATCTAACCGTTCGCGCCCCCGCTCCCATCGTACAATAAGACGGGCAGGTTCACAGGAGGGTGAGCGGATGCGCTACCTTGTCACGGGGGGCGCCGGATTCATCGGCTCAAATACAGTGGACGAACTGGTACGACGGGGTCACAGCGTCGTCGTGCTGGACGACTTGTCATCCGGCAAAGAAGAAAACCTCACAGAGATTCGCGGCAAGATTACCTTTGTAAAAGGATCCATAAACGACATTGAGGCCGTCCAAAAGGCCATGCACCAGGCGGAGTACGTCATTCACCTGGCGGCTCGAACGTCCGTGCCGCGCTCGGTAAAAGATCCGCTGGAGACCAATCGGGTCAACGTGGAAGGAACGCTGAACGTGCTGGTCGCGGCGCGGGATAACAAGGTAAAGCGAATCGTGTTTGCGGCCTCTTCGTCGGCTTATGGCGAAACACCGACTCTTCCGAAGACCGAGGCAATGCAGCCGCGACCCATTTCTCCCTACGGGGTCTCCAAATATGTGGGCGAGCTTTACGCACAAACGTTTGGCCGTTGTTATGGATTAGAGAATGTCTGTGTTCGCTACTTCAATATTTTCGGTCCGCGGCAGGACCCCGATTCGCCCTATTCGGGGGTGTTGTCTCGCTTCGCGACGGCTTTTCTTGAAGAGAAGCAACCGGTGGTGTACGGCGACGGGGAGCAAACTCGCGATTTCACCTATGTCGACAACGCCGTGCAGGCCAATCTCCTCGCTTGCGAAGCTCCGAGTGCCTCGGGTGAGGTGTTCAATATTGGGACCGGTGCGCGCATCTCTCTAAATCAGACACTCGAATTGCTACGGCGGATTTCAGGGAAGAACCTGAAAGCCAAGTACGACCCTCCGCGGGAAGGGGACATCCGGGATTCCCAGGCGGATATCTCCAGAGCGCGAGAAGCCCTGGGTTACGAACCAACCGTGTTTTTTGAAGAGGGTCTGGAACGCACCTTTGCCTGGTATGGCCTGCACCACACTAAAAACGCGGAAAAGTAAGTCAGCCCGTCGCGTCAATCTTGCATCTACAGATGCATCAGGAAGCTGCCCGCTACAAATCCAGCTTTGTGCGTGCTAGGCTACCTCTTCGTTCCCAGAGCCTATTGACCGCGTGAAGACAACTTTTCCCATTTCCAGCCTGTGCCGACGGGGTCGGCTCGCGATTCCCTTCCTTGTTGCCCTTGCCTTTGCCAATGGCGGCGGAGCGCAGGAGCGTCCGGCGACGCGCCCCAATGCCCCCATTGCGGAAATTACCGCCAGTGGACCACAACGCAGAGTGGGCGATATATACATCGCGGACAAGGATGTCGATGTCCACTATCTGGGCATGCACCTGCAAGCGGACCATGTGGAGTACAACACGGACACATCTCTGGCAGTGGCGCGGGGCCATGTGGTCTTCGACTACGAGAATCAGCACCTCGAAGCAGAAGAAGGGGAACTGAATGTCGCCACCAACAAGGGCACCTTCCAGAATGTACGTGGTTCGATCCGCCTGGACCGCCACCCAAACCCACTTCTGCTGGTGACGGATAATCCGCTGTACTTCGAAGCCAAACAGGTTGACCGCCTCTCGGAGGACGTCTATCTGGTGCACCACGGGTGGTTCACAGTCTGCGATCCGCGAAGACCGACGTGGCAATTTTATTCTCCAGAAGCGACGGTTACGCTCGAGAAATCCGTGGCACTGGTTAATGCAAATTTTCGGCTCTACCGTATTCCGCTCTTTTGGATGCCCTATGCTACGGCGCCGGCGGGAGATCATATCCGTCAATCCGGCTTCATGCTTCCGATTCTGGGGGACAGCAACAGCAAGGGAATTACGGTGGGAGATGCCTTTTACTGGGCCCCCAAGACCTGGATGGACGCTACCGTGGGGTTTGAGTACTTCAGCCGCCGGGGGCCGGGCCAGCGCGCGAGTTTTCGCGCCCGCCCCTTCGAAAATACCTCCATTCAATACAGCTATTATGGCGTGGAAGATCGCGGCGTGCCCGGTGTTACTCCTCCCGAGAAACAGGGGGGCTACGAACAGCAACTGGAGATTCAATCACTCTGGAGCCATGGCTGGCGATTCGTCACCGATCTCAACCAACTTTCTTCTCTCACCTTCCGTCTGGCCTTTGCGGGAACCTACAGTGAAGCCATCAGTTCGGAAATCCGAAGCGCGGTGTTTCTCACCAACAATTTCCACGGGTTCAGTTTCAATGTGGACAGTTTAAACGATCGCAGCTTTCTGCAGCTCACTCCACCGAATAGCGTGGTTCTGCGCAGTGCTCCGGAAGTAGGTTTCTCTTCAGTGGAACAAGCCCCTTGGCAGAATCTGCCGGTGTATTTCTCTTTCTCATCCTTTGCGGGAACGGTGCACCGCGATGACGAGTTCATCAGCACACCAAATTTTGTGATGCGCACGGAGTTAGCGCCCAAAGTCACCGTCCCGATTCACTTCGGGGACTGGCTTGGCGTGACCACCTCAGTCACGTTCCGGACCACCTTTTACAACGATTCGTTCAATGCCAGCGGCAATGTTTCCGGGCAATCGATCACCCGCAACACCGGTGAATTTGAGGTCGATCTTCGCCCTCCGACGCTCGAGCGATTCTTTGACCGTCCCCTGACGCGGCGCCGCTATAAGCACACGATCGAGCCTGTAATTACGTATCGCTACGTTACCGGGGTGAACGATTTTGCGGATTTCATCCGTTTCGACAGCAATGCCACGCTGACCAACACGAATGAAATCGAGTACGGGATTAACCAGCATTTATATCTAAAAAGTGGAGACGACCAGCCCATCGACTTCCTTTCCTGGAAGCTGGTACAGAAGCACTATTTCGACCCCACATTTGGTGGTGCGCTTGTCCCCGACCAACGCAACGTGTTTCAAGCGCTCGATTCCATTACAGGCTTCGCGTTTGCATCGACTCCGCGCGACTGGTCGCCGATTGTCAGCGACATCAAGCTGACCCCCGGTGGACGCTACGACGCCGAGTCCATCATCGAATACGATCCACAGTTGAAGAAAGTAACCACCATCGGCACGCTGCTGAAGGTGAAACCCTACAGCGAGTTCTACGCTACGATTGCCGATTTCCGCCTTCAGGGTGACCCTATCGTGCAGCCTACTTCCCACCAGATCCGCGGCATCATTGGTTACGGGGATCTGGTGCGCAAAGGCTTCAATTTTTCTGCCGGCGTGAGCTATGACATTCTTACCAACACATTGCTGAATCAGTTTGTGCAAGTCAGCTACAACGGGGGCTGCTGCGGCTTGTCCGTCGAATACGGGCGCTTCAATCTCGCTACGGTACGCTCAGAGAACCAATTTCGCGTAGGGCTGATCCTTGCAAACATTGGAACGTTCGGGAATCTGCGGCGGCAGGAGAAGATTTTCTGAAGCGCGGCGGCAGCCAACTCGTTTTCGCTTCCATTGAGGAAATTGGAAAGCAGTTCCGGAAAGGCAAACTCTCGCCAGTGGAGCTGACGCGGCTCGTCCTGGACCGAATCCGGAGAATAGATCCTCGCATCAATGCCTTCATCACTGTCTGTGAAGACGCAGCCTTGCAGCAGGCGGCTAGTGCCGAATTTGAATTGTGCCTCAGGGCTCGGCGGAAGAGCCGGCGCGATCGTGGACCGCTGCACGGGATTCCCATCTCGCTCAAGGACAATATTCACACCAAAGGGATTCGCACCACTGGGGGATCAAAAATCCTGGAGAGGTTCGTGCCCTTGCAGGATGCGGCGGTGGTCACTTCCTTGAAAAATGCCGGAGCGGTGATTGTCGGCAAAACGAATATGCACGAGTTCGCTTACGGCGTGACCACGGAAAATCCTCACTTTGGGCCCACGCGCAATCCCTGGGATCGCGAACGCACTCCCGGTGGTTCGAGCGGTGGGTCAGCAGCCGCTCTAGCCGCGGGGCTGTGCTATGGCAGCATCGGCACAGATACGGGGGGTTCCCTTCGCATTCCAGCGTCACTTTGTGGGGTGGTAGGCCTGAAACCTGGATTGGGGCGTGTTAGCGCGGATGGGGTGATCCCGCTGTCCCCGACGTTGGATTTTGTCGGCCCCCTCGCCCGCACTGTCGAGGATGCCGTGCTTCTTTTTGCTTCCATTCTCATTGGAGTAAAGAAGGATGGCCATCTCGCCAGAGGGCAATTTTCCCCAGCACGCCGACGCCACCCTCGCCTGGGAATCCCAAAAGAGTTTTTTCTGGACGTCCTGGATGCGGAAGTAGAAGCGGCATTCCAAAACGCTCTAAATGTTCTGAGAAAACGTGGCGCGCAGTTCAAGGAAATCTCGTTGCCGCACTTGCTCGAGACCGAAGAGGCAGGCAACCAAATTGCCTGGGCAGAAGCAACACAGTATCACCAAGAGGCCGGGTGGTTTCCAGGCCATGCTCGAGACTATGGTGAGGATGTTCGCGTGCGCCTGGAAATGGGCATGAAGGTCACAGCCGTCAGCTACCTCCGCGCGATGGAGGTGCGCGAAAAGTTCCTAGCGTCTTTCCACGAAGCGCTTGCCGACAACGACCTAGATGCCCTGGTTGTACCCACGACACCCATCTCCGCACCGCGGATTGGCGAAGACTCCGTGCTCATCAAGGGCTCACTTCATCCTACGCGCGCGCTGCTCTTACGCCTGAATCGGCCAGCGAATCTTGCGGGCGTGCCGGCGATTTCCGTGCCGTGCGGCCTGACCAAGAACGGTTTGCCGCTGGGCCTTCAATTCATCGGAGCACGAGCCGATGAATCGCTGCTGCTCGGAATCGCGCGTGACTTTGAACAGCATTGTGCGCTTAGCTATCACCCGGACACAAATTCTCTGAACGAAGCCTAGCAGGAGTAGATTTCAGAAGCTGGCTTCACTGCTCCCTGCCGTTTCATGATCCAACTTCCAATCAGGAAACCGAGCGAGCCCGTGGTCAGCCCCCCAAGAACGTCTGCGACATAGTGATAACGCCCCCAGATGGTGGAGACGCACATGAAGAGGAAGACCGGTAGCAGCACCCAGAACATGGTGCGACGGAACTTCCATGCGCCCCACAGGGCCGCAGTGGCGCCGGCGACATGTTCGGAGGGAAACGCGGCGCCTCTGACACGCCCAAAGTGCTCGATGAAATTCACCGTTGCGGTCACCGGTCCCCCCGCGAGTTCCGCTTTCCAGGAACCAGCCATGGCAAACCACGGACTCTGAATCGGGAAGAACATGGCGATGCAATAACCGATCATGTAGCCGACCATGGAATAGGTCATGACCGACCAGTACGCCTGCCATTCGCGACGAAGGTACAAAGTGCCGCCCAGGATCAACAGATAAGTAAAATAGGAGAGATACACCAACTGCATGAACTCGTTGCGAGGAGTTGTCGCAAACTGTTCTAACCAGATCGATGGATGCACTCCGGTCAACCAATAGTCGAGTGCAATCAGCTTGGCGTCCTGCCAGTGAGGAGTGAAAAGTGTCATCAAGTGGGCCAGCTCCTCGAAACAGAAAAGAAAGAATAGGTGCGGATACCAAAACCGCCAAAAGTGCCACCAGCGCGAAGCGAACGTAACTCCCTGCCGGCGCGCTTTAGCCGCAGAAAACGCTTGGACACGGCACAATGTCAGCACCATCGCTGCAACCAATGCTTGCGCCCCGAGTAGTCGCCACGGATGCTCCAGGTTTTCGGCAAACGTGAAGATCAGAAGGCTGGATAGACACAGGTACGCCAGAGCCATCCACTCAAAGGCCCCGCATGCCGCCCATGCTTGTGCGATTTGTCCCTTCAGCGTCTGCCACACTCTGGGAGCTTCGCTTTCTGTACCGGACAACACCGCTACACGGCTGTCGAACTCGCCAGCGGCCGCCCAATTTGAATCCAGCGACTGACCTCTCCACTCTCGCATCTTTGCGTCCTTCATGCCTGCCCCTCTTTGTATTGGATTCCTGCTGTTAAACCCGCGCTTCCCTTCGAATCAACTCGCTTCTGCCGATGCCAGTGCCAGATCGGCCAATCTCTTTCGTTGGCGAGTGCGGCCAATTCCTTGCCGGGATTCACGGCGTGGCCATACCCCACGGCGTAGAGTAAATGCCGGTCGAGCAAACTGTTCCCATAGGCGTGGCACTGTCGCAGGTCGAAATCCTCCCGTTTCGCGAGTCCTTGGAGGACATGCGCTTTCGCTTGCCCGTAGAGTACCTCGCCGGCGAGGTAGCCCGTCCACAGCCCACGCACTTCGGCGAGTCGCGTTGCGCAAACGCGCGGGCGGATCAGCACGCCGCGGGCTTCGAGTTCGCATTCGAGCGCTGTCGCGGCCAACTCTGCCAACGCTTCCAGGGTGCCGCTTACCAAAACAATTTCGTGGGACTGTCGCGCGTGCCATGCCACTCGTGCAATGCCCTCCTCAAAAAAAGAAATGGAGTCTAGATGGTGAAAGACCAGGTCGCGGTATACGCCAGCGAGATAGCGTTTATTGCCATGTTGGACAGCCAGAAGGCCCTTGGGCAGCAATCGCACAGCTTCCACGCCCCAGCGTAGATAGCTTGTAAACGGAATCTTGTCGTGCTTCCGCAGTTCCATGAAAACTCGCCATTCGAGCGATGGTTCCGGAATCAGCGTGCCATCCAAGTCGAAAAATGCCGCGATCCGGGAGTGCTTCTTCGTGCCGGGAGTCATGCTGCATCTCCCTCAGGATCGTATTTCGATGGCTTGGCAGGAAGTTTCTCCGCAAAATATTTCCAGCCTTTCAGCAATACAGGCAATCCGCGCACGACCGAGAACCCTGCCGTCGTCCAGGCCAGCAACTGTGCTCCAGCGCGAATGGTTGTGTGCAGGTCGGCAGTCACAGGGCCCAAGAGTGCGACCGGACCGCGCGTCAGTGCCAGCTCCAATCCCAAATAACAGAAGCACAGACATTTCAGGGTTGCGTACATGCCACGACTCCAGCGTGATGCCACCAGGGCCCGCGCCCATTTGTTTTGCAGCATGGCGCTGGCGCCCCAGCCAGAATGACCGGCTTTCATTGCCAGACCGCGCAGAAAATCCGTCGCGGCACCGCGTGCAAAGAAAAACATTGGCAGCCAAAGCGACACCATGCCAACGACCGCGAAGTAGGTGAAGTACATGTTTTCGATCATGCGGTCGCCGAGGATGTCGATCTGCGCGCCCTCTGGCGTAGCCATCTTTCTTGTGCGCGCGATATAACCATCCAACGCGTCCAGCAGGATGGAGGTAACGGTCAGAGCGACGGCCAGTAGATTTATCCAGCCGCCGCGCCCAAACAGGCCGACGGCAAGAAAACCAACTCCCACGCGTAACAGCGTGATTTTGTTCGGTGTCCAGTTCATGGCTTACCACCGGATTGCTTCGAAGCGAGGGAATGCAAAAGCCATACCACACAGCAGGACAATAAGCTGTTTTATTTCAATGATATAGGGAGTGATTAAAACGAGCCGACGCTTGCTACTGCCAGAGGAACGCGCCAGTTGTCAGCCCTTGCCTGCTGCCCGGCGACACTCGACGCGGTTGCGTTTAACCTCACTTGCAGGATGCTCTCTAACATAGGTTGCCGCGAAACGATCTCGATCGATGGGTCTAGGAAGCGGCGCGGGGGCCCGCGCGAGCTCGTGCTGTTTTTGTGCGAGAATAGAAAGGAAAAGGACACGCTGACAATGAAAGATGTTCCTCTAGCCGGTGCTTTCCTTGCGGGCCTGATTTCGTTTCTCTCGCCGTGCGTGCTGCCGCTCGTTCCCGGGTATATCTCGATGCTCTCGGGCATCAGTGTTGAGCAGTTGCGGCAAGGGGAGCAGCCCAAGGGCGGCCTTTTTGCCTCCGCCCTTTCCTTTGTCGTCGGGTTTTCCGTTGTGTTCATCGCCTTCGGCGCGTCTGCGAGCGCGGTCGGCGGTTTCTTGCAGTCTCACAAGAATCTGCTCGCGCCCGTGGCCGGGGCGCTGATCCTGCTCTTTGGTCTACATTTGCTCGGCGGTCTCATCAAGATGAACGTACGCGCCGGAATCATCCTCGGCGCAGTGCTCGTCGCGTTGGGCATTGCCGCGCTCCTGCACGGCGGGCCGCTGTTTGCTGGACTCGGCGCCGTCCACTTTTTCTCGCTGTCCATCATCGGATTTTTCGGACCAATCCTGGCACGCTGGTTGAATCAGGACGTGCGTCTGCGTAGCCATAATGCGAAGCCGGGAATTTTCAGCGGTTTCCTTTTGGGGTTCGCCTTCGCTTTCGGTTGGACCCCATGCATCGGACCGATTCTCTCCGCCGTCCTCGTGCTGGCGGCTGCCAGTGATACGGTGGCTCGGGGCGTGCTGCTGCTTGCAGTCTACGCCGCGGGACTCGCCGTGCCTTTCCTTCTAACGGCGGTCCTTCTGAATCAATTTCTGCGGTTCTATCAGAATTTCCGGAAACATCTTCATACCGTGGAATTATTCAGCGGGGCTCTGCTTCTTTTTGTGGGCGGCCTTGTTTTCTTTAACAAACTCGCGTGGCTTGCCGGCAAGTTGACATTCTTGAACCGATTTATGATGTGAAGGAATTTCATTCAGGTGGAAGGTCTATGAAAAAAGTAGCGATCATCGTATTCACAGTTCTCTTTCTGGTGGGCCTGACCATCTACCTTGACCGCGCGACGCGGCTGCCGGTCAAGCCGAACGTGTCCCTGGATGCCTCGACGCCTGTCAGCAAAGCGGCCCCGGACCTGAAGTTGAAGGATCTGGACGGGAAAGACGTAGCGTTGGCCGACCTCAGAGGCAAAGTGGTGTTCGTAAACTTTTGGGCCACCTGGTGCGGTCCGTGCCAGGAGGAGATTCCATCGTTGATCGACATGCAGAACAAGTATGCTGGGAAGGGCTTCACGGTTGTGGGAATCGCCATGGACGACGAAGGAAAGAGCGTGGTCGCGCCATTTGTGGCCAAGGAGAAGTATGAAGTGAACGGCCAAAAGCTGCTGATCAATTATCCGATCCTGATCGGAAGCGATGAAGCCGCCGACAAGTTTGGCGGAATCATGGGGTATCCCACCAGCTTTCTGATCTCCCGAGGAGGCCAGCAGATCATGAAGTTTCAAGGGCCTCCGGATCCGGCTGTGGTCGCCAAAGCTGTCGAATCTTCTGACTAACTGGAAATCCCGAATGCTCTCCGAACACGATTTTCAGAAAAAGGCCGACTCTGCGTTTGAAGATCTCAAGCGCCGTATGCTGACGCTCGGCGATGAACATGGATTTGATGTAGAAGGCGAGAGCGGCAAGCTCGAAGTGATTTTCGAAGAGCCGGAACCAGCAAGATTCGTGATTTCGCCAAACACGCCGATTCGCGAAATCTGGATTTCCGCTCTATCCACGAGCTTTAAACTTGGCTGGTCCGAGGCGCGCGGCACGTTCGTGCATGAAAAAAGCGGCGAAGACCTTCACGCGGTAATGAGCCGCGTCATTTCCCAACAACTCGGGACACAGGTGACCTTGTGAAACACTTTGCCATTAAATTGCTCTGCTGCGGATTTGCTGTCGCACTCGCTCTTTCACCGCTGGCCAGCTCCCAGGCGGTATCAGGCAAGGATGTCCTTGCTCCCACAGCCTATGTTTCTTACGATCCGGTGGCACGGGGAATGGCCTTTCAGGTGGCCGTGGTGCTGAAAATCCGTACAGGCTTTCATGTGAATGCGCGCGAAGTTTCCGCCGATTACTTGATTCCCACAGAGATTCATCCCGAAGTCCCGGCAGGTTTCAAGATCAGCGACGTGATTTATCCCAAAGGGAAGCTGGAGACTTTCACGTTTTCGAAGAATAAGCCACTGAACGTGTACACGGATTCGGTTACCGTGCGTGTGCCATTGACGGTTCTGCCCAATGCACCGCTTGGCGCGCAACATCTGGCCATGAAGCTTCACTATCAGGCCTGCAGCTCAGAAATTTGCTTGCCACCGGTCACCAAGGATGTGGAGGCAACCATCCATGTCGTCGCCGGCCAGTCGGCCGCGAAACCAGCGAACGCAGAAATTTTCTCAAACTAAACTCGGTACTAGCGTTGCAGTTGAGGCCCTGAAGCGATGCTCATCGGATCGCTTCAGGATGACAGTGTCTTGTTCTCTTTGATCCACCAGATAAAACGCGATGACCGCGAACCCGGGCTAGCTTTCTTATTTCCACTCTTTCTGGGCATCCCGCAGCCGGCGCACCACGCGTTCCTGACCCAGAACCACCATGGTGTCAAACAATGGCGGAGCTACCGCTTGGCCAACAATCGCGACACGAGTAGCATTGATCAACAGGCCCGCTTTTACGCCCGCTTCTTCCGCGACCTTCCGCGAGGTGTGATCGCAGGCATCGTGGTTCCACTCCGTTTGAGCCGCCAAAGCGTCCGCAAGATTCTTCAACAGCATTGGCACTTTCTCGTCTTTCCAGAATTTCGCCTTCGCCGCAGAATCCAACGGGAATTCATCGCTGAAGAACGCGCGCGACCAACTCGAAAAATCGGGTAGCAAGCGCACGCGCGGGCGCAGCAGATCCACGGTTCTCGCAAACCATTGGTGACCAGCGCCCCTAGCCCACTGTTCCTTCCACAAGCCATCTTGCTTCAACTGCTGTTCCACCTCGGGAAGGACATCCTCAATCGGAAGCTTCTGGAGATACTGGGTGTTGAACCATTCGAGTTTTGCGCGATCAAAGACGCCGTTTGTTCGGCTGACACCTTCGAGGGAAAATCTTTCGATCAGATCCTTGGTTCTGAAAAATTCCTCATCGCCGCCCGGCGCCCAGCCCAGCAACGCCAGGAAATTGCGAAAAGCTTCGGGGAGAAATCCTTCTCGACGGTACATGTTCACGTCCGTGGCGCCGTGGCGCTTGGACAACCGCTTCTTGTCTGCACCGAGAATCAGGGGTACGTGGGCAAAGACTGGCGGCTCCGTGCCGAGTGCGCGATAAAGCAACACCTGCTTCGGGGTGTTGGAAATGTGATCGGCGCCGCGGATGACATGCGTGATGCACATATCCATGTCATCGACAACCACGCTCATCTGATACATAGCCTGGCCGAACTCTTCACCTTCTTTGCCGGAGCGGAGAAGAACGAAATCTTCGATTTCATCGTTGGAGAATTCGCTCTCTCCGAATACAGCATCTGAAAACTTCGTCGTGCCGCCCACAGGCACCTTAAACCGGATCGCGGGCTTGGTGTCCGGCGAGGACGGTTTTCCGTCTCGGCAGGGGCAGCGGACGACCCGGCGCAGTTGAGATTTTTCGGCGCCTTCTTCCGCATGATCGCCGCCGACATAGCGTTCCGGTGGGCAATAGCACAAGAAGGCACTGCCATTCGCGAGAAGTTTTTTGGCGGCAGCGCGATACAGGCCGGTCCTTTGCGACTGGTAGAACGGTCCTTCGTCCCAATCCACACCGAGCCACTTCAGGCCGTCGACAATGCCTTCGACGAGTTCGGGCTTGTTGCGTTCCGCGTCGGTATCTTCAATCCGCAAAATCATTGTGCCGCCGAGCTTGCGCGCGAATAGCCAGTTAAACAGGGCGGTTCGGGCCCCGCCCACGTGCAGATAGCCGGTGGGTGAAGGCGCAAAGCGTACGCGCACGGTTCCGGTCTGAGTCTCGTTTGCTTCTGTCATGGTCTGTGGCTTCCCGTGTGTGACGGTGAAAACTTCAGTGTAGCGGAAGCTGACCCGCTGCGTCCAACGAAGGCCGGCCTGCTAAAAATCCTAGAACCGGCAGGTAGCGGCGCGACAAACACCATGGTTTTATTGCGAATTAGGAAGGTTCGGGCAGAGGCAACGAAGACTGACCAAATACGTAACGCCAGCCCGCAAGAGTTCGCACGTAGGTGTCGCTGAACCAGACGGTGCAGTCGAAAGGCTTGCCGTCCTTCGGTCATTCGCCCACAATTTGGCGGTGATGACCGCCGTGTCGCCCCGAGTGCGAACGGTCCGGTTCTGAAGGCAACAGTGCACTTCCTCGCCCTCTCAAACAAAATTCCCCAAGGCGCGGGAGTCGCGATTTTATTCGCGAGGCTGTGCCACAACCCCTTCACAAATAATCGATCTGCCCCGGGAAAATCTTGCGTATTAGGGTTCGGAAACGGCGCGCAGCAGGAGAGCCGTGCCGGCTTCAAGCTTGGCGTCGTCCTTCTCGAAGTGAAGAGTAATCTCGCCAACAGGCTCACTTTTTCCACTGTGCGTTATCCGCGTGCCTTTCAGATCGTAGACACCGCAGGCATCGGCGGAAAAAACCCACAAGGCCTGCGGGTGATCATCCCCATTCACCGGACCGTCACAACCCAATGCGGGATTAGCCCTGAGGTGCACCAGAACTCCGCCACTCACCCCTTTCCCGACCTTCTGCTTGGCACGATTGCGGACTGTCCCTCCATCCCCGTAGCGAATGTCTCCCCCGATTTGAACCGTGTCGGCCCAACCATTCGGAGTACCGGCGTCTGCGCCGGAAAAAGGCGTTTGCGCGGAGCGCACGGCCTTGAAGGAAGCGATGGCTCGCAAGCTCGCAGAGATTTTCAAGAAATCTTTGTGGTCGTCTATCTGACTGAATTTCAATGTGACTTTCGCACCCGTCCCGTCGCCGTCCTTCACCACGGACACGATTGAGCCTTTAACGACGGACTTAGCGGGGATTTTCTCTCGGCCCGGCAAGGGAACATCCTGCGCGATTCTTGCCTCAATGGGCTGGCCAGGCTGCACCACTTTTAGAGAAATGTTGTTCTCCAGCCGTACCGGCAAAGCGGTACCAGCGGGGACCGAGACGGAGCTCTGTACAGGGTCGCCTCCCGCCGCCCTGTTTGGACTTCCCGGGCTATGCGCTGCGGACACAAGTTGCCAGGCAAGCGGGAACACCGCCACAGCAACCGCGGGCAGGGAAAAGCGCGTGATCCAGGCGCTGATTCCTTTGGCGGCGGTTCTTTGTGGTACGTCAGGCCATGTCGACATAAGCAACCGCCCTCCGGCGGTTGGGAAGCAATTTACCTTGCAAAGTGCTGCCATACAAGGCTCCGGCGGACTTCTTTACGGGTTGAAAAACGGTTGGCACTTACAGCGGGCCGGCGAAGCTCCCTTGGAGCTCTCCGAAGCCGTGCCCGTCCCCCTACTACCTCTTACGCTACCAGTGCCCCGGTACCCTTGCCGCCCGATTTTTCTGTGCCTCATAATCGCAAATGATTCGTTTTGTGTGTGGTTGGGGCGCTCCGGTGCGCCTTGCCGACACGGTATCCCGGGTCTCCCGCAGTGCGGAACTGCTGCGGAGTTGCCCGGCTGCCTGAGTGCGGCATCTTTTGCGCGTCTTGCCCTTCCACACGAAGGAAAAGTCCCAGACTCCCAGATGGTTCAGAGCCTCATCGCTTTTGGCTTTCTGCTCGCCACTTTGCTGGTGGGGGTATTTTTTGGTTATATCTATTCCCTCAAGCGCCAATCGTATCTGCTGTTCTGGGCGGCAGGATGGCTGCTCTATGCGCTCCACTTGCTTCCTTCAGCGCTTTCTCACTGGTACGTCGCAAACCCATTTCTCGCTGCGCTGAACCCTAGCATGTTCGGTTTTGCGGGCATCAGTTTCTTCCTGGGGACGCAGCTCTACACTCGCCAAAAAATGTGGGTGGGCCCGGCGATCGGCGCTGCTTTCATCCTGGCGTTAGGGGCAGCGGTAAACGCCTTCCAGGTCTTGCGTGTGTCTGCGATGCTTCCCGCCTCGGTAATCTACATCGCTGTCGCCTACCTTTTCTGGCAGGAAAGCCGCCATCAGGAGACCCTTGCCGATAGGCTTCTGGCTTTCGTCTTCGCCTTCTGGGGAATCCTGACTTTTGCGCTGTATGGAGTCTCCGCTGTCCGCGCATTCCTCGGGCAGGCTCTCCAACCCATTACCGTAATTCCGACCTTATTCGTTTGCATGCTGCTGATCATGGCGATTTACGAAGAGGAGAAACGCCGGGTTGAGCGCAACATGCTGGCGCTGTCGAATCTCAACCTGGCCACTTCCAGTTTTGTTGGCGGTGAAATTCAGCGCATGCTGGCCCAGGCGCTCGATCGCGTACTGGGTGTGGTGCGCCTTCCGGCCGGAGTGTTGTTCCTCCATCATGGAGATCCAGCGGGTCCGAGCTCCGTGGTCTCTGCAGGAATTTCCGATGAGTTCTGCCGCGCAGCCCAAACCGAAGGTTTGGACGATTATCTGGTCGGGATGGTCTCGCGTCTCGGCGGTTTGCTGGGCTTTCGCGATCTACGGGACGACAACCTCTCGGCACTCGAAAAAGACGAGCCCATCCGGCGCTTCCGCGAACTTGCGCTGCAACACGGACTCCGCAGCGCCGTCGTCATCAGTCTTCAGGCGAAGGAACAGGCGTTCGGGCTGCTTCTTCTGGGTACCCCCGATAGCCGCCGCTTCACTCCTGCCGAACTCCGGTTGCTTCTGGCGCTGGGCCACCAGATCGGCGTGGCCGTAGAAAATAGCTATTTGATCCAGCAGACTTCCCGGCGTTCCGAAGAACTTCACGTCCTCAACGAGATTGGACGTGCGCTCAGTTCCACGCTCAATAAAGAAGATCTCCTTCGCAAACTTTGGGAAGAGTTGCGGCGCCTTTTTGACGTCGAAAATCTTTACCTCGCCACTTTTGATTCCGTCCGCGACCAGATCCAATTTGATCTGGAATTGATGAAGGGTGTGCGCATGCCCAAGCGCTCACGGCCTGCCGGCAATCATTTGACGGAGTACATCCTGCGAACGCGGCAGCCGGTGCTCATTCGTGACAATTTTGTTTCCGAAGTGCGCAAGATGGGTATCGACCCTTTGCGGACTACTGGTTCCTTTTGCGGTGTTCCCCTCGTGGCCTACGACCACGCCATCGGCACGCTTTGTATCTACTCCGATAACGAACGGGCCTACGACGAAGGACATTTGGAGCTCATGCGCGTTCTGGCCAGCGAAGCCAGCATCGCGATTGAAAATGCCCGCCTGTTCCAGGAGGAACGCACGAAAGCCCGTCACCTCAGCCTTTTGAATCTCATCTCACGCGATGCCATCGCCACACTCAACCCGGACGAAATCCTGGCCAAAATTGCCGGGCAACTCGAAAACGGACTCTCCTACGACCATATCGGAATTGCGATCCTGGAGTACACCACGCGCGAGTTGATTATTTCCGCCGAGAGCGGCAAGCGGCGCGGGGCACTCGGACGGCGCATCCCGCTCGACACAGGCTTGATTGGACAGGTGGCGCGCACGGGCAAGCCGTCTACCTACCGCTCGTCCGGGAATTCCCAGAACAGCCCCCAGCCGGTTCTTCCCGATTCCGCTACGGCAATGGCTCTCCCCATTTTTTACGGAGACCATCTCCATGGCGTTCTCTACGTGGAAACTCTGGATCGCGCCGACTTCTCGGAGGAAGAATCGCTGCTGCTTCACACGCTCGCCGACCTAATTGCCGGCGCTTTCCACAATGCGCAAACCTTCCAGAAAGCCCAAGAGCAGGCCATCACCGACGGATTGACCGGCGTGAAGACCCATCGCTTTTTCATGGAGGCGTTGTCTTCGGAATGGAAGCGCTCCTCGCGCGCGGGACGGTCCTTTGCGCTGGTGCTCATGGACCTCGATCGCTTCAAGTTCGTGAACGATTTCTACGGACACCTCGAAGGTGACCTCGTACTCCAGCGAGTTGGCCAGATTCTGGAGACCAATTGCCGACGTTCCGATGTGGTGGCACGCTACGGCGGGGATGAGTTTGTCATCCTGATGCCGGAAACCACCATGGAGCAGGCACGCCAGCTCTCATCCAAGCTGCGGGGCTGGATTGCCTCCGATCCACTGCTTCGCGAAAAGAATATCAGCGCCAGTTTCGGTATCGCTTCCTATCCGCTGCACGGCTCTGCCCCACAGGAGTTGATCCAGGTTGCCGATGCGTCTATGTACCTCTCCAAGCACCAGGGCGGCAATACCGTTTCTACGGCCGAACACATCGATCCGAACGAAGCGCGGCGCTGGAAGCGCGACGTCTTAGAAGCCTATCTCGGCGTCACACTGAAGCGTCTATTTGCCACTGGACCTGAGGCGTTCAACGAAATCTACCAGCGGCTACGGCAGTTCTCGGATTCCCTGCCCGCGACGGAAGCTTCGGCACTTGCCTCCACGGACGGTGCCAGTTCCCTTCCGCAGTCGATTCTCGACACGGTGACTTCCCTGGCCTACGCCATCGATGCAAAGGACCAGTACACGCAAGGACATTCGCAAAAGGTCTCGGCGTACGCTGCGCTTCTGGCGGAAGCCCTGGGCATGTCGGAAGCCGAGGTAGAAGAGATCCGGCTGGGTGCGGTACTTCACGATGTCGGCAAGGTCGGCATCCCCGAACAAATTCTGAATAAGAGTGGCCCGCTGAATCCCGAAGAGTGGGAGACCATGAAAACCCACGTCACCTTTGGCGGCAGATTGCTTGAGCCACTCGAGCCGCTGGGGCGTATTCGCCAAATGGTTTTACATCACCATGAATTCTTCGATGGTTCCGGTTATCCCCAAGCGCTCTCTGGGAAAGACATTCCACTCGGGGCACGCATCATCACCATAGCCGATTCCTACGACACCATCACCAGCGACCGCAGCTACAAGAAGGGCCGCACCGCCGAAGAGGCGCTCGCCGAAGTCGAACGCTGCGCGAATACGCAATTTGATCCGGAGCTGGTGGCCGCGTTTGTGCGCGCCATGCGCCAACTGCCGAATCCCATCATCGAAGTCGCTTCCCTCCTCTCCCGCAATTCATAAGAAACGTAGTTCGTCGATACGACTTGTGACCGACCATCACAAAGTTGGGTGAGCCCGGTCACTGACACCCTGTTCAATCTAGGAAGATAGTGCTCCGTCCGTCACGGTTTCTTTCTTCTTCAAACTGGGGGTCTTCCTGTGAACAAGCCTTCCTCGTTCCTTACAACCTACGATGTCCTCCGTCAACACGGTGTCGAACGCAGGGACTTCCTCAAGTTTTGCGTCACGACGGCAGCCGCTTTGGGCCTGGAGGCCTCCATGGTTCCCAAAGTGGTCGCCGCGATGGAGACCAAGCCGCGCATCCCGGTCGTCTGGCTCCACGGCCTGGAATGCACCTGCTGCAGCGAGTCGTTTATCCGCTCCTCCCACCCCATTGCTCAAGACGTTATCCTCAACATGATCTCTCTCGATTACGACGACACGTTGCAGGCTGCGGCCGGCTTCCAGGTCGAGGAAATCCGCAAGAAGCTGATTAAGGATCATCCGGGCGGTTATCTCCTTGCTGTGGAGGGCAATGCGCCCACCGCCGATGGCGGCGTCTATTGCACCGTGGGCGGCGATACCTTCCTCAACGTGTTGACGGAAACCGCCGAACACGCCAAGGCCATCATCGCTTGGGGCTCTTGCGCCTCGAACGGCTGCGTGCAGGCCGCACATCCGAATCCAACCGGCGCCAAGCCCATCCACAAGCTCATCACGGATAAGCCCATCATCAATGTTCCCGGCTGCCCACCCATCGCGGAAGTCATGACCGGCGTGCTCACCTACATCCTGACCTTCGACGCGCTGCCCGAACTGGACCGCATCGGGCGGCCCAAAATGTTCTACGGCCAGCGCATTCACGACAAGTGCTACCGGCGGGCCTTTTTCGACGCGGGCCAATTTGTGGAGTCCTGGGACGACGACGGCGCGCGCAAGGGGTGGTGCCTGTACAAAATGGGGTGCCGCGGTCCAACGACCTACAACTCCTGTTCGACCTTCAAGTGGAACAACGGAGTTTCCTTCCCCATCGGTTCCGGCCACGGCTGCATCGGCTGCAGCGAAGCGGGCTTCTGGGATAACGGTCCGTTCTATCAACGGCTCTCCAACGTCGTGGTTCCCGGCGTCGACGCCACGCCAGACACGATCGGCGAGGTGCTCGGCGTTGCCGCAGTTGTAGGTGTGGGTGCCCATCTCCTCTCCACGGCCGTCAACAGGAAAGCGCAAATCATCCGTGGCGACGACACACCGCCCGCCAATGGGAAAGGCGAATAGGAGCTCCTTATGACGACTCGAGTGGTTGTCGATCCAGTGACCCGCATCGAGGGTCATCTCCGCATTGAGGCCATGCTGAACGACAGCGGACACGTCGGCGATGCCATGTCCTCCGGAACCATGTGGCGCGGCCTGGAGGTGATCCTCCAAGGCCGCGACCCCCGCGACGCCTGGGCGTTTTGCGAGCGCATTTGCGGCGTCTGTACCACCGTGCACGCGCTCGCTTCCGTTCGCAGCGTGGAAAATGCGCTGGGTGTCCAGGTGCCGAAGAACGCAGAAATCATCCGCAATATTCTCTTCCTGACCCAGATGGTGCAAGACCATGTCATCCACTTCTATCATCTGCATGCCTTGGACTGGGTAGACATCGTCTCCGCGCTGAAAGCCGACCCTGACCGTACTGCGGCTCTCGCGCAGAAAGTCTCGCCGAGCGCCGAAAAGGCCAGTGCCGGTTACTTCCGTGATATCGCGACCACCCTCAAGAAGTACGTGGACTCCGGCCAGCTGGGGTTGTTCGACAATGCGTACTGGGGTCATCCCGCTTATAAGCTTCCTCCCGAAGCCAATCTGATGGCCGTTGCCCATTACCTGGAAGCCTTGAAATGGCAGAAAGAAGTCATCAAGATTCACACGGTCTTCGGCGGCAAGAATCCTCACCCTAATTACCTGGTGGGCGGCATGGCTTCGGCGATTGCCCTGCAGAGCGACAGCGCGATCAACATCGAACGCCTGAATCTGGTCAAGGACCTGATCGCCCAAGCAAAGCAGGTCGTCGACACGATGTATATCCCCGATCTCCTTGCCGTCGCTTCGTTCTATCCGGAATGGACGCAGATCGGCGGAGGCCTAGGCAACTACTTCTCCTACGGAGATATTCCCCAAAACGGAATCAGTGATGTTTCTGCCTTCAAGATGCCTCGCGGCGCCATCCTGAACAAGAATCTGGCCGAAGTTCTGCCCATTGATCCCGCCGATGAAGGTCAAATTCGCGAAGAGATCGCACACTCCTGGTACGAATATTCTGGTGGCAAAGAGGCCTTGCATCCCTGGGAAGGCGAGACCAAGCCCAAATACACCGGGCCGAAGCCACCCTTCACGCAACTCGACGAAAACGCAAAGTACTCCTGGCTGAAAACGCCTCGTTGGAAGGGCAACGCCATGGAGGTCGGGCCTCTGTCGCGCATGCTGATTGGCTACGCGAGTGGCCGTACAGAGTACAAAGATGTGGTCACCGAAGCCCTGGCAGCGTTGAAGGTGCCAGCGACGGCGTTGTTCTCTACTCTCGGGCGCACGGCCGCGCGCGGCCTCGAAACGCGCTTGTGCGTTTACTGGCTGCAACAGGAGTATGATCGGCTGATCTCCAATCTCAAAGCAGGCGACACCACAACAGCGAATACCAGCAATTGGGAACATTCCACCTGGCCCGCGGAAGCCAAAGGCTACGGCTTCACGGAAGCTCCTCGCGGCGCCCTCTGCCATTGGATTCACATCAAGGATGCCAAGATCTTCAATTACCAGATCGTAGTGCCTTCCACCTGGAACGCTTCTCCCAAGGATGCCAAGGGGCAACATGGTGCCTACGAATCCGCGCTGCTCGGTACACCCATGGCGGACCCCAAGCGGCCGCTGGAGATTCTACGCACCATTCATTCGTTTGACCCGTGCCTCGCCTGTGCCTCGCATGTGCTTGGCAAAGACGGCCGCACGTTGTCGGAAGTCCTGATTCGCGTATAGGAGGCGGCCATGCCAAAGGCAATCGAAGCTTTCGACCCGAAAGATGTGGCCGCGCATCCCGAGCACTACTTCCGCCGCGCCTACATCTGGGAGCTGCCCGTGAGGATCACTCACTGGGTGAATGCCCTGTGCCTCACGACACTGTTCTTGACGGGACTCTACATTGGTTCTCCGATCCTGACCTCCAGTGGCGAACCGGCAAATCACTTTCTGATGGGCCGCGTCCGTCAGGTTCATTTCGCTGCTGGAATTGTCTTTGCCATCAGCTTTCTCGTCCGCGTGTACTGGTTCTGGGCAGGAAACAATTATGCTCGCTCAGGCTTCCCGATGATTTGGAAGATCAGTTGGTGGAAAGACCTGTTCCGTCAAACCATGGATTACCTCCGACTCAGACGAGGCCACGTACATTTGGGTCACAACGCACTCGGCGGATCGGCCTACACCTTCTTTGTGATTTTGCTTGGGTGGGTGCAGATTTTCACGGGCCTAGCCATGTATTCGGAAACCAATCCCAACGGCACGCTAAACAAGATTTTCGGTTGGGTGATTCCACTGCTCGGTAATTCCTACAAGACGCACATGATTCATCACCTGGTGGCTTGGGCATTCCCGATCTTTGCCTTGCTCCACATTTACATCGTTACCTACGACTCGACGCAATACGGTAATGGCCTGATCACTTCCATCATTTCGGGCTACAAATTCTACCGGCGAGGGGACATCCGTCACGATGAATGGCTTTCCTGATTCTCAACCTGCCGGAGAGCCCATTCCCATTCTGGTATTGGGGCTCGGCAACATGCTCCTCAGCGACGATGGTGTGGGTCCAGCCCTGCTTCAGCAGTTCGCAGACACTCGTGCCCGCTGGGATGGCCAGGTGGAGTTCCTCGATGGAGGCACCCAAGGTCTGGCGCTTCTTGGTCTTCTGAGCGGGCGACGCGCCCTGATCATCATTGATGCTCTGAGGACGGGTGCGCCGCCGGGAACGATTCACCGTCTGACACTGCCAGAACTCCACGAAGTTTCGCCGAGGCGCGCTAGCTCCGGGCATGAAAGTAACGCCGGCGAATTGCTTGCTGCGGCCCAACTCCTGGATGAACTGCCGGACAGGCTTTTCGTCGTCGGCGTCGAACCGGAACAAATCGCCACGGGCATCGGCCTTTCTCCGTCGGTTCTTGAGGCCCTCCCCGCCGCCTCGGATCAGATCGCCTCCTTGCTCGGTCAACTCTGCTGAATCGCCCATCCTCTTTGTGCCCCAACCCGGCCACTCGCATTCCTTTTGAGTCTGCTAGAGTGAAGGGGCTGCATTATCCCACCCTCTGAGGACAGATTCATGCAAACAGCTTCCGTGAAGTGGATTGACGAACAGAAATTTGTGGCCACCAGCCCGTCGGGTCATGCGCTGGCGTTGGACTCGGACCGCGCGTCGAATACCGCGCCAGGTCCCATGGAAATGGTCTTGATGGCCCTCGGGGCCTGCACGGCAACGGATATCGTCATCATTTTGGAGAAAAAGCGACAGAAACTCGATGCGTTGGAAGTGCTCTGCTCCGGAGAGCGCGCCCCAGATCCACCCACAGTCTGGGTGAAACTAGAGGTGCTCTTTCGCCTGCGCGGCAGCGTTGACCAAGGCGCTGTCGAGCATGCGATTGAACTTACCAAGGAAAAATATTGCTCGGTGGCGGCCATGCTTCAGAAAACAGCAAAGATGTCCTGGCGATACGAAATCATGCCCTCCCCGTGAGAAAGGCCTTTGGCTTGTTTCTCCTAAACCGCTTCGCATAGAATCTACATTTAGTGTTCGGGGCTGGCACTTCCCAAGGAGCATCATGTCTCGCCGCATGGCCGCAAAAATTACGGGTGTAGCTGGGTACGTTCCACCGCGCGTGCTGACCAACGCGGATCTGGAAAAAATGGTCGATACCACGAATGAATGGATCATGGAGCGCGTGGGAATTCGCGAACGCCATCTGGCCGATCAAGGAGTGGCTGCCAGCGACCTCGCGGTCCAAGCGGTGAAAAAACTGCAGGCGGCTCATCCCTTCGATTTGCAACAAGTCGATCTCGTCGTTGTGGGTACCGTTACCCCCGATATGATGTATCCCTCTACTGCATGCCTGGTTCAGCACAAACTGGGGATTGAGAACACTTGGGGATTTGACGTCTCCGCCGGCTGTTCCGGCTTTCTCTACGCCCTGAACACGGGGGCAAAATTCGTAGAATCCGGTGAATACAAGAAGGTCCTGGTGATCGGCTCGGACGTGAACTCATCCATGACCGATTACACCGATCGGGCAGTTTGCATCATTTTTGGCGACGGCGCGGGAGCGGTTCTGCTCGAACCTGCCCAGGAGGGAGAAGAAGGCATCATCGATCACGTGGCGCAGATCGAGGGAATGGGCGGCCAATTCCTTTATATGCCCGGCGGGGGAAGTTTGCACCCCGCTTCCCACCAGACGGTGGACCAGAAAATGCACTACATCCATCAGGACGGCAAGAATGTCTTCAAGTACGCGGTGAAAAAAATGGCGGAGATGACCGAACGTGTCTTGGAAAAAAATGGGCTGTCCGGCAAGGATGTGGACTGTTTCATAGCCCACCAGGCCAATCGCCGCATCATCACGGCAACCGCGGAACGCCTCGGAATGCCCTTGGAGAAAGTAATCATAAACATCGAACGCTTTGGCAATACCACGGCGGGAACAATTCCACTGGCGATGCAGACAGCCATTGAAGAGAAGAAACTCAAGAAGGGTGATCTTGTTCTGATCGCCGCCGTTGGCGCGGGCTTCACTTCCGGCGCAACTCTCGTGCGCTGGTCTTACTGACCATCCTCTCCCGAATCGGCATAGGGGGGACGGTCGCCCGTCCTCCCCTGCCACACCACCGTAGATGCGGGTCCGCGTACGGCGGTTCAGAGAGTTACGCATCGCCATCGAACAGGCGCGGGAGACCAAGCGAAG
>Ga0181523_10001112_pt1 | contig 29210 bp, 19 predicted proteins | sample PEATcosm2014_Bin_43_FD_119752 | JGI IMG/M metagenome (GOLD analysis project Ga0181523, IMG submission 119752) | Peatland microbial communities from MTU Mesocosm Facility, Houghton, MI, USA - PEATcosm2014_Bin05_30_metaG | ecosystem: Environmental > Terrestrial > Soil > Wetlands > Peat | place... | reverse complement strand
CCCGCCTTGTACTTCCAGTGCGCCGCAATGCCCTCTTCGGCGATGCGGTGCATCTCTTCGGTACGAATCTGCACCTCGAATTGGTGTCCGCTCGCGCTCATCACCGTGGTGTGCAGCGACTGGTACCGATTGGCGCGCGGAATGGCGATGAAGTCCTTGATGCGCCCTGGCACCGGCCGCCACAGCGTGTGAATCAAACCGAAGACTGCGTAACACGAAGCGACGTCCTCGGTGATGACGCGAATCGCAAGCAGGTCGTACACCTGGTCGAACGAAACTTTGGTGCGCTCGATCTTCTGGTGGATGGAGTAAAGCCGCTTGATGCGCCACTCCACGCGCGCCTTGATGCCATTCTCCCTGAGCTGCTCCGCCAGCGTGTCCTCTACGGCGCGCAGAAACTGCTCGCCATCCACGCGCCGCGCTTCCACCGCCGCCGAAACCTGCTCATAGCTCAGAGGGTCGGTGTAGCGGAAGGCCAGATCCTCGAGCTCGCCGCGCACTTTGCCCATGCCCAGTCGGTGCGCCAGCGGAGCGTAGATGTCCAGCGTCTCGCGCGCAATCGCCTCCTGCCGGTCCGCCTTCAGATGTTCCAGGGTGCGCATGTTGTGCAGCCGGTCCGCCAACTTGATCAGCACTACGCGCACGTCGGACACCATGGCCAGCAGCATCTTGCGCACATTCTCGGCCTGGCGGTCCTCGCGGTTGGCAAACTGGATCTTGTCGATCTTGGTTACGCCTTCGACGATGTGCGCTACCTGGTCGCCGAACTTGTCCCCAATCTCCTCGCTTGTTGCCGGCGTATCTTCCACGGCGTCGTGGAGAAGCGCCGCGGCCACGGCGGTTGCGTCCAGCTTCATCTCCACCAGCACCTCCGCCACTTCGAGCGGGTGCACAATGTACGGCTCTCCTGAGGCGCGCGTCTGCCCCCTGTGATGGGAGACGCAGAACTCCCACGCCTTTCGAATCAATGAGATATCTTCACTCGGCCGGTTGGCCTGCGCCTGCTTCAGCAGCGCTTCGATGCGCTCGTCGATGGAGTGTTCATCTATCGGTCGGGACACTACTTTTGGGGTGGGAACAACTGTCTGCGCAGGGGACACCCGTGTGCTCGAATCCTCTGCCGGAATGGTCTGCCGGACAGTCGCCATGCTTTATTATAGGCCGCTTCATTTCGGTGCGAATGAATCGGTCCACCAGCTGGCCTCGCAGCCGGTCCCGCCATGCCACCCATCCTATAGAGACGGTTCAGTTTGGTCAGAACGATGTTCCGTAAGCACTCTGGTAATCAATCGAGCCATCCAATGTGCCGTACGTCACATCCTGGCACGCAAAAAAGGTTGAAATTAAACTCCCTCGGAGGTCAAGAACCGAGGAAAACATGGTGAGAAACCTCTTTTTCGCCGCTTTGGCCGTGGCCCTTCTCGCTGGCATCGGATATGCGAATCAATCGGCCTCTAGCAAGGTCGTCATTCCCGTCAGCAGGACTTCCGCCACCAACGGCAAGCAGATGTATGTGAACTATTGCGCCCCATGTCACGGAGTGGACGGCAGGGGACAAGGCCCTGTCGCTGCAGCTTTGAAGAAACAACCCGCGAACTTGGCGCTCCTGAGCAAGAACAACGGAGGGAAGTTTCCCTCGACTCATATCATGTCGGTGCTCGAATTTGGCGCGGCCAACTCGTCGCACGGAACGGCCGAAATGCCCGTCTGGGGCCCAATGCTTGGCAAGATGGATACGACCATCGCCGAGCCCAACGTTAGGGTTCTCAGGATCAGCAATCTGAGCCAGTACGTGCAGTCGTTGCAGGCAAAATAGGAGCCTCGCTATTAGCTCCCATTCTCAGGCCCAGTTCGAGGATCGATACTGGGAAGAGAGCCGATGGCGAAACGGGACAATTCGAAGGCCGGCGCAAAGCTGAAGCCGCCTCGCGAAGAACGGTCCGTCAGGGCCGAAACTCCGGGTGAACGCGGTGCCGCGCCTGCCGTTCGTCTATCGCAAGCTATCAGTGCATCTGCACGGTCCCTGATTGCTTCGCCAAAAGCCGCAAGCGTGCAACGCCGTCCTGTGCCGCTACCAATTGGCCAAAACCGGCCTAACTCCGCGTCTCCCGGCGCCACCATAAGCCGCCGCGCCTCAGACCGTGTCCGCGCCGGTCATCTTTGGGTCTACGCGTCCGACGTTGTCTCAGTGACGCTGCCAAATCCGGAAGAATCGCTGATCCCCGTCGCCGACAACCGCGGTCTGCTTTTGGGCACGGCGTTCTACAGCCCGTCTTCTCAAATCGCTCTGCGCCTCGTCTCGCGCGAATCCCTCCACCAACCTGCGTGGCTCAAGCTTCTTGCGTCGCGACTGCGCGCAGCCATCGCACGCCGCAAGCCGCACCTTGACGCCGCCAACGACGCCTGCCGCCTGTGCTTCAGCGAGGCCGACGAGTTGCCGGGCCTCATCGCCGACAAATATGGCGACCTCGTGATCCTGCAGTTCCTAACCAAAGGTCTGCTCGCCGCAGGCGTGAGTGAGATCTGTGTGCGCGTTCTGCGCGAGGAGCTTTCGCCAGCGGCCATTCACGAGAGGCCCGATCCGCGTATCCGCGAATTGGAGGGCCTGCCCGCGCCGAGCCTCGACCCGCTCTGGCTCGCTCACCCTGAAAAGCCGGTTGCCGCCACGGAATTCCACCTCAACGGCCTCACCTTTCACTACGACGCAAACGCAGGACAGAAAACCGGTGCATTCCTCGACCAGCGCACCAACTATGCCGCCGCGCGTGACTGGGCGCGGCAAATGGGCCACCCAAAATCCGAATCAGGTCGCCGCGCGCTCGATGTTTGCTGCTACCAGGGCGGATTCGCTCTCCACCTCGCTCAAGTTTGCCGCCGGGTGACGGGCATTGACGTCTCGCGTGCCTCGCTTGAAGTGGCGGAGCGCAATCTCCAGGCCAATCGCTCGCTGATCTCCGCCGAAGTCGACTGGATCGAGGCCGACGCGTTTGAGATTCTCCGCGACTGGTCGCAGGCGGGCGAGCAATTTGACGTCATCGTCCTCGATCCACCGGCCTTCGCAAAGACCAAGCGGGCAGTTGAAGGCGCGTTGCGCGGGTATAAGGAACTGAATCTGCGCGCGCTGAAGATGCTGCGCCCAGGCGGCCTTCTAGTGACCTGCTCCTGCTCGCATCATGTAACCTGGGCCGATCTCGAAGGGGCAGTCGCTGCCGCTGCCGCCGATGCATCGCGGCGCGTGCGCCTGCTCGAGCGCCGCGGCGCCGCCCCCGACCATCCGGTTGTCCTTAATCTCCCCGAGACCGAATACCTCAAATGCCTGGTGCTCGAAGCCGAATAATGGGGCGCGCAGGCGACCGGCAGACACGCCGCCAGCTTTCGCTCCAGCGGACTTCACTCGCTAGGCGCGGCTTGCTGAATGCCTGCCCGGAAAAAACGAGGCCAACCATCCGAACGCCACCCACCCCCAAAATGTCGGTCGCTCCTTCTCTGACGCAGCCGTTTTTTTTCGATGCAGTCAACCGCAACTCGGCCAACGCCGTCTTGACCTCCGCACGCAGCGCCTCAGCCTCTATCGTGCACGAACGCAGATATGCCGAAACCGTCAGTCCCGCTTCCGCGGCACGCTGATGAAGGCTCGCGCATTCGGCCTTACTCAGGCGAACCGTCACGCTTGTCGTGCGAAGATCGCGGTCAAATACATCCTCTGGCGCCCGACTTGCCCGCGGCGTCAAGCTCTCGTCAACTCGCGCCGCCCGCCCAAGCTGCCAATCGCTCCGGTCCGTCGGCTGATAGCGGGCGTGCGCGCGCAACACACGATCGTAGCTCAACGTCACGACATCGTCGCCCAGATCACTCTCACTCGATGTTCTCGCCAAGGCCGGATCTTCACGGGCAGGCGAAGCGAGTGCCGCCAGCAGTCCGGCGAAGTTCGCGGTTGCGGAAGAAGGCGGACGCTGCGCCGGTTGCTGCATGCAACGGAGCATACGCCACCGCATACGTACAGTTCTGAGACTCCTCTAACTCAAGAGCCACGCGATTCCCTTTTCGGGAGCGATGTTGCGACAACCCCGCTTCGGAATGCTCCGGGAGCCAAACTACCATCGCGCACTCTCAGATAGCACCGGCTGCAGAATCCACCAGCTCGGGCAAAATGCGTCCAGGGAGCCGCAGCATCTGGCTGATGGTTTCCGCCGTGACGGGACGGGAGAAGAGGAATCCCTGTCCGAATCGGCAGCCCAGCTTCCGCAACAGCGCATATTGCTCGCGCGTCTCGATTCCTTCCGCAACGACGTCCATACCGAGTACGCGTGCCAGTTCCACGATAGTGCGCACAATCTGCAGCGGCTGTTCGCCTCCACCCGTCATGCGTGAAACAAACGAACGATCGATCTTGAGCACGTCGAAGGGCAGCGAGTGCAGGTGGTGCAGCGAGCTGTAACCAGTTCCGAAGTCGTCCATCAGCAGCGAAACTCCAAGCCGCCGCAAGCTGATCAGCACCTCCTGCGGCGTGCCATTGTCCGAGATGAGGCTAGACTCGGTCATCTTCAGGCCAAGAAGCCGGCTTGGGACCCCGGACTGCCGAAGCAGCGCTTCTACGTGGTCAGCCAGCCCTTCGCGCGCGAACTGCCGAGCGGAGAGGTTCACACAAACCCGCGGCGCGCCATTCTCCGGGTCCTCGCGGCACCACCTCTGAATCTGGCCGCATGCCTCTGAAAGCCCCCAATCGCCGATGGGCAGGATGAGCCCGCTCTCTTCCGTCAGAGGAATGAAGTCCATCGGAGAAATTAATCCCCGTTCTGGATGCTGCCAGCGGATCAGCGCCTCTAGCCCCACAACTCTGCGCGTCGATAACTCGACTTCCGGTTGGTAGAAAAGCACAAACTGCCGCTTGTCCAGCGCCTGCCGCAGGTCCGACTTGCGCGGCCAGATGCCGGTCACTGGTTTGGCTTGGCGCGTATGTTGCCCGCGACCACTCTGGAAGGTCTTGCGCATTCTGCGCAGTTCAAGCTGGCTGGCAGCAATATCGGCCAGGCTCTCCAGCATCCGCAGTTCCTCTGCCGCCATTTGGCGCCGCAGTTGACAGGAGAAAACAGCAAGCGCGCCCAGAATCATGCCATCGCCCGAACGAATCGGAACGCCCGCCAACGAAGCGACCTCGAGCCGCCGAAGCGTCAGCCGAGTGCCGGCGAAGTGTGGATGCTTCGACACGTCGGACACCACTACCGGCCCATCTTCGGCCAGTACCATTTCAAACACGCTTCGCTTCCGGGGAAGCTCGCGCACCGGTTCGCCCCAGTAGGACTTGATCCACACGCGGGTTTCGTCGGCAAATTCCAGCAGCACCGTGTCGGCTTTAAAGTACTCAGCGGTCAGGCGCGTGATAGCGTCGAAGCTTGGCTCCGACGCCGAGTCAAGAATTCCCGTTGAAGCCAACGCCGAAAGCCGGGCGCCTTCTCCTTTGCAATCGATTTTGCCGTTCTGCAATTCTGCTTGCGGCATTCTTGCTCCAGGCCCCCTTGTGCCTCCGGCGAAGCCTTTGCCGGCTCGCGTCAACCCGCGGATGATGGTTTCCGAAAACTGGCGATGCCGGCTCCAGCACTTCCCCAGATTCGCCCTCAACGATCCTCTGTGGGCGAAGCTAGAGTGAGCGTGCCTCTGGGCATGCTTTTCCGGTTCTGTACTTGATTTATCGGAGGGTAGCCCTGTGACATGAGGTTACGCGCGCACAATTACCGCTCGCGTCCCACGTTGTCTCGGTGCATCAAAACGACTACTTCTGCGCGGAAGGCTGTCCCGTTTCCGCCCACAGAAACGTCAACTGGTCGGTGACGTCTTGAATCTTCTGTTCCACTCCAACCCCGGCCGAGTGCCCGCCCGACACGCTGTAGTGCAGCAACACCGGCCGTCCGCTGGATGAATCCGTTTGCAAAAGCGCGGTCATCTTCCGCGCATGCAGCGGATCCACCCGCGTGTCGCTCGCCCCGGTAAAAAACAGAACCGCCGGGTACGCCGTGCCCTTTTTCGCGTTCTGGTAGGGCGAGTATTTGAGGAGATACTTAAACTGATCCTCTTTATCCGTCGATCCGTACTCCGTCATCCAGTGCGGGCCCTGCTCAAATTTCTGGTAGCGCAGCATATCCAGCAGCGGATATGCGCAATCCACCGCCGAGAACAGATCCGGCCTCTGCGTAATCGCCGCGCCCATCAGCAACCCGCCATTCGATCCGCCGTAGATGGCGAAATGTTCTGGAGAAGTGTACTTGTTGGCGATCAAGTACTCCGCCGCGGCGTAGAAGTCGTCGAATACATTCTGCTTTTTCTCGAACATCCCCTGTTCGTGCCAGCGCTCGCCGTATTCGCCTCCTCCGCGCAAATTGGGCAGCGCAAACCAGCCGCCCTCCGCAAGCCACCATGCGTACATCGGTTTCCACTGCGGAAGCATGCTTAAGTTGAAGCCACCATAGGCGGTCATCAGCAACCGCTCTGTGCCGTCCTGCTTCAGCCCCTTTTTTCCAGCGACGAACATTGGTACCCTGGTGCCGTCTTTCGACGTGTAGAACACCTGCTTCAGTTCGTATTGACTGGAATCGAACGGGACTTTGGGTTGCGCAAAGATCTCCTGCTTGCCCGTCTGCGTGTCCAGTCGGTAGATGGTGGGCGGAGCAATGAACGACTCAAAGCTATAAAAGCCGAAACGGTCCGTGGCGCGCCCCGCGAGAGTGGTTGCCATCCCGATGCCTTCGTGTTCCACACTGCCCGTCGGTTTCCCGTCGAGCGTGTAGATATCGGTTTCCATCTTCGCGTCGTGCAGATGATCGACGTAGATCTTGTCGCCCACAATGTTGAAGCTATCGATTGCATCCGGTCCCTCGGGTACGATCGTCGTCCACGCGTCGGGCATGATGCCGGGATCGGCCTTCATGATTCTCCAGTTGGGCGATTTGTAGTCCGTGCTCACATACCATGCACCCTTTACATAGTCGGCTGAGAACCGCGAGTCCACACCCCAGATCAGAACTTCAAAGTACGAGCCCGGCTTCGTCAGATCGCGATAAACGATATCCACGCGCTTCGGCGGCACTCCTCGGTCGATCTGGACAACCAGATAGCGATAGTCGTCCGACAGGAATGTTTCCATGAGGTCATTTGGCCCCAGTGCCTCTCCGCGAAACTCCTTCCCGAAGACCAGAGTGTCGTGCGAAACTCTTGCTCCCAATTCGTGCTCGTAGATCAGCGTGCCCTTCTGGTCCATCCGCGAGTAGTAAAGACCCTTGCCATCCGGTGTGAAGGCAACGCTCAGGTAGATCCCGCTGGGCAACTCGTCCTCGAGCGTCTTTCCCGTCTTCAAATTGAAGACCCGTACGGTGCTCTCATCTGCGCCACCCTGGCGCACGTCGTAGGCCACCAGTGTTCCATCGCGCGAGACATCGTACAGGTTTACCGACGTGTTGGGATCGCGGCTGAACTGAGCCGGATCGATAAGCCGCTTGTCTTTCTCCGCCCATCCATGGCGCACATAGATCGAGGATTGCTCCTCGCCCGCCAGCATCTTTTCGAAGAACAAATCGTTCCCGCGTTCAATCGGCACCTTCCACCCGCTCACGTGCTCCAGCGCGTCCATGTCGTCGCTAATCTGCGGTCGGATGCGAGCCTGCTCCATGTAGCGCTGCGTATAGGCGTTCTCGGCGTCGATAAACGTCTTGGTCTCGGGGCTGCCGGCGTTCTCCAGCCAGCGGTAATTGTCTTGAATCTTTGTCCCGAAATAGTCGTCCGTTACCGGAACGGCCTCGACATCTGGTGGAGGCGGAAGGGTGAATCCGCCGCGTGAGTGAATCGCCTGGCTTGTAGCGATCACTCCGGAAAGCGCCCCGAGCAGGGCGCAGGCAAAAACCCGGCGCACGCAGTAGCACATGTGAACAGGATACTCGCGCCGTCTCGCCATCCGAATCGCGTCGCCTGCGCCCAAGCCGCGAAGTGTTTGCTAATGGAGTTCTCAATGATGTTTTCCGAAGCCGAATTCAGTTGTCCTCGATACCTGAGTTCTCAGACAATGAGCGGGATGGCCACGCAAACTGGGTTCGCGAACGCGAAGGCAAACGGCCTGGCCGAGTTTCGGCTGATTCCGCGCATCGAGACCTTTCCTGCGGTGGTGTCCTTCGCACAAACCCCTCTGGGCAAAGTCGCCTTGCTGGCAGTGTTTGGCTTGGGTATGCGTGTCTTCATCCCGGATTTGTGGTCCGTGTTGACGTTGATGGTGCCTCTCGCACTGATCACCTTTTTGCCCGAGTATCGGCGGTTCGTCCTGGCCATCAGTCCCATCGCTTTTGTCGTTGTGCAGACCAACAGTGATCCCCCTCTGCTTGGCCTCACTTTGGCCGTAATAGCCTCGGCGGTGTTTTTGTACTGGTGCGCTATGCGCTGGCCTCGCTCGCGCTTCGGACAAAGGCCGGTTTTGTTTCTTCTCACCGGCTTTGTCGCGCTGATCCTACTCGCTCGCGCGGCTGCTCCACGTTCATTGCCATACTTGATTCTTTGGGGTCTGGTCGGCGCATTGGCAAGTTATCTTTGGTTCATCGCCTACGCTCTTACCGACAGGAATTCGAAACCCGCCAAAGAACTCACTCTGGAGCTCACTGCTTTACGTCCGCTGTGGGGTTCCACGAATACGCCTTTTCCTAAGGGCGCCGCATACCTTCGCCGCATTGAAGCCAAAAACTCAGAGCAGCTCGCAATTGTCCAGTTGAAAGGTTTGAAGCTTCTCCTGTGGGCCATCCTTTTGAAAGTCTGCCAGACTTTGTGGAACCGCTTCTTTCACCAATACCTGCTGATTCCAACTCCCGATCAGTCGCTGGCGATGAGTGTGCATGGAACCCCGGTAGCCCTGCACCTGCGCTGGGCTTGCCAGTTACTCGCCTATTTTGAACTCATATTCACTTTTTCCATCTTCGGACACAGAATTATCGCCTGTTGCCGCATGGCCGGATTCAACGCCTTGCGCAACACCTATCGTCCGCTGTCTTCGACAACCATCATGGAGTTTTTCAACCGCTTTTATTACTACTTCAAGGAATTGCTCGTGGATTTCTTCTTCTACCCCGCGTTCCTCCGGTACTGGAAAAAACATAAAAGGCTGCGCATGGTTTTTGCCACTTTCGCCGCAGCTTTCTTCGGCAATTCCCTTTATCACCTCCTGCGCGACTGGCAGTTCGTTCGGGACAACGGCCTCTGGAGCGATATTTCAAGTTACCAGGTGCTGTTTTTCTACAACGCATTTCTCGCCGCCGGACTATGTGTTTCTCAACTGCGCAAGCGAGATTCGATGCCGGCCGGATTCGTCCGCGGACGCCTGTTGCCCGCAGTTGGTGTTGGATTCTTTTACTGTATTCTGAACGTATTTGATGCCGATGAGCGAATGTTTCCGCTCATCGAGCATTTGAAGTATCTGGCGAGTTTATTCTTCATTCATTTCTAGGAGCGCAATGAAGGGCAGAGCTGAGATACACGAATTTGTGCAGGGCCTACTGACCGCGAGCGGTGATGACGGCCCTCTCGCCGACAGCGATTCCCTGTTGTTTAGCGGACGTTTGCAGTCAATCGATGCTGTGGAGATCGTCGTGTTCCTGGAAGAGAATTTCGGAATCGATTTTGCGCAGGTGGGTTTCGACAAGGAGCAGATCGACAGCGTCGATGCGATCTGCACTCTCACGGAGACAGTTACGAAATCCAATTGAGGCCGGCGAAATGCGTGACCAGCAAGAATCATGAATGGACCCTCTAACCAACAACTCGATTGATGTCGGCCCAAACCGGGAGGCGCAGCGAGCCGAACGGCTAGCCGCAATTGAACGCGCGTTACTCACGCATCCGGGCGTGCGCGAAGCCGCGGTCATTCAAATGAGTGGCAATCATGTTGCCGCGTTTGTCGTACCTGACAGCAAGTTCATCGACAATGATCTGGGCCGAGCGGCGGCAGGGTCGGCCATCGTCGGCAAGTGGCGGAAGATCTTCGATCTGAGCCAACTTTCAAAACAAGCCAACTCGGCATCCGTTGGCTTCAACACCATGGGATGGGATAGCAGTTATACGCGTGGCGCAATTCCCGACGAAGAGATGCATGAGTGGGTCGAAAATACCGTTGGCGATATTCTCAGGCTGAAGCCAAGGTTCCTCTGCGAAATTGGCTGCGGAACTGGCATGCTGGTCATGCGAGTTGCCCCGCATTGTGAGCGGTACGTCGCAGTGGATCAATCTCCAGCCGTGCTCGGACGGCTCAGAGAGCAATTACGGACAGCACCTGATGTGGCGGCGCGAGTTGAAGTGGTGGAGAGCCAGGCGGCCCAATTGGATCGTTTCAGCGAGAACACCTTCGATACGCTCGTACTTAGTTCCGTCGTGCAGTTCTTCCCCAATGTCGACTATCTCTCCAAAGTGCTGGAAAACGCCATCAACATCGTGAGGCCCGGAGGCCATGTCTACGTCGGCGATGTCAGAAGCCTGCCGCTCTTTCGGCTTTTTGCTACCTCGGTGGAACTGTTTCAGTCCGCCGATCAGTTGAGTGCCGCAGAGCTGCGTGAGCGGATTCGCCGGCGAGTCGACAGGGAGCCGGAACTGGTCCTCTCTCCGGCGTTCTTCCTCTCGTTGCCGCGCAGATTTCCAAAAGTGTCGAGAGTGGATATAAGGCCGCTCCGTGGCCGCGCGGACAACGAGATGACTCGCTTTCGCTATGAGGCGATTCTGCATGTCGGCCACGACAACGCGCCAGTCTTCGACAGTGAATTTCTCGACTGGGCTGAGCGCCGGTGGGGACTGGATGAGATTCGCTCGATGTTGAGGCTGCATCCGAGCCAGGCCATCGGCATCAAAGGCATCCGGAACGCCCGGATAGAAAAAGATCTCGCAGCCATGGCGATTCTTGACGGTACTGATGCCGGATTTACCGCAGGTGAACTGCGCAAGAAATCCGAACAGAGTGCGAACAAGGGAATCCACGCGCAGGCGCTTTTCGATCTCGAAAACGAGGACCAGGGATTCGCGGTCTTTCTCAGTTGGGTAGCATGCCGGAATGACGGGACGTTCGATGCCTTTTTTATCCCTAAACAAAATCTGCAAGGATCAACATTCCCCGCAATCAACTGGCCGGCCCCTGATGCTTCAGCGTTCCTCCACCACGCCAATGCGCCGGGACAAGGCAAAATGCGCAACGACCTGACCAATCGGCTGATGGAATTATGCAAGCAAAACCTGCCTCAGGATTCCGTGCCTCGCGAAATCATTCTGGTCGACTCGCTCGAGCACACCTCCTGACTTTGATTTGCGGGTAGTAACTCGACGCATTCCGTCATTGTGCGGCGGCCATCGCGATGCAAATGAGGAGCCTTATAATTCCACCTGATGGATTATGAAACAAGAGATAACAGCAACAATTTTCAGGTAGAACCGGAATCATCCCGATCGCCGGCCCCGCAAGGAAGCCCGATCACAACCGGTGGAGACCTGGGCAAAAGCGACGGCATTACCGGCGGCGCATCGCCCGCAGCGGACCTACAGGCTGAGAAGAACACAGACTCGAGACCGTCAAGCTCCAATTCTTTCCCCGGCGCTCGGAAAACTCCTTTATGGGATCGGCCAATGACCCAATACGATCCCATCCTCTTCGCATTCTCAGCTTGGATTGTTGCCTTGGCGTTAATTTTGATCTTTGGTTCTGACTGGGTCAACATTGCGCTTTTGACGAGCATCTATTTGCAGTTTCGGTCTCGGGCCTCGGTAAACCATTGGCTGGTTTCTGTTCTCCTGGGCTTGCCGATCCTCCTGATAAGCCCAAAATCGAATGCGTTCTTTGCGCTGGCTGCTGGCTGCATTACAGTAACCGCATATCGCGCCGCAAAAAGAGCAATTCCCTTAAACAATCTCCTTCCCCTACCCTTGGCGTTCTTTACTCTCTGCGTTGCCATCGTGGATGCTATCGTGTTGCACTTCACACCGTACACGATCGACGCGCGTATGTCGGCTTTCGACAATCGATGGTTCTTTAATATCAGTACTGCGACTTGGCACTGGGCACAGATGCATCTGCTGGTGGGGGACTTCTTCTATTTCATTTATTTATCGCTGCCTTGCGTGGTCGTTTTGATATTGGTCGACCTTGACGCGAAGAACTGCTGGCGGTTGGTGTTCGTCCTGCTGATGACGTCTGTTTGCGCCGTCCCGTTCTATCTGCTCTTTCCCGCAGTTGGCCCCCTCCATATCGGGGCTCCAAATGCTCACCGTAATTGCCTGCCATCTTTGCATATTACCTGGGCAATTCTGCTCTGGCGCGCCGCAAAGCCCGGATGGAGGAGTCGGGCGATGGCCTTGTTTGTTCTATTGACTGCAATTTCGACTCTCACTACTGGAGAGCATTATTTGATTGATCTGATTGTCGCGCTTCCATATGCGGCTTGCTGGTCTTTGGCAATTCGGCGGAAACCAGAAGCGCAGAATCTTGAGAGCCGGTTGCGGATGAGTGAACTGTGACCCAGTCCCGCTTGAAAAGTCGTTTCCGGCTTTCACGTCGACAGATGTGCTTGCATGGCTTTGGCGCACAGCCCGATGCGGGCCCTCATTTGCCGGCTGTCGGCAATCGGTCTTCGTCGAGCATACGGTAGAGCGCTTTTCGATCGACCTTGCCGGTCGCTCCCAGTGGCATATCGTCCAGGTAGTGGATCCGTTGCGGAACCATGTAATCAGGCACGCGCTTTTTCATCGCATTGCGGGCAGCGTCGCGGGTCACTCCAGCTGCGCAGTGGAAAGCGACAATGCCTGATGCGCGGCTATCGACCAGTGGCCAGGCCACTGCCGCTACCATGTCTGTTCCCAGAATCTCGCGTAAGTGAGCTTCAACTTCCTCAAGCTCGACCCGGTTGCCGAGTATCTTCACTTGGTTGTCGATTCGGCCCAGGTGATGAAAGGTCCCGGAAGCGTCTTCGAAAGCCAGGTCCCCCGTGCGATACCATCGCTCTCCGTTCAACGTGGGAAACCGCGCCGCTGTAAGTTCCGGATCCTCGAAATATCCGCGCGCCGCTTGCCGCGTGGATACCACCAATTCACCCTCCTCACCCCGCGGCAGAAACTTGAGATCCGCATCCACAATCCCCGCCCGCACACCAGGGAAAACCGTTCCAATGGCCAACGTTCCGCGGTTCGGAGTGACATAGGGAGGATCTTCGAGGGTCTGCGCGATGCAGTCGACCGTTAACTCCGTCGGTCCGTAGAAATTCTCAACGATGCTGTTGGGTGCGGCGATCTGCCATGCCTGCGCGGTACTCACAGCGAGCGCCTCCCCGGCAAAAATGGAAATCCTCAAGGATGGAAATGCGCCCGGCTTCAACATCTTCATGCGCCCCATAAACGAAGCGGTTGAGGGCACTGAGAACCATAGCGTCAATTCATGGTCGCGGATGAACTTCGCCGGAGCCATCAGTTGCGAGGCGGGCACTACGTAGAGCGACGCGCCTGTGCTCCAGGCCATGAACATATCGAAGACTGAGGCATCGAAGGTCAGCTCCGATGCTTCAGCCACGCGATCGTCGGCACGAAGCGAGAATCGTTGGTGCATAATCCCGATGAACTGGCATACGCTTTCGTTTTCAATCATCACGCCCTTTGGCGTGCCAGTCGTGCCGGAAGTAAAGATAATGTACGCAAGCGCATCTCCCGCCCGCGTCACAGGCTGATCGGGCCCCCCGTCGGGTAAATCGGCGAAGCTCTCAAAGCTGATGCCCGGGAATCGCAAAGCACTTTGCGACGGTTTTGCGTTTGGCCCGAAGAGTATCCGCTTCGGAGCGTTCTCGAGCACGCGATCCGAAAGCATGTTCAAACCAGCCTGGTCGGCGATCAGCGCGTCCAGCTTTGTTTGCTGAAGAATGCGAATCACTCGGTCTTCGGGGGTGTCAGGCTTGATGGGCACGTACGCCGCGCCCGACCAAAGAGTTCCCAGCACTCCCGCATATGCTTCTATGGTTCTGGACGCCAGAACTCCGACCTTGCCCGAGCGCTCTCCGGCTTTTCTGTCGAGCCAATCCGAGATTCGGCACGCGAGATTCGCGAGCTCGCCGTAGGAGTACCTGGACTCGCCGACGAATAAAGCCAGGGCGTGCGGATATCGAATCGAGCTTTCAAAAAACGGCAACGCAAGATTGTAGTTGTCTCTCCGTGTTGCAATCGCGTCCATTGGCCGAGGGTCTCCGTTGACCAGCATACAACCTAGAAAGCAGATTGCGGGATTGGCCAACTAAGTTCCACTGCGAACAGCCGCCGCATAAGATCCCAGTAGAATCGACAGCAGTGACCGCCGCGCCTTCAGATCGTGATCCTAAGCAGTTGGAGCTCGCCGCCCGGGTTGAAGCCCAGCCGGCGCCGCGCTCATCGTGGCAGCGCGCGCGCGGCCTCCTCCATCCTTCTCACAGGCACAGCGTCTTCTCCGCAACCGTCGTGCTCATGGTGTCCACTTTTCTCTCGCGCATCATTGGCCTTGTGCGGGTCAAATATATCGTCTGGCTCTTCGGCCGCGGCATTGAGGCCGATGCTCTCAACGCCGCCTTCGTCTTGCCCGACACGATCTCCTACTTCCTTGTAGGTGGCGCCGCATCCATCACATTCGTAACCATCCTTACCCGCTATCACGACCAGGACCACGATGCCGAAGGCGAGCGCTCGCTCTCGGTCATCCTTACCACCATGTACCTGGTGCTGGGCGCGGCCATCGTCCTGGCCGAAGTCTTTGCTCCCTGGTACGTGCACTGGTGGTTCAACGGCTTCGATCCGCAAAAGGCCGCGATCTGCGTGCTGCTCACGCGGATTCTTCTGCCCGCGCAGTTGTGCTTCTTCGCCGGCGGCGTCTTTGGGGCAGTGCTCCTGGTGCGCAAGCAGTTCAACGTGCAGGCCATCGCGCCGCTTGTCTACGGTCTCGGTACCATCGTTGGCGGGCTGTTGCTCGTTAGAAAAATCGGCGTCCCATCGCTGGCCATCGGCACTGTGGGCGGCGCCCTCTGCGGTCCCTTTCTCCTCAACTGGTTCTATGCGCATCGTGCCGGCACGCGCTACCACTTCATTCTCGACTGGCACGACCAGGGCCTGGGCGAATGGGTACGCCTCTCCTTGCCGCTCATGGCCGGCGTCTCGCTGGTCACTGCCGACAACTGGATCATCGCCCACTTCGCGTCGCGGATCGGCGGAGCTGTCTCCCTGATGAGCTACGCAAAGCAGGTTTTCACCGCGCCCATGTCCGTTTTGGCCCAGGCCGCCGGCGCCGCCTCCATGCCTTTCTTCGCGAGCCTGTGGACACGCGAATGCCGCTTCGAGTTCGCCACCGGCGTCGCCGATTCCGTCTCCCGCGTGGCCGCGCTCGGTCTTCTCTCGGCCTCCGTCATGGTGGCGCTCGGCTGGCCGGCCATCGATCTGGTCTTTACCGGAGGGCGCTTCTCGCCAGACGATGCGCGGCTGTGTTCCGCCTATTTCGCGGTCTTCTCGGTGTCGCTGTTTCTCTGGTCGGCGCAGGCAATTTACTCGCGCGCCTTTTACGCCGCGGGAAACACTTTTGTGCCCATGGTCGCCAGCACCATCGTCACAACCGTCTCACTGCCCATCTATGACTTGCTCTTCCACTGGCGTGGCGCCATGGGTCTGGCGCTCGCCTCCGACGTCGGCATCGCGCTCCAAACCCTTACCATTGCTTTGCTCCTGCACAAGCGCCGCATGGTCTCTCTCGCCAGTCTCGATTACGTCGAACTGGCCCGCTGTTTGCTAAGCGCTTTTGCCGGTGGCGCGGTTGCGTGGTTCGTTGCCTGGTTCCTCGCCGGTCTGTTCCACCGACTGCCCCGCCTGGCCGAACTTCATCATGCCCGGCCTATCGCCGACACCGCGATTCTCATCGGCGGCATCGCCGTCTGGACCGCCGTCACCATGTGGGTCCTCGACAAATCGGGGTCGGCGCTGCCCCGCGTCGCTATGCGCCGTTTGCGGCTCATCTGAATTCTCGGCCCTCAGAATCCTGTTGCATTTGGCGCCACGCTCCAGGCCTCGACCCGCACAAAAAGCACAAGCGCTTCCGTTGGCACGGAAGCGCTTGTACTCGATGCAGAAACTTGCGGCTGCTCGGGTAATTGCTAGTTGTTGTGCGCCTCGTGAATCGACGGCGCCGGATTCGCCACTGCTACAGGCCCCGATGTCCCTGTCGCCTGCAACGGTTTTGAGTCAGGCTTGCGAATATCGATGCCCCCTTTGAAGAACGCGCCGTCTTCAATGCTGATGCGCGCCGCCGACACGTCGCCGTGGAGCGACCCTTCCGCGCGAATGTCCACGCGATCGGTGGCTGAGACATTGCCCTTCACCTTGCCGAGCACCACAACCTCGCGTGCCGTAATGTTGGCCCCAACTTGGCCGTTGCGGCCCACGGTCACGCGGTTACCGGGAAGGGTGATTGAGCCCTCCACTTTGCCGTCAATATATAAAGATTCCGAACCTGTGATCTCGCCTTTGATAAACAGGCTCTTGCCGAGCGTCGCTTGCTCGGCGTTTCCAGCCTGTACTCTGGCGGGTGTTTCAGGCACGTGTGCCGGGGGCGCCGCGTGCTGCGGCTCCGGCGTAGGATTCGGGATCGATGATCCAGTCTGGCTTGGTTTCCACATTGCGCTCAAGGTTCTCTTCCTATTCTGTCCGCTTCTGGACTGGGGATGCCAAGGCAAGGCCAATGGCTCGAACCCACAAGTGATAAGTCCGCTTGCCGCCGCCGTCGCCGCGGCCATCTCCTGCGCGGCCGGGAATCGGTCGAATCAATCTTCCGGCTCCGCCAGGATGATGCGCAAACCCATTCTACGGCAACTCCGTGTTTTCTGTGCAAGCGCCGCACTCCAAAGTCATCTTGAAGCCGCCGCTTGCCTTATAGCATGCCATTCACTTTGGGGGCGGACGGTGACGGAAGCCAGTATTTCCGAGGTCAAGGAGCGAGGAGCGACGCATACCGGGTGTCTGCTAGCGACGAGCAACGCAGAAATTGGAAATACTGGCCCCGCCCCTTCGGGCTGCGGCGGACATCCGGCCATGCTTCGTTCTCGCCCTTGACGGTGGGCCCGCCACAGCCGGCTGGCTCCGCCTCGCTTGGCCGGATGTCGGCTCGCAGCGCTGCCCGTCCCCAAAGTGAGTGGCATGCTCTAGTCTTGGCGTATGACCGATCGCGAGTTGCTCGCCCGGATCGCCGCCTCCCCCGGGCAAAAAGCCGGATATAAGCAGTTGGTCCGCGAGTTCTCGCTCCCCGGCGGCCGCGCGCGCCGTCTTCTCCTCGAGCAATTGGCCCGGCTCACCGTCCGCGGCCAGCTCATCCAACCCGACCGCGAGCACTGGACCCTACCACGATCGGCGTCGCGCGAGAATCTCGTTGCCGGCCGCCTCGATCTGCACCGTGACGGCTACGGCTTTGTCCGCCCCAATCGCAAACCCTCCCCTGCAGATTCCAAAGTCCCTTCGGCGATACAGGACATCTTCATTCCACCCAGTGAGATCAACGCCGCCATGCAGGGCGATCAGGTTCTTGTCGAGCTCGACCCGCCCAAAGCCGATGGCCGCCAGCAGGGCCGCATCGTGCAGATTCTCGAGCGCCGCAACCCCACCGTAGTCGGCACTTTTCGCCAGGCCCGTCCAGATCGTGGGCGTAACAACGTCGTCATTCCCTTTGACGACCGCATGACTCAGACCATCGTGATCCCTCCCGGCGCGGAAATTCCGCCCGCCTCTGACGCTTCCACACCGCATCGCGTTCTTGGTCATGAAGCGAAACTCCGTCCAAAACCAGGGAGCGCGGAGCGGCCGGAGGACGCGGAGGGCTCGGAAGGCATTGTCGTCGATGTGGAGATCACGAGCTGGCCCACCCCCACGCGTCCCCCTATCGGCCGCGTTATTGAAGTCCTCGGAACGCCCGATGACTTTGGCGTCGATGTGGAGATGATGATCCGCAAGCATCAGCTCCCGCGCATCTTTCCGGAGGCTGTGCTGGCCGAAGCCCGCCGCGTCGCGCACCTCGACCCGGACATCGCCGCCCGTAGGGCCGACTTCCGCTCGCTCCCCATCGTCACCATCGATGGCGAGACCGCGCGCGATTTTGACGACGCCGTCCTCGTCCGCGATCGCGCCGACGGCGGCTACGAGCTCAAGGTCCACATCGCCGACGTATCCGAGTACGTCCTTCCCGGCTCGGCCCTCGATCTCGAGGCCCGCATCCGCGGCACCAGCGTCTACTTTCCCGATCGCGCCGTCCCCATGTTGCCCCAGGAACTTTCGACCGATATCTGCAGCCTTCGCCCCCACGAAGACCGGCTCGTTCTCAGCTGCATCATGCAGCTTGACGCGGCAGGCAACATCGAGAGCTTCGAGGTCGTCGAAGGCGTTATCCGCTCCGCAGCGCGCATGACCTATGCGGCCGTGCACGCAATTCTTGAGGGTGACGAAGAGGCGCGTTCGCGCCACACCGCACTCGTCCCCGAATTTGAAAGGATGAAAAGACTCGCTGCCCTGATGAACCAACGCCGCGAGGAACGCGGCTCCATCGATTTCGATCTTCCCGAGCCGGTCATCGAGTTCGACGAGCACGACCAGATGCGCGGTGTTACACGCGCCGAACGAACCTGGGCCAATCGCCTTATTGAGGAGTTCATGCTCGCCGCCAACGAATGCGTGGCCACTTGGCTTGAAGACCTCGGCGTCCCTTCGCTCTACCGCATTCACGAGAAGCCCGATCCGCGCCGCGTCGTTCAATTCGAGGAGCTCGCCGCCGGCTTCGGTTATTCGCTTGGTCTTGGGCCACTTCCTGTGAAGCGCGTCGTCACCCGCGCCGAGCGCCGGGAATCGCATGGCCAGGGCCGAAATCCCCGCCAGCACGAGGTGCCGGAAGACATCGCCGTCACGCCCCGCATGTACCAGAAGTTAGCCGCGCGCATCGAGGGCAAACCGGAAGAGCGCATCCTCAGCTACCTCATGCTGCGTTCGCTCTCGCAGGCCCGCTACTCCGAGGTCAACGAGGGGCACTTCGCGCTCGCCGCGCCCACCTACACCCACTTCACCTCGCCTATCCGCCGTTATCCCGACCTCATCGTGCACCGCATCGTCAAAGCGCTTCTGCGCGCCGGCGTCCCCGGCCATCGCACCATCACTGCCTCGCGCCTCAGCTCGCCCTGGTCGCACCCCAACGAAGGTCGAGCACAACATGGGGTGCCCCCGGTCCCTCGCACTTGGGGACCGGGGAAGGGAAGCCCCTCCGTCATCGATCCCCCCATCCCCGAACCCGAACTCGCGGAGATCGCCGAAGAAACCAGCTATACCGAGCGTCGCGCAGCTGAAGCCGAGCGCGAACTGGTTGAATGGAAGAAGGTTCGCTTCATGCAGGACCGCGTGGGTGACGAGTTTGCCGCCCTCGTCCTCAACCCCGCCAAATTCGGCCTCTTTGTCGAGCTCACCGATCTCTTCGTCGAGGGCCTCGTCCCCATCGACACTCTGCGCGCCGACCGCTACACCTGGCGTGAGAACACGCACGAAATCATCGGCGAGCGCACCGGCCGCCGCTTCCGCGCAGGCGATCGCGTCCAGGTCATCCTCGACCGCGTTCTCGCGCAGGAACGCAAACTTCAATTCGCTCTGGTGGAAGAAGAATTGCCGCTCACCGGCAAAAAGGCTCCGCCGTCCCCTTCAAAGCCGAAGAAAAACAAACGGAAAAACACATCGCCGCAGCCCCCGGGAGGGAGCAAGCGGCGATTCAAAAAAGGCAAAAGGCGATGAAACCAGCAGCCTGCGGGCTTATGCGCCCGTTTGTGGCTGCCTAAACGCCCGCCTGCTTGGCGGCTAAAGGCCCAATGACCGGGATGACGAATCTCTTCCCCTGGAACGCCTGGATAATGGCGATGAGCCAGATAATGAACAGGCCAAGCGCCAGGACCAGCATCAGAAGCCATCCGATAATCGGGATAAACGCGAGCACGATGTTGAGGACCCACAGAACGATCCACGTGCAGCCCAGAAAGATCGACTGCCATGCGTGGAACTTGACCTTCGGATTTGTGTTGTACGGCGCGACCACCAGAAAGATGATCGCCGGGATAATCGTCAGATAGGCAAGGCCGCTGGCGGCATCCTCTGACAGTCCAGAGCTGGCTGGTGCTGCTGTGTTGGGTTCATCGGCCATAGCAACTTCTCCTTTTCAAGGAAAACGGTTGAAGGGGAGGGGTTTCTTCGCTTCTGTGTACTCCCCGTGATTCGGGGAGTTCAACTCCTTCGGCCACGAGCATCAAGCGGGGTGGAGATAGGACAACCTGCCGCCCATCTCCTTGTCAAGAGAATTTACGCGCGATCAAGCCGAGTTTGGGTCGCATAAGGGAAGGAGTTGGGCGGGGCGGGCAGCCGGCACACGCAGAAACGGCCTCCTTGCGAAGGCCGTTTCTGCAATCGGTGCTGTTGGGGCAGCTACCGGTTGGCTTGCTTCTCGGCCAGTCCGCCAATGATGAGTAGCATAAACCGCTTGCCGTTAAAAGCACTGACAAACACGATCACCAGCACGACAAAGAAGGCGAGATCCACAAATTGCCACAAGGACAAGGTGAGGAAGACGACCGTCGGAACAAGGTTTTGTACCATCTCGACCAGGATGTGCACCACGGCCCAGGCAACATAAAAGAAAATCGACTGCCAGGCGTTAAAGCGGACAAAAGCGCTTTTCTTGTAGGGCTCAAGGATCAGGAACACAATTGCCGGGACGATCGTGATATAAGAAAGACCGCCGGCGGCGTTGTCAGAGAGGCCAGATACATTGGCGCCAGACACATTTACATCGGACATGGAAGCTCCTTTTTGATCGGGCCGCTCGTTCTCAAATTGCCGGTTCGGGGGTAGATCAAGCGCCAAGATGATTGTGCTTCGAATTGAGAGCGTCGGTCTGGTCAGATTTGCTCAGGCAGAGATGCGCCTCGGAAACTGACTGCCGGTCGCGGACGAAGGAAGCCGACGGCCGCAAGCAGGGACCCTCCCGGTCGTCCAATTACAATGGCATCTGGGAGCAATTTTTATGGCGCACATGGTCTTTTGTGTTCGTAACAAGAAGGAAATGGAGGGCCTCGACGAACCGCCCTTCGACTCGGAGTTTGGCCAGAAGATCTATAAGAATGTCTCTAAAGTGGCCTGGGACGAGTGGCTCGCCCGCCAGAAGATGCTGCTCAACGAGTACCGCCTCCAGCCCTGGCTGCCCCAGGCGCAGCAGTTCCTCGTCGACCAAATGGAGGAGTTTTTCTTCGGCTCCGGCTCAGCTCTGCCTGCCGATTACGTTCCCCCGGCGCATTAATCTCCGAAAAGCTCGTGGTCGAACGACCCTAGTGGTTCGTCGCCCCGCTGTCGTTCGTCTCCATCAGGCTCGACACATTCACCGGCTCAAAATCCGACAGAATCAGGCTGGTCAGGCACGAAAGGTCCGCGTCGTTCCAGCGCGCATCCGGTGTCCCGATCAACCCGCCGCTGTCCCCGTTGTCGGCCAGAATGATTCCGTAATTCCGGAACCCGGTAATAATGATTGCAGCCTGCGGGCTCGTTGCCGCGCAAGCCGGAGTCGCCACTGACGCGTTGAGCCGGTAGATCTCGCCTGCCGCCCCGCTCATCGTGCAGCTTGACGGCGGTGTAGCCTGCGAAATCTCGCTCTCCGTGGAAATTGACGCGCCGCTGCTGTCCTTGCAACTCCCCACGCCAGCCGTTTGCGTGGCGGGCCACACCCAATAGTTCAACATGTGATTGAGCGTGAATCGAATGGGATGCTGTACGGTCCCGTTTGGCGCGGTTGGCGTACCTGTCCCGATCACCTCATCGGCATTGGCCAGGAGCGGTCCCACCGGCAAGCCCGCGGCATCCGACGTTCCCTGCCCCTGCGGTGTCAGCGCATCCGTCGCCACATTCGGCCACTCCGCGTTCGAGGAATCGGTCCACGGCCCGTCCTGATAAATCCCCTGCCACATTTCGTAGAGCGCAGGATTGCTTCCGTTGCCCGGCTCGAGATACACCAGCACGTGCCGGTCACCCGTCGAGTTGCTCGTGCCCTCCACCGGCGCGTAGGCGGGAATCGGTCCCGAAGTAAAGTACTGCTGATACACCGTTGTCGAAATCGAAACATCGGGTTGGTTCGCCGGCACCTCGATCGCCGGAATTCCATTCGGGAACGGCGCATTCGAATTGTTCCCGAAGAACGGCTTGATCGTCTCCGGCAAGTAGCCGCTGTACATCGGCGCCGCGGGCGACGTGTCCACGGGAAGATTCGTTGTCGCCGCATCTACGCGATGGTGGAAGATCGAAGCGGATGTAAAGACGTTTGCCAAAAAAGCATTGCTCCCGTTCATCGCAAAAGCAATCTGCGCCTTCGCTGTCGCGCCCGTCGCATCCGTCACAATGATCTGGGGCGCATACGTTCCCTGGCCACCAATCAATGGGCTCGTGATCTCTCCCGACGCCGCATCCAGCGCCAATCCTTCCGGCAGCGGAGGATAGTGGCCGCTATCGTCGACCGAGAAAGTGTACGGCGGATTCCCGCCGGTTGCCGCGATCGTGCAGCCCGCGTAAGCCGTGTTCTGCGTTCCTCCCGGGCAACTTGTCGTCGTAATCGATAATGCCCCGCCCGATGACGTCAGCGTTACCGTGGCCGACGATGTCACCGATCCCGCCCCGTTTGTCGCTGTCAGAACGTAGGTGGTCGTCGCCTCGGGGCTTACGTTAACGGATCCGGTCGCAGAGGTGGACGCCAGGTTTCCCGGCGCAATGTTCAGCGTGGTCGCGCCTGAAGTTGTCCAGCTCAGCGCGCTGATCCCGCCCAGCGAAATGCTCGTCGGGCTTGCCGTGAATGAGCTGATTGTGGGCAGCGTCGGCTGGGTTACGGTCACCACCAGTGTCGCGGTTGCTGAGCCTGTGGTATTCGTCGCTGTCAGGGTATATTTAGTCGTCGCCGTCGGGCTCAGAATCACCGATCCGCTTGCGGATGTCGATGCAAAAGTTCCCGGCGTAATGGCAACGCTGGTCGCTCCCGAGGCGGTCCAGCTCAGCGTGGTCGTTGAGCCATTAATGATCGACGCCGGGCTCGCGGAAAAAGAGCTGATGGTGGGTGCTGCAACCTGTTTAAGGGTCGGGATCTTCTGCGTGCAACCCGCGAGTCCCGCGAAAGCTGATAGAAGTACGAACGCGCGGACAACAGTCCGAGATCCTTGCCGCTGGGTGAAACTCGATTGCCCTGTGTAGTTCGAGTGGGGAGAGTTCATACGCTGCCTTTCCCTCAATGATCCTGTCGCCGATCCAGGTGCCCGCTCGTCGCCGCGGTTCATTTGCGGTAGCGGCTCTTTAGACCATTCGAGGATGCGCAGTCCTGGGGGTAAATGTTTCTCTTCAGTGTTTGAAAATGCTTGATGAACCGGCCAAACGCGGCCACAAGTCCATGTCGGGTTCTTTGCCCTGTCTCTTCACAATGCGCGAAGAATCTGCTTTTGGGTACATGACAAAAGTCATGTTGGTGCCATGGTCAACAGCCTGCGCGGTGCGAGGGGGACCTCGATTGGGTCGTCCGGGACGGGCAGATTTGGACCGCCGACACCCCGCATCCAAAGCGGCCTATCGCGTTCGTGACTGAATGGGCCAGTGTTCCCGGTCCTGCTGAGCCTTGACTTGAGAATCTGAGAATCCGTCTTGAGAAACATGAGGTCGTTTGCAATGGCGTTCGTCCAACCCGCCGGAACCGGAGCCTACGATCACGGACTCAACCAAGACACAACGGAGTTGCATCCCTGGACTGCGGCGATTTGCAAGACAATGATTTGTTCTTTATGTTGCCGAGTTGATTCTCGTGTCATTCGGTCGAGCCCAATTAGATATCAGACATAAAGAACTCCTATCTCTTTATCAATCCCTAATCAGCGAGAAAAAGGGTCTTAGGAAAGATTGTTGTTTCGTTCATGCTTTCCTGATGCGTTGACTTCGATGCTGAATGCAGCATTGCTGTCTTCACTCTTTTTAAGGGCGGCGCCGATTTGGCCCGCCGCTGCAGGGTCTTTGTAACAACGAACAGGCAGCCTTCTCATTGCCCGTCGGTGAGCTGACACGCGAGTGCGCTCATCCCACGATTCGTGTGTCTACGAACACACAACGAGTTGATGCTTAATCCGCTGTCGATCCGCTGCACTTATGGAAATCGAACAAAAAGTTTAGGCGCCCCTTACAGGCCGTGCGTTGCAATCGGTCCTGTACTGGAGCGGATCGAGTGGCGGACACAACGGCCAAGGCGAACCAACATCTTTACCACTGATTGAATACGGACTCCTGGTCGCCTTTCTAGGCGAATTGTCACTCGAATCGGTTGGAACACAAGGCAGTACACACATACATCACTCCAGACGAAAGCGAGAGGTCATCATGAGAATCATTCTTTGGAAAGCCATGACGCTCCCGGCGCTCGCCGTTGGGATGACTTGCGCAGTATTTGCGCAATCGGCCACAACCCAATCCACCATGACTGCGCGCGTCGATCCACCTGCGACGCCTGCATCTGCGACGCCAGCACCTGCTTCACCCGCGCCTGCGACACCCGATCCGGCAGCAGACGCTACTCACCCGTCTTCAAGCGCGACTCAACCGGATTTACAGCCGACAGTGACGCAGGAGATAGAGGCACTGAAGAACCGGATCGACCAGCTCGAAAACGAAGTGAAGGAAGAGAAGGCGCGTGCATTAGCGGATAGCACGGATACTGCCGCGCTCAAAGCCGCGGAGACGCAGCTGGTTAACGGAGCCGGCAATGCTTTGGCGAGCACCACAAGCCCAGCGATTAGATTGATCCCTGCCATGCAGGCCGCTACGCCGGCCGCTCCCCCGGAGATAAGCGCTGAGAGACTTACCAAGGAAGCGCCGTTCCCCGGCGACTGGACCTGGCTGAATGACAATGGCCACCAGGTGGACAGCCCCATGGCCACCAAGTACTTCACTCCGGAGTTCCGCGCCGATGCGAACTATTCCTTGGATCTGAACCATCCCGAGGACGACTCGCTGGGTGGCTCCACAGAAACTTTCCGCTCCGACGAATTCCAGTTGGAGCAGGTCAGCATAGGCGGTGACATCCGCATCGACAACGTGCGCGGGCGCATCCTTTTTATGGATGGCTTATTCGCCACCACTACCGTTCGCAACGACGGCAGCCCGAACCGCGGCCAGTGGGATCTGGCCGACGCCTACAAATACATCTCCGAGGGCTGGGGCGGCTATCACTGGGATGTCTCTCATGGCCTGAACGTCGATGCCGGTATCTTCGTCTCCTACATCGGCCTCTTCAGCTATTACAACTTCGACAATTGGACGTACCAGCCCTCCTTCGTTTCTTCGAATACTCCGTGGTTCTTCAATGGCCTTCGCATCCAGTACTTCCCGACTGCGAAGCTGAAGATCGAACCATGGATCATCAATGGCTGGCAGTCCTACGCTCGCTACAACGGCCACGGCGGGTTGGGCGGACAGATTCTTTGGCGCCCCAATCCGAACACGGACATCGTTTTCAACGACTACGGAATGGGCGAAGACGACGCCGGCTATCCCGGACGCTCGCGTGCCCACGCCGACTACAGCGTGCAGCAGAGGTTCTACAACAATCCGAGCAGCAAGACGCTGGATCAGATCGCATGGACGATTACCGGCGATCTTGGATGCGAATACGGAGGTGGTCCGGTCTCGTTCGCCACGCCCGATGGCAAGTTGGACCCCCACGGTCTTTCCCCGCTAAAGGGCACCACCGATACTTACAACGGCGGCGTAGACTGCCACGGCAGGAAAGACGGCCGGCCGAAGCAGGCGTTCATGGGGTGGATGAGCTACCTCCGTTTCTGGTTCGACAAGAATCTCTACGCGGTCACTCTTGGCGGCGGCCAGATGAACAACCCCGGCCGCTACCTGACCCTGCTGCCGCCCATCAATGGCGCCACCGCCATCACTGGCAGCCCGTACTATACCGAGAACGCCGGCGATCGGGCTCAGATGCACGATGGCACCATCACCTTCGACTATATGCCCAGCCAATTCATCACGTTCCGTCTTGAGTCTGGCTACCGATACTCCGACACTCCTTACTGGAGCGGCCGAGGCGGCATCACCCCACCGGGAGGGAACAACGGCTCGCCCGCGCAATACGCATGCGCCGCCGGTAACGCTTCAGGTTACGGCTACGGCACCGTGGGCCTATATAACGCCGAACTCGCCTGTGGCGCAGGCTCGGCCGCAGGCACAGCCGCGGGTCTCAACTCGATCTGGTGGCCCGACCTGCGCACCAATCAGACCGTCATTACGGGCGCGATCATGGTCCGGTTCTAGTTCCCTGGGGGTTAGCCGCAAGGCGCGGCGAGCCCCCAGATTCGTCCATGGAGCAGTGCCGGGAGTTCCTGCAATTCCGGTGCTGGTTCAGGTGCATCAGTAACCTCCACCTGGCTACTCACCAATGCATTAGCTGCGGGACCGGTGAGAGCCGAACTTATGAACATCCTACGATTCGTTTATGTGCTGCTTACGACATGCAGTTTGAAATGGTGCTGACCACAGACCTCGACGGGCAAAGCAAGCAAGACGCTGACAGGTGTTCGCCACAGAGAAAGTGGAACGCAAAGGCAATCACTGATGGAGTTGGCCCTCAATCTCGAATGGGTGGCGCTGGCCGCCGCGATGTGCTGGTTGTGGGCGCATCATGCCCGGCGCGAGGGCCCAGGGCGCCGGGTGCAGGGCGTTGCCCTGGCGTTGGTCCTCGTCACCATGTTTGTTGTGATCACGACATATGATGACATGGCAATGGCGCAGAATCCAGCAGAGACACGCTGTTTCCAGCAGCGCGAGGACGAATTAGGCGCGCATGCGCACGCCTCTTTGCATCCGGTCGCGGCCTTGATTCCCCTATTTTCCGCAAAGCCTTCTTTTGACTCATCTCATTTTGCCGTGCCGGATCATCTCTCTGCGCCGGCGTTGAAAGTTCCTGCCACAGATTCCATTCAAAACCGGCCTCCTCCCGCCGCCTGATCAATTCCTCACTCCTGCTGAATCTGTTGGCTGATCCGCTGCCGGCAACTGGTGTGCGATTCATGGCGCCACGGTTGCATACGAAGCGGATCTACCCTGTCGGTTCTTCCCTGCGGAACCGGATAGTTTCCTGCCACCGCATTTGGTTTCACGGGTCAGCGAAAAGAACTTTGCCTTAGAACATGAGGGCACCAGATGAAAGGCAAAACTATGAAACTTGCGATTGTGCCGATAGCACTCGCCGCATGTCTCGCAATCAGCGGCTGCAAGAATAAAACGGCGGATGCCGCCGCAGAGGCGCCGCCACCGGCCAACGTGATTTCCGGAGTGGACCCCTCCTTTTTCGCGGTCGAGCATCCGGAGTTGTATCCGATCGCAACCGCAACCGAATACCAGGCCCCTTCGCAAATGTTCGTGACCGGCACTGTATTCCCGGACATCTCGCGAACTGTTCCGGTGATTTCGCTTGCCTCCGGCCGCGTTGTGGACATCCGTGCGCGCCTCGGCGAAACAGTAAGGAAGGGCCAGCTCCTCCTGCGAGTTCGCAGCGACGACATTTCCGGAGGCTTCGATGCCTACCGCAAGGCCCTCTCCGATGAACTCCTTGCGCGCAAGCAATTGGATCGAGCGAAGCTGTTGTACGAGCACGGAGCCATCGCGCAGCAAGACCTGGAGGTCGCTCAGGACAGCGAGGACGACGCCAAGACCACCCTCGATACCGCGACTGAGCATCTTCACCTGCTCGGCAGCGATCCGAATGATCCGAAGGGAATCGTCGATATCGTTGCCCCGGTTGCCGGCGTGATCACTGATCAGGAGGTAGCGATTGGGGCATCGGTGCAGGCCTACTCCACGCCGAATCCATTCACCGTGTCAGACCTGAGCACCGTATGGATCGTCTGTGACGTCTACGAAAACGACATGGCCAATGTGCGCGTCGGGGAACCCGCCGACATCAAGCTGAACGCATATCCGGACAAAGTTCTCAAGGGCACCATCAGCAACATCGGCCCGATTCTCGATCCCAGTATCCGCACAGCGAAGGTCCGTATTGAAGTGGCCAATCCGGGCGAGATGATGCGGCTGGGCATGTTCGCCACAGCCACTTTATTCGGCAAGGGTAAGCAGACTTATGCGGATGTCCCGGCATCAGCGATCGTGCATCTGCACGACCGCGATTGGGTCTACATCCCTTTGCAAGGGAAGTTCAAGCGGGTTGAGGTCGTCAGTGGCGAACAGTTGCCGAATCAGATGCAGCAGGTTCTATCCGGGTTGCAGCCGGGCCAGCAGGTCGTGACAAACGCGATCAATCTCGAAAATGCGATCGACAACGAATAACACCCGGCTCCGGGGCCCGAGGAAGAAAGCATGATTCGCAAGCTCGTAGATTTTGCTCTCAATAATCGCTACGTGGTGCTGGCGGTGGGGCTGCTATTGCTCGGCTGGGGAGCGGTGTCGTTCCACAACATGCCCGTCGAGGCCTATCCGGACATCGCCGATAATTACGTGTCCGTCATCAGCCAATGGCCTGGGCATTCCGCCGAAGAGATGGAACAGCAAGTATCGGTTCCTGTCGAAATTCAGGTGTTTGGGATTCCGCATCTCACAACGGTTCGATCGGAATCGATTTTCGGTCTTTCCCTGGTGACGTTGATCTTCGACGATTCATCCGTCAACGACTGGAACCGCCAGAAGGTGCTCGAAAGGCTCACGCAGGTGAGTGTGCCCCCGGGCGTGCTGCCTCAAATCGGGACGGACTGGAGCATGACCGGCCAGATTTATTGGTACACGATCCGGAGCACGAATCCGGCGTATGACCTGATGAACTTGAGAAGCATTGAAGACTGGACTCTCTACAAGGAATTCAGGAAAGTTCCGAACGTCGTGGACGTGAGCGACTTCGGCGGCACCGCGCGCGAATACCAGGTGCGCGTCGACCCGAATAAGCTCATCACCTATGGCCTGAGCATCGGCCAGGTTGAGCAGCAGTTAGCCAACAACAACGTGAACGCTGGCGGCAGCTTCGTCGAAGAGGGCTTGCAGCAACTCAATGTCCGCGCACTCGGGCTTTATCGCAATGTGCAGGATATTGAGAACACCGTGCTGACAACTTCAAATGGTGCTCCGGT
>Ga0181523_10001110_pt1 | contig 29283 bp, 23 predicted proteins | sample PEATcosm2014_Bin_43_FD_119752 | JGI IMG/M metagenome (GOLD analysis project Ga0181523, IMG submission 119752) | Peatland microbial communities from MTU Mesocosm Facility, Houghton, MI, USA - PEATcosm2014_Bin05_30_metaG | ecosystem: Environmental > Terrestrial > Soil > Wetlands > Peat | place... | reverse complement strand
TAGAAATTGCACCGGGAGTGTGGGTCTATCAAATAACCAAAAATGGCCTCGCCCTACAGCTGACCTTGCAGGGCACGAAATACTACAAGAACGACGACCTTAACAAAAAAGTAGCTCTGAATCACCCTGGGACCAAGGCAAGGCTACCGGAGTTCGCGAACGTGGACGTGAACATTGCCTGAAGAGTCCGATGTCCGAGGTGGCGGCAATGCAGGATAAAGGGGGAGTTGATCCCAGGGTTTTAGATGAACGTGAGTTGATCGCACTGGTGCGTGCGACGCAGGAGGAGATAGAGTCGCACGGCGAGTGGAACGAATTGAAAGTCCTGTTGAGCGACTTGGCGAGAGAGCTACTGGAGCGGCGTGTGCTCGAAAAAGTACAGTTGGTGCGTTTAATGGAGTTGCGCCGGCCAGAGTAGAGGACCGTCACAGAGCCGGACTCAAGAAAGCGATGCACCGGCCTCGATATCTTTCACTGGAATCGACGGGATTCTCTTCCCGAGCCGCCCACGGAGCAAGAACTCGGCCCATTTCTACTGACGGAGACCAGCCTATGCCTGTGTCGCGGATTGCTGCTGTATCCGTGGGCCTGAGCTCACAATTCCTCGAAGGACTCGCTCCGACTGATCGCAAGACCATCTTGGCAGCCGCCACACCACGGCGATTCTTCGCCAATTCTGTAATCACAAACCAGGGTCACCCTGCCGACCATCTTTTCCTGCTGACCAAGGGACTTGTGAGATATTTCTTCGTTACAGAAGAGGGCAAGAAGCTCCTCTTTCAGTGGCTTGGAGCAGGAGATCTATTTGGTGGTCGAGCGATCTTGTCGACACATTCTTGTTATCTCGCCAGCACAGAAGCGGTGGTGGACAGCTCAGTGTTGATATGGGATCGCCCGGCAATCCGGGAACTCACCGCACGGTATCCCAAGTTGCTGGAGAACGCGTTGTTGACTGCATCAGACTACGTGGCTTGGCATCTTATGTCCCACATAGGTTTAGCTTGCCACACAGGTCGGCAGCGAGTTGCTCAAGTGCTCGTTACTCTTGCCCGCACTATCGGCCAGGAAGCCAATGGTGGCGTCGCACTTCACCTCACAAACGAGGAGCTGGCTAACGCTGCGAGCGTCACGCCTTTCGCCGTAAGCCGGCTGATTAGCCGGTGGCAACGTGAACATGCCTTAATAAAGCGTCGCGGCAAGGTTCTGCTCCTATCGCCCGAACGACTGTTCTTACGTGTGAAGTGACCATGGCTCAGTTTCTATCCTCTTTTCTCCAGGCTGTCTCATTCCATGATTGCGTTTGAGCAAGCTGAATGCTGCCGATACACAACGACGGAGTGAATCTCGTATGGGACGCTCTCCCTGTCGCAATTCGTTCAAGACCCCGAAACCGTCAGGCTAGTCTTGAACTCCAAACAGGAGAAGGCTATCGGTAATCAGTCTATTGTCCGTATCTTAGTAGTGGACGATTTTGCACCTTGGCGTCATTTCGTTTCTACGATTGCGCAGATAACGCCCGGATGGCATGTTATCGGCGAGGCCTCGGATGGCTTGGAAGCAGTGCAGAAAGCAGAAGAACTCACGCCGGACCTGATTCTCCTGGACATTAGCCTTCCCATGCTCAATGGTATCGAAGCTGCTAGACAAATCCGTAAGGTCGCGCCGAATTCCAAGATTCTTTTCGTGAGCACGTATGCCTCGCGGGAGATCGCAGAAGGGGCTTTGGACACTGGTGCGGACGGTTACCTCGTCAAAGCGGATGCTGGAGAATTGGCGAAGGCCGTGGAAGCGGTCTTCCAGGGCAAGCGGTATATCAGTACTAGACTAAAAGGATGCACTTCTGCAGACGCTGAGGATACCCAAACCCCCGACCGACTCGACCCCAGTGAGTGCCTCGCATTGCCTTCGGCACTAGCCCCACTAAGAAAAACAGAGATCAGTCGCTGCCATGAGGCTCAATTCTATTCTGATGATGCATGTTTTTTGGATAGCTTTACCCACTTCATCGGGGCCGCTTTAAAAGCCGGGAATGCGGCTGTTGTTGTCGCGACCGAGTCACACCGGGAGAGTCTGCTTGCGAGATTGCGGGCACATGACTTGGATATCGCCGCCGCTATTGGACAAGGGCGTTATATCTCATTGAATGCTGCTGAAATGCTCTCGATGTTTATGGTTAACGATCTGCCCGATCCGGGTCGATTTTTCAAAGTTGTGGGCGATCTGATTTTGTCAGCGACCAACGCAGCGAACGGCGCGCATCCTCGCGTTGCAACGTGCGGAGAATGTGCGCCTCTCCTGTGGGCGCAAGGTAAGGTGGAGGCGACGATTCGGGTCGAACAACTCTGGAACGAGATAGCCAAGACATACGATGTAGATATCCTGTGCGGGTATCCATCGAGAGGTTTTCACCGCGAGGAAGACGACCACATTTTCCGAAGAATCTGTGCAGAACACTCAGCGGTCAATGCGGCGTGAGTCTGCATTTGCCTCGCTTGCACAAAAACCTGTCCACATTCGTTAAGGTGCAGATGCTCTCGCACCAGCAGAATCTCGATCTACATCGCGTTCAGCGCGTGCCGGTAGCAAGGAGCCTAAGGATGGGTGCGATTCGGCGTAGTTCGTTGGCGCATTAGGCCGAGGCATGGTCACCCTTTCGGAAAGAAGGTCCCGCCCGCAAGTAGGGCATCTATGGCCTCCAGTAATATTGCCCGAAGGGCAGTTTGGCTGACGAATTTGTGTGCCCCGTGGAATGCGAAATTTTGGCGATGTCGGGACTTGCGTTCAACGAGAATCTGAGGATCAGAACTTCCGGCAAGGCTTCTTTGATTTTCTTGGGAGCACCAGAGCCATCGAGCACAGGCATCGCTATATTAATGACTAATCTAGGATTCAGTTCTAGCGATTTCAGAACGGCCTCGTTGCCGTCTGCCGCCTCGAGCAAGGGCTACAGATAACCACGCCCTAATTCCCAGATGGTGCAACTCGGCACGCTGGCCACTGCGGTCCGTCAGTTGGAAAGCAACTACCTGGTAAGCATTACGATAACGGGGCCCCACGCGGTCAGCAGGATGTTGCCGACCGCATACGGCACCGTGTATCCGAGTGCTGGTAGCTTGCTCCCGGCTTCATCCTGAATCGCCCGCAGCGCCGCCGTTACCGTTCCCGCGCCCGCGCAGGCGCCGAGCAGAATCACCGGGTTTACATTCAACACGTAGCGCCCGAAGAGGAGCGCCGCCACGTGCGGTGTTACGGCGACGAGCAAACCCACCAAGAGGAGACTCGGCCCCGTGACGCGCAGACCCGTGATGAAGCTGGGCCCGGCGTTCAAGCCAACGACGCCAATGAACACCGCGAGACCGACGGTGTCGAACACCCAGAGTGCTGACTCGGGGATGCGACCAAACGTTGGGCGTACGGATCGCAGCCATCCGAACACCAGCCCCATGATCAGCGAGCCACCGCTCGCCGTGAGGCTCAGCGGCAAACCGCCGACCCTGACTGAAAGCAAGCCGATCAACCCTCCCACGAAGATACCGAGGCCGACGAAAACGACGTCCGTCTCGCTTGAGGACCGCTCGATGTAGCCGAGGATCTTGCCTAGACGCTCCACGTGCTGTGTGCCACCAGCGATGCGCAGGAGGTCGCCGCGCTGTACGGTTGTCTCCGACGTGAATGGGATTTCTTCCGCACCTCGGATGAGCTTCTGGAGGGCGACGCCGCGGCCGTACCGCTCGGCAACTATTGGAAGCGTTTGGTCCACAACAGAACTGTTTGTGACGACAACATCGGCCGTGGCCACAGGAAAGTCCAGCAACTCGCGGTCCTCGACCTCGACACCAATCGCGAAACCTTCGCTGAGCAGCACACGGCGGCGGGCCACCATGACAATGACGTCGCCGGCGTGCAGCACGGTATCGGGCGTCGCATCGACAAACTTGGAGTCGCGCCGGATTCGCTCAACAAACACGCGTTCCGGCACAAAGGACTTCTCCAAATCGGCGATCCGACGACCCGCAAAAACGTCAGCAAGGTGGTACGCCCGCGTGTCCCACTCGCGGTAGCCCGAGCACTGACCGGGCCGCTCGGTGGGCTTCGCGGACATCTGCGCTTCGAGCTTCTGGCTCTCCGCTTTCAGCTCGACTCCGAGGAGCCTCGGCGCAAGACTCGAAAGGAACCAGACGACGAAGCCGGTCCCAACAAGATAGCTCACTGCGTAGGCGACAGGGATGTTGTTCAGCAGCCTCTGCTTCTCGGCATCTGGCAGATTAAGCCGGGCGATCGTGTCACCCGCCGTGCCGATGACAGTACTCTCTGTAAAGGCGCCAGCCAGGAGGCCCGCAGCGGTGCCGTAGTCGTACCCGAGCACCTTCGCCGCCACGACTGTCACCACGAGGCTCGTTACACACAAGACTACTGTCAGCAATACTTGCGGCAGCGCGTTTTTCTTGAGCCCTCGAAAGAATTGCGGGCCCACCTTGTAGCCGGTCGCGAAAAGGAACAGATCAAAAAATACAACCTTGACGAGAGGATGGACCTCGATGGCCAGTTGGCCAATAAGCACGCCTGCGAGCAGCGTGCCCACGACATTTCCGAGCTTGAACGTCCCAACCCGCACACGCCCAAGCAGGAATCCGAGCGCGAGCGTCAGGAAGACTGCGAGCTCAGGATTATGTCTCAGAGACGCAACCAGATTCGCGATCACGCGCTCCTCCAAATTGACGAATTGTAGCACTTCGCCGTCTCGAAATTCCGATGGCTGTAATGGTGCGTCGTGAAAAGGCGCTGGGTTTCAGCGGGGGCAACTCCCGCCCGGGAACTGCTTGCTGGACCACGAGGGAAATGCCGCTCCTCAATCCCAGTCGACCCACTCGACGGGATGAGTCGCGAGGTAGGCGCTCACAGACTCGTCGATGGTCACGAAGAAGGTTTGTTCGCCGAGGCGCGTGAAGAGCCCGAAGCGCTTGAGCTTGTCCTTCACCGGATCCTTCATCTCCGCGAAACACAACTCGATGCCGGCGGCGTGCAGAGTGTCGTCGAGTTCGCAGACGGCATCGGCGGCGGTGACGTCGACACTGGTGACCGGCTCTGCCGTGACCACGAGCCAGCGGACTGGCGTCGGTGATTTTGCAACGGCATCCAGGATGCGTTCATGGAACAACTCGGCGTTCGCAAAGAAGAGCGGTGCATCCCAACGGAACAGTACGAGTCCCGGGATCAAGCGCGCCTCCGGATATCGGACGATGTCGTGATAGCCCTTGACACGATCGACGCGGCCCAGCACGGCCGAATGCGGGCGCCAGCCATCCCAGAGGAACTCAATCACGGCAATCACGATCGCGAGCGCAATGCCCGGGATGGCGCCGAGCACGGCCACACCCGCGAAGCACGTCATCGAAAGCCAGAACTCCCAGCGCTGGATGCGATAGATGCGGCGCAGGTCGGACACTTCGAACAGGCCGATGGCCGAGGCGATGACAATGGCAGCTAAGGCGGTGTGCGGCAGATACTGAAGAAGTTCGGGCGCGAGGACCAGCAGCAGCGCGATAGCGAGCGCGCCCACGACACCCGTCAGCTGGGTCTTGGCGCCCGCCGCCTCGGCCACCGGCGTGCGCGATGAACTGCTGCTGATCGGGAAACCCTGAAAGAAGGCTGCGGCGAGGTTGGCGACGCCGAGACCCACCATCTCCTGATTCGGGTCGACCGGTGTGCGCAGTCGCGCCGCGTAGGTTCGAGAAAGCACGCTCGTGTCCGCGAATGAGACGAGCGCCACCGCGAGGCCACCTGTGAGAATCGGTACGATGTCGTCGACGCGCACAAGAGGAAGGCGTGGCAATGGCAATCCACGTGGCAGGGGACCGAGCGCCGACACTCCAGCACGTGTTGCGAGATCGAAGGCCGCGACTACAACGGTGGCAGCGATCACGGCGATCAGAATGCCCGGGATGCGCGGCCAGCGCTTTAGCAACAATATGAGAGCAAGCGTACCGGCGCCGATCGCGAGTGTCACGAGGTTTGTGCTCCCTGCGAGCACTTTGTTGACGATTCCCCACACTAGGCGCAGAGGGCCGTTCGCAGTGACAGAAAAGCCGAAGAGCTTCGGGATCTGGCTCAGCAGCACCGTTAGCGCGATGCCGTTCATGTAGCCGTAGCGGATCGGCTTCGACAGCAAGTCGGTGATGAAGCCCAGACGCACGACGCCTATCGCGACACACACGATGCCCGAGACAATCGCCATCGTTGAGGCCACCGCGACAGCGCGTTGCGGATCGCCCGCCGAAAGCGGCAGCACGACTGTGAGGATCACGGCCGCGAGCGCCGAATCCGGTCCCAGCACTAGAATGCGGCTCGGACCGAACAGGGCGTAAGCCAGCAGCGGGACGATGGTCGCATAGAGGCCGTTGATTCCCGGTACTCCGGATGCTTCTGCGTATGCGATGCCGACCGGTACGAGCATGGTCGTCATGACCAGGCCGGCAACAAGGTCGTGCCGCAGCCAGGACGACTCGTACGCACGCAGCGTGTTCAATCCGGGAAGCCAGCGTTTCCAGCTGGTTTGATTCGCCTGCGCTGCATGGCGAGCGATGCGGCCGGGCTCGGGGGTATGGGAGGAGCGGGGTTCAGTCACGGCTGCTCGCTAACGATTCGCTGACGGGGTTGACGACTGGTATGTTCAAATTACGACCTTGATGATGCGCAGGATGAGTTCTTCAGGGTAGAAAGGCCGGACCGCTCAGCACCAAAGAGAAATCGAGCGGTTTCTCGAGTAAGTCGGGTTCCGTCATCGTGAGTAAGCCTTATTCCATGCGCATCGTAGGGTTCTAATCAATTCGCCTTAAGTCCCACCGCGCGAAACTGTGCGCAGGTTAGTTCCACAAGTTCACGAGTGGGGGGTTGAAGATCTCCAAGCGTATAGTCCAACTTGAGTTCTTTCCATTTGAATCGGCCCATTTGATGGAACGGCAGGACGTCGACCCGCTTTACATTTCCAAGGTCAGCAGAGAATCTCGCAATTTGCCCGATGCCCTCGGCATCATCCGTTAGTCCAGGAACTAGAACGTAACGGAGCCAGATGGGTGTTTTGCTTGCGGCTAGACGTCGGGCAAAATCCAGGACTGGCCCATTGTCCATGCCTGTGAGTTTTCGGTGGCGTTCTGGATCCCAGCATTTAAGATCGAGCAGCACGAGGTCAATGTGCTCCAAATCTGTGTCTGAAAGGCGTGCGCCTAATCCGCCATTGGTATCTAGCGCAGTGTGGATCCCCATTCCTTTCGCGGCAGCCAACAACTTGACTGCAAATCGGTCCTGCATCAACGGTTCACCCCCGCTCAATGTGAAGCCGCCCGACATTACTTTCAGCCCATGACAATATTTGCGTAGCTCCTCAGTGGCACGCGCTAAGGTTACGGGAATGCCATTGCCCATATTCCAAGTGTCGGGGTTGTGGCAATACAGGCATCGCCACTGACAGCCGGACGTCCAACCAACCACGCGGACACCCGGTCCATCCACCGTAGAGCCAGTGGTGAAGGAATGAAGGAAGCCCATGTCCCCCGTGGCCAGAGCACTCCGCACATCCGATTCCGGCACTCCTGCGCCCAGATTGACGCGTAGTTCAAATGGGCTCTTCGCCTCCAAAGAGAACAGTTGTTGCTTTTGGTTCATAGAGTTGCCTGACTGCCATGGAAGGTGCGGTTAATGACATCCATTTGTTGCTCGCGAGTCAACCGCACGAAGTTGACGGCATAGCCAGAGACGCGAATTGTTAGGTGTGGATATTTTTCTGGATGGTCCATTGCATCCAGAAGCGTGTCACGGTTCAACACATTTACATTCATATGATAGCCCGTGACGCCGAAGAAGGCGTCAAGCATGCTGCGCAAGTTTGTGACGCGATCATCGGAGATTCTCCCAAGACCTTCCGGGAGAAACGTAGTTGTGAGCGAAATACCGTCGGCGGCATCGCGAAATGGGATTTTGGCCACTGACGCGGCGGACGCGTGGATCCCGTGCGTGTCGCGACCGTGCATCGGATTGGCACCAGGCGCGAACGGCTCTCCGCGCCGCCTGCCATCGGGAGTATTGCCGGTGCTCTTGCCGTAGACCACGTTCGAGGTGATTGTCAGAATCGATTGGGTGTGAACGGCGTTGCGATAGGTGGGATGTTTTTTTAGCTTGCTCATGAACATGGTGACGACCCAGGAAGCAAGTTGGTCGACCCGATTGTCGTTGTTGCCAAATTGAGGGAATTCACCCTCGGTTTGATAGTCAACCGCCAGTCCAGTGTCATCGCGTATCACGCGAACTTTCGCGTAACGTATTGCCGAAAGGCTGTCGGCAACCACGGACATGCCTGCCATTCCAAAAGCCATCGTCCGTAAAGGAGCGTAGTCGTGAAGCGCCATTTCAAGGCGCTCGTAGGCATACTTGTCATGCATATAGTGGATAATATTCATTGCGTTGACGTACACGCCTGCAAGCCATGCCATCATTGTTTCGAACTTGTCTATTACCTCATTGAACTCCAGATATTCGCCCTCTACTGCGCCTCCAGCCGGGCCTACCTGTTCCCCGGTGAGCTCATCGCGACCGCCATTGATGGCATAGAGGAGGCACTTTGCTAGATTTGCTCGTGCTCCAAAGAACTGCATCTGTTTGCCAAGGAGCATTGGCGATACACAACAAGCGATAGCTCCGTCATCTCCCAATGCGCGCCGCATGATTTCGTCACTTTCGAATTGAATGGAACTCGTCTCTATTGCTACCTTTGAAGCAAAGTCGCGAAATCCGTCGGGAAGCCGCGGCGAATACCAGATTGTTAGATTCGGTTCCGGAGCAGGGCCGAGATTGTAAAGGGTCTGAAGAAATCGAAAACTGGTCTTGGTTACCAGTGGTCGTCCATCGTCGCCAACACCGGCAATCGATTCAGTGATCCAAGTAGGATCACCGGCGAATAGCTCATCGTATTCCGGGGTCCGCAAGAATCGAACGATTCTCAGCTTGATGACGAAATCATCAATAATCTCCTGAGCCTCTTGCTCGGTAATCGTTCCAGAAGCAAGATCACGCTCGAAGTAAACGTCAAGGAAAGTCGATGTCCTGCCGAGAGACATTGCCGCACCGTTTTGTTCTTTAACCGCCCCCAGGTAGGCGAGATAAAGCCACTGCACGGCTTCGCGCGCGTTACGAGCGGGACCCGTGATGTCGAATCCGTAGCTGGAAGCCATCTGCTGCAGCTCCTTGAGGGCGCGAATCTGTTCGCTCAGCTCCTCGCGGTCGCGAATGATGTCTTCCGTCGACATTGCCGCATCGAGGTTGCTCTTCTCTGCCTGCTTTTGCTCAATGAGGCGGGAGACCCCATAAAGAGCGACTCGGCGGTAGTCGCCGATAATGCGGCCGCGACCGTAGGCGTCGGGGAGGCCGGTCAGGATGTGTGAGCTACGACACCGCCGCACGTCCGAGGTGTAGGCGTCGAACACTCCCTCATTGTGTGTTTTCCGGTACTTCGAGAAGGTTTCGACAACTTGCGGATCCGGATCATACCCATACGCTTTTAGCGCACTCAGAACCATCCGAAAGCCGCCGTTTGGCATGATTGCACGCTTCAAGGGCGCCTCGGTTTGAAGACCAACTATGATCTCCTTTTCGCGATCGATGTAGCCGGGGGCGTGCGACGTGATTGAACTAGGAATTTGAGAGATGTCGAGTACGCCTTTCTTGCGCTCTTCCACGAACAGTCCGTTCAATCGATCCCACAGTTGTTTTGTACGCTCCGTTGCAGGTGCGAGGAAAGCGTCGTTCCCCTCGTAAGGCGTATAGTTTTGCTGAATGAAATCACGAACGTTTATTTCTCTCTGCCATAGGCCCGGCTTAAATCCCGTCCAGGCGGAACTCGTGTCTTTGTGGGTCATTTTCTTCGATGCGGTCGTACCCATGGCAATGCTCCTTGCTTTTTTGACGGTCAAGTTTTATCTCAATCCAAGCAGATTTCCGGTATGCCTTGCGATCATGAGTTCTTCGTTGGTCGGAATGACCCACGTCGACACTTTGCTTTGCGGGGCGGAGATGCGAGGTCCTCGGTTGGTGTTGGCTTCTGCATCGAGTTCCAGCCCAAGCCAGGCCGCGGATTCGCAGATTCGCCGGCGAATTTCTGCCGAGTTCTCCCCGATGCCGGCGGTAAACACCAGCCCATCAATGCCGCCCAGCACTGCGACAAGCGCGCCAATTTCTTTGGTGACGCGGTAAACAAAGTAATCAACCGCGAGCTTGGCTTCAGGTTCGACGCGAGAAAGCAGGTCGCGCATATCGTTACTGATACCGGATATGCCGAGCAACCCTGATTTCTTGTAAAGAATATCTTCAACCTCTTTAGGGGAGAGCCCCAAGCTCTGAAACAAGTACAGGACGACACCCGGATCAATGGCACCTGGCCTCGTACCCATGCAAAGTCCATCCAGCGCAGTAAAACCCAGGGTGCTCTCGACGCTCTTCCCACCTTTTAGTGCGCAAAGACTTGCGCCACTTCCTAGGTGGGCGACAATAACGCGCCCCCGCGCAATCTCCGGCGCCACTTCTGGCAATACGGAGGCTATATATTCGTAAGACAGGCCATGAAATCCATATCGTTGCAGGCCGGCTCTGCAAAGTTCGCTCGGTAGAGGCACGAGTGCGGCAACCGCCAAGTGGCCACAATGAAAGCTTGTATCGAAGCAGGCGACTTGCGGGACACCGGGCAACCGTTCAAAAACGGCGTCGATGGCAGCCAAATTGAATGGTTGGTGTAAGGGTGCAAGTGGAATCAGTTCGTTTAATTGAGCCAGAATCTCCTGATTTAAAATCGTTGGTCTGACAAAACGCGATCCGCCATGAACGACGCGATGGCCGACGCCCAACACCTTCCCGCCACCATATCTGGACCTAAGCCAGGTAGCCAACGCGTCGACAGCTTTGCGGCCGTCGCTGACTGCCATATCCAATTTGTCGTTCACGATCTGAGCGCCACCGCCGTCCTTTACAGACAACCGTGGCGACGTCCCGATGCCCTCAATCTGACCCCTGGCATCCAGAAGCCATTGCAAGGTTGCCGGCCGTCGGAACACGCAAAATTTCAAGCTGGACGATCCAGCGTTGAGAACAAGAGCGAAGTCGCAAGTCACGGGTTCTCCTCACCGCCCCATTCGCCGAGTGTGAGCCACTAACATAGCGACCGCGCAACTGGCGATTCTGGACCGCACACTATCCGCTCGACTGGTGAGAATGACTGGCACCCTTGCGCCCAGAACCATGCCGGCGCTGTCCGCCTTGGCAAGGAAACTGAGTTGCTTGGCCAAAATGTTTCCAGCCTCGAGATCAGGAGCCAGCAGTATGTCCGGATCACCAGCAACGTCGGAGTGGATGCCTTTGGTGGTTGCAGCCTGTTTGCTGATCGCGTTATCGAAGGCTAGGGGGCCGTCGAGGATACCGCCAGTGATCTGGCCGCGCTCTGCCATTTTGCAGAGTGCTGCCGCATCGATGGTGGCGGGCATCTTCGAAGTGACCGTTTCGACTGCAGCCAGGATGGCCACCTTGGGCCTTTCTCGACCCAGCGCGACGGCCAGATCAATAGCGTTCTGACAGATGTCGATTTTGTCTTCCAGCGTTGGTGCGATATTGATCGCGCCGTCTGTAACGATCAGCACCTTGTGATATGTGGGAACGTCCATTATGAATGCGTGGCTGATTCTTCGTCCAGTGCGCAAACCGCCCTCGCGAGAAACAATCGCCGACATCAACTCATCGGTATGCAGGCTGCCCTTCATCAGGACTTGTGCGTGACCTTCGCGAATAAGCTCAACGGCTTTTGTGGCGGAGGCTTGACTGTGGGGAACGTCGACGATTTGATACTTGCCGAGATCGATTCCCGAAGCTTTTGCAGTCGCTGCTATCTTTACTGCGGGACCAACTAAGATAGGCACGATCAATCCGTGTTCGGCTGCTTCAACCGCTCCAAAGAGCGCGGAAGTTTCGCAAGGGTGCGCGATTGCGGTCGGAACCGGCTCCAGGCTTTTGCACTTTTCCAGTAACTGCTCGTACTTTCCCGTTCCTGTTTCTGCAATCATTTCTACCACCTCATGGTCCCTCAAGTTCGTGTTGAACTGCGGGTCCCGTTTCTTTCAGCACAAAAGCGAGAACAATAGCGGCCGCAACGCCGAACAGGAGCGGCAGAAACGCCGCCTGGTAATGGGCCAATTCCCGCTGTTGTGCTCCCCCCGATACGTGCTGAAGAAGACCGCCGAAGACTGGCCCCAACAAAGCACTGAACGTAAAATTCAGGAAATTGATCACACCGGTTGCTGTGCCGCCAAACTGCGGCGGGTTGGCTTCTTTGATCACGGTATACGGCAGCATTGCCCCGCCCGATGCCAATCCGGCCGCCAGACCAAGTACATAAGGAGGAAGGAAATCCGTTGGACCAAATAGGATCCATGCCAAACACGCGAGAAGCACAATAGCGCTTCCGATGATCACTGGCTTGCGTCGCCCTATCCGGTCTGAAATGAAGCCGAGCAACGGACATCCAATGATCCATCCGAGTGGAACGGCAGCCGATCGCATGACTGCGGAGGCATAGCTGAATCCGTGCGCCTCCTGCAGGTAGCGAACTCCCCAAATCATATCGAAGATAGTTGTGGGGATGAAAAGAAACCCGGCGATCAATCCGCACAAGATCGATTGAGGATTCTTGAATACCGTAACGAATGCTTCAGCCGTGGCCTTCAGGCTGCTCTTGGCCTCTTCCTCTTTCCGTTCGTTAGGCAACAGGAAGAAGAGAACCGCGCCGATTGCCAAACCAACGACGCCCATTCCGGTCCAAAATACCCTCCAGGACATTCCTCTGCTCATCAGTGGGCCGACCGCAAATTGCCCGGCCGACCCGCCTGCCATTCCGAACATCTGTGTTGCACCAATCAGTGTCGCGGCGCGAGACGCCGGAAAGTTTCTTGTGGCGATATAGACGGCCCCGACCAGTGCGAAGACGCCTCCGGCCCCCTGGAGCAACCTTCCGAAGCTGGCCGCTTCTCTGTTGCCCGAACCGAAAAGCAGTGCACCCAGTCCGACCACAACGGCGGCCATCGGAAGTACCTTTTTTGGCCCGAAACGGTCCATGGCGCCGCCGGCGACGAGACTGAAAGGAGAGTATCCGTAGTAGAACAGCCCCGCCAGTGACGCCATGCCGAGCGCACTGAGCCCGAAGGCTTCCGTTAGCTGCGGCACCATTACAGAGGGCGCTGAGCGGAGCACGTATTGGTAGAAGTAATAGACCGCGACGAGTATCCAGGAGGCAGTCGCCATCCTCACACTCTTGCGCGCCTCCGTATCACCAGTTGTAACCGCAGTTACGGATTCCATCAGAGTGTACCTGTGCCAGTGCGACCGCGAGTCAGCAAAGTACGAGCGATACCGCCAGTCCGCCTTCGGACGTTTCTTTGTATTTGGCGTTCATCTCCTTCGCCGTTAGCGCCATGGCAGCGATGGTCGTGTCGAGATCAACTCGACGTTCTTCCGGGTTCTCCTCGCTCGCAATACAGTACGCGGTCCATGCTTTAACGGCACCAAACGCGCAACGTTCTATGCAAGGGACTTGAACGTAGCCAGCCACCGGATCGCAGGTCATTCCGAGATGAGCTTCAAGTGCGGATTCTGCCGCATTGGAGACCACTATCGGCTTCGAATCTAGGGCTTGAGCGATCATGGCCGCACCCATTGAGGAGCCGACCCCAACTTCCGCTTGGCAGCCGCCTTCGGCGCCGGAGAGGGTCGCATTGTGTTTGCAGAGGTAGCCAATTGCGGCCGCTGTAAGAAACCCCTCTCGGATCTGCTGTGTTGGCGTTTTTAAATCCCGTAGAGATTTCACCACTGCTGGTATGATTCCTGCTGAACCTGCCGTCGGCGCGGTCACGATGATATGGCCACGAGCGTTTTCCTCGCCCATGGCGAACCCGTAAGACGCCACCTGTGTAATGGCTCGGCCAGCGTCTCCCTTTGTGGACTTCTTGAGGTTTCGCTGCATTTCAGCTGCTTTGCTATGGAGCTTAATCGGACCCGGCAAGACGCTGTCCACTGTCAATCCAGTATCGACGCCTCGGACCATGACTTCCGCCACCTGATCGAGGAACTCCCATATTTCTTTCTCACTCTTGCCAGAGATAGCCATTTCATTTTCTAGTAACAGCTTGGGTAGCAGGATCTTGTCATCGTATTGGTACTTCTTCAGGTCCTTTGCCTGTGCGTAGGGATATTTCGGTTGTCCCTTTTCGGGCGGCTTGTAACCCTTCCACTCAATGAATCCTCCACCGACGGAGTAGTATTCCAGTTCGTACAGAATCTCGTTGCCTGCGAGCAATTTCGGCGTCATCGTGTTGGGGTGAGGGAAATCTCCCTTGGTAGCGTCGAAGATGATGTCTTTCAGCGTGAGGCTGAGCGTTGTGGGTCCGATCGTGACCTTGTGCACCTCGTCAGGATTGGCCGCTAGTCCATCTAGAAATGCAGGGGGACATGTTGCCGGGGCTTTTCCTAGTAGGCCAGCGAGCGACGCCCTATCCGTGCCATGGCCTTTGCCGGTGGCGCTGAGACTCCCGTATAGGTGCACTTTTAGTGCCGTGGCCCGCTTCAGTTGTTCATCGGGGAGTTTGGAAACTCTCTGAAAGAAATCGTAAGTAATCCTCATGGGACCCATGGTGTGGGAACTAGAAGGTCCCGGGCCCATCTTGTAGAACTCCTCGAGCACAGTCATGATCGGGCCCTTCGACTGCTGAACCACGGCGAGATCAGGGGACATTGCAGGAGCTACTGGAGCTGCCTGGCTCGCTTGCTCGGTCGGTTTTGGCTGTGAGCATCCAACAAGGAGTGCCGCAGCAGAGGCGCCCAGGAGCGTACGTCCTAAATCCCTTCGGCTAAGCAGCGTAGGAGCCTCACTCACCTTGGTGATCGGCCCACACGATGTACATCCTGTAGAGTTGCAATCGCCACAGGTATTTTGAGTCCCCTTGATCACTTTGAACGAATTGTCCATCGCACACTCTCCTTCTGCGAATCCATTTTATGATTCCATGCAGAGTCTTTGATCCAGCACACGGAATCATGCCTTTGGCCGATGCTCTGCGGGGACCTGAACAACCTTCGTAGCTGTCCTCGCGGCCCCAGACACAGCCCCACGTAAGCGCGCTTCGCTAGGCAGCGAAGCATTCAGCCCTACTGGGGGGCACAAACACATCTAAGTTCTGGGACAGTGGAGTAAAAACGACAACTAGGGGAAACCCTAGTGAGTTTTCCTCTCGGATTTTCTATTGCGAGATACCTGATCAAAGCGGACCTTCTCCTTAACCCCATCATCTAGGGATTTCCCCAGTAGCGCGGGTCCTAAATTCATCCTTAGTATCGGTTTGGAGCATTCATCGGCAGCATGGCTCCTTCAGCTGAAGGCTGAAGTTTTGATTTTGTCCAAGACTCCAATTTTGGAGGATCAATCGTGGCTAGCTCGCCACAATCAGACGTCGCTTCCGATCTCTCAAAGATTGCGGCCGCGCGAAAAGCATGGATTGCGGCAGTAAAGGACGGTGATGCTGACCGCCTAATTCCGATGGTGGCCGGCGATGTTGTACGAGCTTTTGGGAATGAGCGATGCGTGTTCGGGAAGGAAAAACTCGAGACAGGCCTCACAGGTGGTTTCGGACGATTTGATAGCGGCGAGACGGCCTGTGAAACGGTTTGTGCTTCTGATGGTTCATGGCAAAAGCGGATTCATTCACGCGTCTCTCGAAGAAGGCGTTGGGCTACGTTGTTATGACCCACGTGACAGGTGATCTTATTGACGCAAACAATGAACGCCTGGGAGGCACTCTGTTTGTCTCTCCTGCTCTTTGGATGTCGGAGGACTGTCCGTGATTTTAGAACCACATGGTGCCCCAGCTGAGATCCATGCTGACGTGAAGATATTCGACCCAAAATACTCGGGTTATGCACGGGGTCTCACTGCACGACGTCCCGAGATCATGGTCAAGCGGAAAGCAAAGCGGATTCTGCTCCTTCTCGCCGTATTCCTCAGCCTAAGCACTGAATTAGCTTTTGCGACGGAAGTGAAATTCGCAACCCCCTCTGCCACGCCGGCCGGTGCCGTTCAACAGGGCGGGATAGCTGAGACGAGCAGGGAACAGCCGGAACACGGCCTGCCGCAGTCCGCCGTCAAAATCGAACATTGGGGCGGCTTCATCACTAATTCCATGGTCGTCAGTTGGGTTGCTGCGATCGCACTGATCATCTTCGCTAGAGTCGCGACACGAGAGATGAAGGGCGTTCCAGGAGGAGCTCAGAACCTCTTCGAGTGGCTAATCGAGGGTCTGTACAATTTTTTGGAGAGCATCATTGGCCCGCACTTGGCCAAGCGAACGTTTTGGTTTCTGGCGACTGTCTTCATCTTCATTCTCTCTGCAAATTGGCTCGGTCTGATTCCTGGCGTTGGCACGATTGGGTGGGGGCATCACACTCCCAATGGTTTCGAGGTAGACCAACCCCTATTCCGCGGCGCGAATGCAGATCTGAACCTGACGTTCGCCATGGCGATAATGTTTTTCGCTTGTTGGATCGTCTGGGCAGTACAGGAAGTTGGTCCGATCGGATTTCTGAAAGAATTGTTTGCGCCGAAGGGCGAGACAAGCGGGTTCTTGAAAGTGCTGATGATCGTCGTGTTTTTCGCGTCCGGCTGCTTGGAGATCATCTCCATTTTGTTTCGGCCGATCTCCCTTGGCTTCCGTCTCTACGGCAACGTCTTTGCTGGGGAAACCATGCTGGAGACCATGGCCCGGCTGCAACCTGGCTTTGGGTGGTTGCTGCCCATTCCGTTTTACTTCATGGAATTGTTGGTGGGTTTGGTGCAAGCGTTGGTTTTCATGTTGTTGTGCGCTGTTTTCACGCTGCTGATTTGTCAGCACGAGGAAGCGGCACCGGTCGCGGAACACAACACTTAGTAAAGAATTCCGTCAGCTTGACCGTGTTCAAACGCGGGAGCCGGCGAGATAGCAAAGGAAGGTACGGCATATGTTTGCGTTCATGTTGGCGACGGGGATAGGTGGGAGTCTTCACGTTGGTTTGGCCGCGTTCGGCGCGGCGCTGGCTGTGGGGATGATCGGTATGAGAGCCTCGGAGGCGGTCGGACGTAATCCTGGCGCATCCACGAAGATTATGGTCCAGGCAATTCTGGCGATCGCCTTCGCGGAAGCAATCGTCTTCTACGCCTTGTTCCTGGTGAAACAGTAGCGACCGGGAGGGGGCAGAGCTATGAATGCTTTTGTTTTTTTGATGGCCGCACAGAGCGATGGCCAGATCGCGCAGATCGCCCGTACCTTCGGGGTTGACTGGCCACATTTGGGGGCGCAAATCATCAGTTTCTCGATCGTGTGCGCCGTCCTCTACAAATTCGCTTATCGGCGCATTCTCGCGATGCTCCAACAGCGCCGTGAACAAATCGCGCTAGGGATCGCTAACGCCGAGAAAATCAAAGCAGAGTTAGACAAGACCGAAAGCCAGCGCCAGGAAGTGCTGGCGCGGGCCCACGCTCAAGGGTCTAAATTCATCGAAGAAGCTCGAACTGCAGCGGCCCGCGTGCAGCAAGAGGAAATCAACAAAGCTATTACCGCTGCCGAACAGATCATCAAGAAAGCGCACGAAGCCGCCGCTCAGGACCACGATCGAATGCTTGTCGAACTCAAACGCGAGGTCGGCAATCTGGTGGTCCAGGCAACGACAATGGTCACCGGGAAGATTCTTACTGCGGAAGACCAGCGACGTTTGGCTGAAGAAACTTCCAAACAAATTGCGGTCTAACGATGAAAATTACAAAAAAAGCAAAACGCGAAGCCAAGCGACTCTATCGCTTTTGTCTGCTGAACGGATTGCTCGACGAGAACCGTGCCCGGCAAATTGTACGACGCGTCGTCGCGACGGGTGAGCGGGATTGCCTTCCCATCCTCACCCATTTTCTGCGGTTGGTGAAACTCGACTGTGCCCAGCACACTGCCACCGTCGAGAGCGCCACCTTGTTACCGACCGATTTACAGGCGGTCGTACAAACCGAGTTGGCGCGGCGTTACGGGCTCGGATTGACTACGGCGTTCGCACGGCGCCCGGAGTTGATTGGCGGGATGCGAATTCAAGTGGGATGCGATGTTTATGACGGCAGTGTGCGTGCCGGACTGGAAGCGTTGAATAAAAGCTTCTGAATTAAGGTGACTATGGCAGACCTACTAAATGAAATTAAGGCGCAAATCGCGGGCGCGAAGATGACGGCTGCGAAGCAAAACATAGGTGTCATCCGAGAGGTTGGCGACGGCGTTGCCAAGATCGAAGGCTTGAGCGACGCCATGCTCAACGAGATGATCGACCTCGGCAACGGCGTTACCGGTCTGGCATTGAATCTCGACGAGACCGAAGTCGGCGTCGTGGTTCTGGGAGACTACACGCAACTCAAAGAGGGTGGCGAAGCGCGCACCACCGGTAAGCTTTTGCAAGTGCCCGTGGGCAAGGGCCTTTTGGGTCGCGTCGTGAATCTGTTGGGCGAGCCTATCGATGGCAAAGGACCGATCAAGAGCGACAAGACCTACCCGGTGGAAAAAACTGCGCCCGGTATTATTCGGCGCCGCTCCGTCAGTCAACCCGTACAGACCGGGATCATGCCGATTGATGCGATGATTCCGATTGGCCGCGGCCAACGCGAATTGATCATCGGCGATCGTGGTACCGGCAAGACAACGATCTGCATCGACACGATTATCAGCCAAGCTCGGCTGAATAAAGCCGCCGAATTGGCTGGTGACAAGGACTACCGACTGCTCTACTGCATCTACGTCGCGATCGGCCAGAAGCAATCTACCATCGCGCGGGTTATCTCGGTCCTCGAACAAGCTGGCGCGATGCCGTACACGATCGTTGTGGCGTCCCCGGCCTCGGACTCCGCCGCCAATCAGTATCTCGTGCCATTTGCCGGCGCAGCAATGGGCGAGTGGTTCATGGATAACGGCATGGACGCGTTGATTGTTTACGACGACTTGTCCAAGCAGGCCGTGGCCTACCGGCAAGTATCGCTTCTGTTGAAGCGCCCGTCGGGTCGCGAGGCGTATCCCGGCGATGTGTTTTACCTGCACAGTCGCTTGCTCGAACGCGCCGCCCGGGTCGGCGAGAAATATGGCAACGGCTCGCTGACGGCTTTGCCCATCATCGAGACGCAGTCCGGCGACGTTTCGGCATACATCCCGACTAACGTTATCTCGATTACCGACGGACAGATCTTTCTGGAAACCGATTTGTTTCATCAAGGTGTGCGGCCGGCGATCAACGTCGGCATCTCGGTCTCGCGCGTTGGCTCGGCGGCCCAACTCAAGGCCGTAAAGCAGGTGGCCGGACAACTCAAGGGCGATCTTGCCCAGTTTCGGGAGTTGGCGGCGTTTGCTCAGTTCGGTTCCGACCTCGACGAAAAAACGCAAGCGCAAATCGATCGCGGCAAGCGCATCATGGAGATTTTCAAGCAGAGGCAGTACAACCCAATTCCTGTGGAGATCCAGGTGGTCGTGATCTGGGCCGCGCAAAACGGTTACCTGGATCAAGTGCCCGTGGCGCGGGTGAAGGAGTTTCAGAACAAGTTGACGGAATACTTCACAACGCGCAAAGGCCAGTTGCTGGCCAAGATCGGAAGGGAGAAGGAGCTCAACGACGAGTTGAAGGCCGAGTTGAAGGCGGCCGCCGAAGAATTCAAGCAGACCTGGAAATGAACACGAAATGGTGAGATATGCTCAGCCCACGTGAACTTCGCCGACGCATTAAGTCGATCACCAGCACCGCCCAGATCACCCGCGCTATGCAAATGGTGGCGGCGTCGAAGATGCGCAAGGCCCAACAGACCACGCTAAAAACGCGGCCGTTTGCCCAGCTGCTGTACCGTATGCAGCGGTACGCCACGACTCGCGCCCGTGAGTTCACCCATCCGCTGCTGGAGGTCCGCCCCGTTCGTAAGCGCGCGGTGATCCTCATCGGCACGGACAAAGGGTTGTGCGGGGCGCTCAACACCAACCTGTTTCGAGTGGCAGCGCAGTTTGATCCGGCGACGACCGTGTTCATTGCAGCCGGCAAGCGCGCGGCGCAGTTTGTCGCGCGGACCCACCGGCAGTTGGCGGCCGAGTTTGTGTTTGGGGACTCGCCGCGATTCGACGAAGCCCGGCCGATTGCCAACTTTGCTCGCGATCTATTCCTGAAGGGCGAGGTGGATGAAGTGAAAGTCATCGCAACGCAATTCATCAACACCCTGTTACAGAAGGCCGCTGTGGTGGAGTTTCTTCCGATTGGTGAGATCAAAGGTCTGAAGATCCCTGGTGCGGAATCTGAAGCTGCCCAGAGCTCCGACACGACGGAGGTCCTATTTGAGCCCAGTCCGGAGGAGGTTCTCTCCTACCTCTTGGGGCATTACCTGAACATTTTTGTGTACAGGGCTTTGTTGGAGGCGAAAGCCAGTGAACAAAGTGCCCGCATGGTGGGCATGAAGAACGCCACGGATAGTGCCACAGGACTGGCCAATGATTTAACCCTCGAATACAACAAGCTGCGGCAGGGCAATATCACCAAGGAACTGCTCGAAATTGCCGGCGGCCAGCTCGGAAATGAATAGCGAAAGAGTGCCACATGAATAAAGGCAAAATTGTTCAAGTCGTCGGTCCGGTCGTGGATGTTGAATTCACGGAAAACCTGCCGGCCATCTACAACGCGTTGACTGTCGAATTTAAAGTCGATAACGAGCAGTTCAAACTGACACTCGAAGTGCAGCAACATCTCGGTGATCACTGGGTCCGGTCCGTCTCTATGTCCGGCACCGAAGGTCTCAAACGCGGCTACGAAGTCATCGATACTGGTGGACCCATTTCCGTGCCCGTCGGAGATGGAGTGATGGGGCGGGTATTGGATGTGTGTGGCAACCCGGTCGATGAACGCGGACCGGTCAAATCAGATAAGTATTACCCGATCCACCGCCCGGCACCGAGGCTGGTGGACCAGTCGCCCTCACCGCAAGTTCTTCCCACTGGCATCAAGGTCCTCGACCTGATTTGCCCTTTCCTGAAAGGCGGCAAGGTTGGCGCATTCGGCGGTGCCGGCACGGGCAAGACCGTTATCATCATGGAATTGATTAATAACATTGCTAAGCTCCACGGCGGCGTGTCGGTGTTCGCCGGCGTCGGTGAGCGCACTCGCGAGGGCAACGATCTCTACAAAGAAATGTCGGAAGCCGGAGTCATCAAGCAAGACAATCTCGGCTCGTCGAAAATCGCACTCGTGTACGGCCAGATGAACGAACCACCCGGCGCACGCCTACGCGTCGCACTGTCCGGCCTTGCCATGACCGAATATTTTCGCGATGAGAAGAATCAGGATGTGCTCCTTTTTGTCGACAACATCTTCCGGTTTTCTCAGGCTGGATCCGAAGTGTCGGCCTTGCTTGGCCGCACCGCCAGCGCCGTCGGTTACCAGCCGACTCTTGCCGCTGAAATGGGCGTGCTCCAGGAACGTATTACCTCCACCAAGAAGGGTTCGATTACCTCGTTTCAGGCGGTGTACGTACCGGCCGACGACCTAACCGATCCAGCACCGGCCACCACGTTCGCGCATTTGGACGCGACCATCGTTTTGGAGAGGTCGATCGCGGAGCTGGGCATCTACCCGGCGGTTGATCCGCTCGCCTCCACTTCCCGAGCGCTCGCGCCGGAAATTGTCGGCCAAGAACACTATGATGTCGCGCTCGGCGTGCAGCGCGTGCTCCAGCGCTACAAGGATCTGCAAGACATCATCGCGATTCTCGGCATGGACGAACTGTCACCCGAGGACAAGACTGCAGTGTTGCGTGCCCGCAAGATTCAACGATTCCTGAGTCAGCCCTTTACCGTGGCGGCCGTGTTTAGCGGACGCGAAGGCAAACAAGTCCCGGTGCCCGAAACGGTGCGTGGCTTCAAAGAGATTCTCGACGGCAAACACGACGCCGTGTCGGAAGGCGACTTTTACATGAAAGGCGGGATTGACGAGGTCAAACCGAGTTGAAACATGGCCAACACGCTAAAGCTCGAAATCGTCACTGCGGAAGGCCCGGTGTACTCCGAGGATGTGGAGATGGTCACATTGCCGGGCGTAACCGGCGAATTCGGGGTGTACCCACAACACGTCCCCCTTATTACACAAATGGTGCCGGGCGAAATCATCGTGCAAAAAGATGGACACGCCACCTTTTTCGCGACAGGCGCGGGACTCATCGAAGTTACGGGCACCAGCGTCGCGATCCTTACCGATTTGGCGGTTCAAGCCGACAAGATTGACGAAGCCAAGGCCGAAGAAGCCCGGCAACGTGCCGAAGCGCGGCTCAAAGATAAACTCTCCGACGAAGAAGTCGCCTACATCAACGCCTCGCTGGCTCGCTCCTTGGCGCAGTTGCGCGTCAAGCGCCGACTGCGTACGTAAAGTGCGCAAGCAAATCTTCTCCGGAGTTAGCACGATTCTGTACTGCACATGCCAAGCACCGACACCTTCATCGGAACGATCATCTCGCATCACCGCATCCTCGCAAAGCTCGGCGGCGGTGGTATGGGCGTGGTCTACAAGGCCGAAGAGACCGTACCAGAAAACACCCAGTGAATATATGTGCGGTATCGATCGAGGGGTACTTGTATTGGCGCAATGAGGGAAGACCGAGAGAGTGATGAAATTGGCCCGGGGTGCTTGCGTCCTCAGGAGGATTCGACGGTGACCATTCAACAGCCTGCATACGACAAGACGCAATTGAACCTGGCGCTCGAAGCGTCGATCTACATTGGCTTGGCGATTTTGCTAGCCACAGCCTGCCTGCTGATCCTACTCCCCTTTATTCCCCTTCTTACCTGGGGCCTTATCATTGCTGTTGCTATTTACCCGGGTTTCCGGAAGCTGCAGAAAGTATTGGGAGGACGTGAAACGCCAGCTGCTGTAGTTTGCACGCTCATACTTTTGGCCGTGCTAATAGTTCCGGCTGTTTTGCTGGGACAGGGCCTAGTTGACGGCATTCAGGCGGTGACCGCGCATCTGAAAGAGGGAAGCGCAATTGTACCCCCGCCACCCCCCACAATCGGGAGTTGGCCGGTCATCGGTCCTCCGTTGAGAAGCATGTGGGGCCTGGCCTCCAGGGACTTCACCGAAGCGGTCAGAAGCTTCGCACCGCAAATCAAAAGAGTCCTACCGGGCCTGCTCGCGGCTTCTGCCGGAATTGGCTTTACGGTGTTGCAACTTTTGCTCTCGATTCTAATTTCCGGAGTGCTCCTGGCAAACGCACAGGCTGGCTATGAAGTGGCGTGCTCCTTGGCCAGCCGCCTTTTCGGAGAGAAGGGGCCGGAGTTTCAGCAACTCGTGGGGGCCACGATTCGCAGTGTAACGTTCGGTATTCTGGGCGTTGCACTCATCCAATCGGCTTTCGCTGCGGTCGGGTTCCTGGTGGTGGGAATGCCAGCAGTGGGATTGTGGACTGTGGTCTTTGCTTTCGCAGCGGTAGTTCAGGTGGGAGTTCTCGTATTGATCCCGGCAGTGATCTATGTGTTTGCGACTGCGAGTGTCACCAAGGCTGTGATTTTTCTGGTGTGGTGCATCATCGTGGGGCTGATGGACAACATACTGAAACCCCTGTTGCTGGGGCGTGGTGTCGCGGTGCCCGTCGCTGTGGTTTTTCTGGGCGCAATTGGCGGATTTGTGGCCATGGGCGTCATCGGCCTATTCGTGGGGGCGATCGTTCTGTCAGTAGGTTATAAATTATCTCTTGCCTGGCTTAAAGGGACGCCCGTCGCCAATCAGGAGAGCTGACATCCAATGCCGCCGTTTCCGGGCACAGAGAAGGAAACTCATTCGATGCCCTCGATGCCAAAAGAGTTGGTCAGGCTGTCCCCGATGAAGAAATTCCAACTCGCGAATTGGAAGGGTACGGAGAACGATAGGGATATTTAGGCGACTGATCTAGCGCAGCTTCGCCCTCGCGGGCTACTGTTTTTGGCCATTTTTTCGGCTTCTTGGCACCTCGCGGGACTTCACGGCACTTCATCCGGAGGATCTGGTTGGAAGGGCAGATGACACGAACACAATCAGGAGAATGCCAGATGGGATGAGAAACATCTTGTGTCCATCGTGAAACTCACGTCTTCTATAACCCTTCTCATGTCGGGCGCCTAGCTTAGCTATCCGGCTCCCACGCCGCTTCTTCAAGCGTATCCTCAGGGTCTACAAAATCTGCGACTTGCATTTGCGACACGTGGACGAGGCCCTACGCTAAGGAATGGTCACCGTGATTTGCGTCGAGTGCTGAATCGCTCCAGAAGTGCCAGCAACTGTCACTGTGTAGATACTTGGCGCTTGGGATGTGCCGCCACACGCCACCAGCATCATGACCGTTATCACGAAGAAGCAGCTGAGTGCCCATTGCGGGCGCACATCTTTTCTCCCAGTGCTATGGAACGTGACTGCCAGCAGCGCCAGCAATAACCAAAAGCTGAAAAGAAATTTTCCTGGCTGCAGATGGTTGAACGGCAACTGCATAGCCGCTGACACAGGCGCTGTAATGGTCAGTGTCGAAGTCGCTGAGCTTGCGCCCGGCGTTACCGACACCTGTGAGAGCCCGCAGGATGGCTGCGGGGTCGGCCCGGAGACAACGCAAGTGAGTTGGATCTTACTTGCGAAGGGGCCATTGATCCCCGCGACCGCGATGATGTCGGTTTGCGGGGTTCCTGACTGCAGCGAAAGGCTCGTCGATGCAGGAGCCATTGAGAAATCCTGTGCGGTAAAGGTCGCGTTCACCGAAGCGGTTGCATTCAGAGTCACGTTGCAACTCCCTGCGCCGGAACAGGCTCCGCTCCACCCAGTGAAATTCGACGTGGCATTCGGCGTGGCCGTCAAGGCTATCTTTGTTCCGGTGATAAAGGAGCTGGAGCATACATTGCCGCAGTTGATCCCCGCCGGAGTACTCGTGACACTACCGCCATCATTCCCGGCCAAGGACACAGAGAGTGCAGAAAGTGGAGCCGCAGCGAACGTAGCGGTGACAGACTGGTCCGCACTCAGTGTGAGCGCACAAGTAGCGGCCATCCCGGGACACGCCCCGCTCCAGCCGTTAAATTCCGATATGGCATTCGGAGTAGCCGTAAGCGTGAGCGTCGTCCCGGGAGCAAATGCTTGCGAACAGGAACTTGAACAATTCAGAACTCCTGACTGAGTCGCGACGGTCCCGCCCCCGTTGCCTGCGAACGTTAAAGAAAGAGTCACACTGGGAGTCGTATTTAAGAAGACGCTGACACTATTGGCCGAAGGATTGGAGACGACAAAGCCCGGCAGGGTATCCGAGTTGAAGTTGCCGGTGGCCAGCCAGCCAGGCTGTATCGCCAGATTAAATTGCTGTGCTGACTGGAAAGTGCCGTCGCCGTTGCCCAGAAACGCCCAGATGGCTGACGAAGGGTTGGGTGATCCGCAAGCACCTATAAATTCGGTAACCGTCGTCATGAGGTCAAGTTGGGCATCTCCGTTCAGATCAGCGGCAAGGATGTCGCCATTAACGGCTGGGCCTCTGCATAAAGGCACAGAACCAGGGAGGCTAGCAACGCCGATTGGCGCGCCAAAGGTTCCGTCGCCATTACCTAGAACAGTCGTAATAACCCGCATTTGTGCGAAAGGTAGTTCCGGACCGCTATCAAAAACCTGAAGGCCGCCCATTGCCAAGTCGGCCTTGCCGTCACCGTTGAAGTCCCTGGCTAAGAAGTAAGTCGGCGCAAAGTTTACAGGGGATTTCACAGGCGCTTGGAGGGTACCGTCGCCGTTGCCAAGAAAGACCAGTACATTTCCGTTCAGGCAAGCAGCACCTTTCAGGATGCAGTCGAGGCCGACCCCTTCACCTGCAGCGACGTCTAAGTTGCCGTCCCCGTTAAAGTCGCCTATCGCCACGTAGGCGGTGTAAAGTATCGCGGTCACGGATGTCTTTGAGGTCTGGAATGTGCCGTCACCATTCCCGAGAAGAATGGCGATCGAACCAGGTGTGGGGTTGGAAGTATCCCCATTCCCAGTCGAAACCAGCAGGTCCATTTTCTTATCGTTGTTGAAATCGGCAATCGCAACAAAATCGGCGGAGAAACCAATGTCCGACGGGACTGTCGACTGAAATGTCCCATCTCCATTGCCAAGCAGGACGCTGACGGTGTTCGCGGACCCGTAGGCTACGGCCAGATCCAATTTGCCGTCGCCGTTGAAGTCGCCGGCCGCAAGAAAAGTCACCGCCCCGCCGGCCGGTTGGCTGGTCGCGGGCTGAAACGTGCCGTCGCCGTTGCCGAGGAGAATGCTGATGGTCTGGTCGCCGGTGTTAAGCACGGCCAGGTCCAGCTTTCCGTCTCCGTTGAAGTCCGCCACAACCACCTGTCCCGGCGAACTGCCAACGGAGTAATTGGTCGGATTCGAAATCTGTACCTGGGCGTACGCTGCCGGCAGTCCAATCACCATCCCAATCCAGAACAACACTACGAGAAGTGATACGCGGTTTCTTGTTTTCACAGCTCGCCCTCCGCAGGCCAGGCCTTTTGAGTTGGCAGACACGAATGTTGGACGCTCCCGAGGCTTTCGACGGGCAGTTCCGTGGGTAAGCAGTCTCATCAGGGGGAAATGCCGTCAATCGCCGCCCGCGCTTCTTTTTCTCCTCTGCGGATACCCGTCTAAGTACTTGATTTGAAAAGTCTGTTTGGAGAGAATAGCAGCCTGGATCTATGGGAGGTTGCGGGACAGGCTGCCCGAACCAGCCAGGTAAGTATGGCGCCGCTCAGTTCATCATCGAGGACCATACGATTCGGCAAGTTCGATGCCGACGTGCATTCCGGGGAACTGCGCAAGCATGGCACCCGCATTAAACTCCAGGTCCAACCCTTCCAGGTCCTCCAAGCTCTTCTCGAACGGCCCGGCCAGGTGGTCACCCGCGAGGAACTCCAGAAGCGCATCTGGCCCGCCGACACGTTCGTGGATTTCGACCATGGCCTGAACAATGCCATCCGCAAGCTGCGCGATGCCCTGACGGACGACGCCGAAAATCCACGTTACATCGAAACCCTTGCCAAACGCGGATATCGCTTCATCGCAGAGGTCCACAACGCCAACGGTGCGGCGGTCTCTCACATCGAAGCGCCTGCGGCGGCGGCCGCCCCCTCGATAACCAGCGCTCCCGCAACACGGCAGAGGGGTTACTTCTGGAGCCTCGGCTTGGCAACAGTCGCGGTAGCGCTCGCGATCGTTCTGGTGCTGCACCAAAATGGCCTGCGCGATCGTTCCCCAGGCAATGGAGCGGCTCCGCACATTGAGTCGTTGGCTGTCTTGCCCCTGCAGAACCTCTCGGCCGATCCCGCACAGGAGTATTTCTCCGATGGGATGACCGATGCGTTGATTACCGATCTCGCGCAGATAGGCAGCGTTAGGGTAATCTCGCGCACTTCTTCCGTGCAGTACAAGGGAATGAAGAAATCGCTCCCGGAGATTGCCCGCGAACTGAATGTGGACGGCATCGTCGAAGGCACCGTCCAGCGCTCCGGCGACCGCGTGCGCATCACGGCACAGCTCATCTACGGCCCCGCGGACAAACATCTATGGGCCCACAGCTACGACAGGGAATTGCGAGATGCTTTACAATTGCAGGGAGAAGTAGCCCGCGACATCGCGCAAAATATTTCCGTCAACGTGGCCGGCCTATCGCCACAGCGTCCCGCCACTCCGCATCCGCTGAACATTGAAGCGTACGACGACTTCCTGAAGGGGCGGAATCTGGTATCCCGGCAAACAAATGTCGAGGTGGCCGAGGGCAAGGAGCTTCTTGAGCGCTCCATCCATCTGGATCCTGATTTCGCACCTGCTTACGCCTCCCTGGCCAGTGCCTATTATGTGATGACACTCGTGGATCAAGCCCCGCAGCCGATAAACATAGAGAAATCGGTGTCCGCGGCTCGCAAGGCCTTGATGCTGGATGATAACGTTGCCGAAGCCCACTGCCTGCTTGGACTGATTTACAGCATGCACGACTGGAACTGGGCTTCCGGCGAGAAAGAATTCCGGCGCGCCATACAATCCAATCCCGGCTCCGCTTTTGCACATTCCCAGTTCGCTTTGTTTCTGGTGACCACCGGCCGAAACCCAGAGGCCATACAGGAAATCAACACCGCGCTGGAACTTGATCCTTTTTCTCCCATGCAGCACTCCTCGGCATCTTTCGTTTTCCTGTATGCGCGTCAATACGATTTGGCGATGCGCGAAGCCCGCCGGGCCGTGGAGATTGACCCAAGCTTCTCGTCCGGGCACCTCGCTCTCGGCAGCGTCTTGCACGCCAGCGGAAAACCGGATGAGGCCTTCCGGAAGTTGCTGCGCTATTTGAGTTTGAGCGGCCAGCCGGCCTTCGCAAAAAAACTGGAGACCGCGGAACGGAATACCCCGGGGACGGGCGAACCGCTGCAAAGGGTCGCGCCTCTTTTCCTGGCGACGTACAAGAAGAAACCGGAGATGCAGCCGGCCTGGGCGGTGATCTTGGCCTGGGCCTTCATGTACCGTGGTGACAAGGATAAGGCCTTTGAGTGGCTGAACCGTGCCTGTGACGAACACTCGATGGAGGTTTACGCCATCGCCGTGGACCCGGATTTCGATCCGATTCGTTCCGATCCCCGCTTCGCCGCGGTTCTACACCGCATTGGCCTCCCGCTAAGCTAGCGCCCCGTTCGCGGAGGCGCAGCGGTCTGGCTTCCAAATACGATTTACCTGTTGTGTCCTTCACGCGCCCGGACCCCCCGATAGCCCCTGGCCAAAAGCACGGCAGCCTACCGAGCATGCGAAAAAGGAACTGTATGGTTGGGCATCGCTGCGAAAGCGGAATACGCGAAGCTGCAGTAGTCACTTGGCGAAATTCTGCATTCAAACTTTGTCAACTCCATCTGATTTGCACGCAAAATCGGAAATCAGGTCTTATAAAAAGGAATGTCAAGAAAAAACAGCTCCCCTTCGGCTCAATGTCGAACTTTTTTCGGCATTCAGTCCAACTGATTGGACGTGTGCTCCAACGAACTCGTCCACAGATTTTTGTTGATGGGAAACCACCGATTCCAAATCTCTCCGACGAGTATTCCCAAGATCCCAAACAGCATCATCCCGGAGACCAATTTGCGGGCATTCTTCTGGTTTCTCAACCAGTGCCCGGTCAATACTCCG
>Ga0181523_10001106_pt1 | contig 29356 bp, 38 predicted proteins | sample PEATcosm2014_Bin_43_FD_119752 | JGI IMG/M metagenome (GOLD analysis project Ga0181523, IMG submission 119752) | Peatland microbial communities from MTU Mesocosm Facility, Houghton, MI, USA - PEATcosm2014_Bin05_30_metaG | ecosystem: Environmental > Terrestrial > Soil > Wetlands > Peat | place... | reverse complement strand
CGGCGATCTCCTGCAGGTTGCCGAGGCGGTAGACGTCGGCGTGCAGGAGCGTGCGCACACCGCCCTGCGGCGGCCCGCCCGACCGGGGCCCGACCGGGTACTGGCGCATCAGGGTGAAGGTGGGGCTGGTCATCGGCTCGGTGATGCCCAGGCCGGCGCCGAACCCCTGTGCGAAGGTGGTCTTCCCCGCACCGAGGTCCCCTGCCAGCAGCAGGACGTCCCCGGAGGCGCACAGCGGGGCCAGGGCCCGGGCCAGCGCACGGGTCTGTTCGGCGCTGTTTGTCGCAGCCACCAGTCGGAGGGTCACGGGCAGAGGCGTCATCCCCACCCCACCAACTGCTTGGCCCGGATCAGGTCGGCCCGCATCTCGGCCACGACCACGCCTCCCGAGCGGAGGGCGGCGGCCGGATGGTAGGTGGGCACCAGGTGCCAGTCGCCCACCGGGTAGGACCTGCCCCGGACCTTGGTGATCCCGAGGTCGGTCCCGAGCAACAGCCGGGTGGAGAAGTTCCCCAGGGTCACCACCACCTTGGGGCGGATGAGCCGGAGCTGGGCCTCGAGGTAGGGCCGGCAGGCGGCGATCTCGTCGGCCTTCGGGTCGCGGTTGTCGGGAGGCCGGCACTTGACCACGTTGGCGATGTAGCAACGGTCCCGTCCGACGCCGAGCTCCTCGTGCAACAGGCGGTCGAGCAGCTTGCCCGAGCGGCCCACGAACGGCTCGCCCCGGAGGTCCTCGTCGCGGCCGGGCGCCTCGCCGACGAACATCAGGTCGGCCTCGGGGTCGCCGACGCCGAACACCACCTGGGTCCGGTGGGCGGCCAACGGGCAGCGCGTGCATCCGGCCGCCTCCCGGGCGAGGTCGGCCAATTCGGTGCCCGGTGCCACGGCCGCATGGTACTGCCCGGCACGCGGGGCAGGCCGCGGCCGTCCGCCGGCGCCCCCGGGCACGGGGAGCGGCCTCAGCTCGGGCGATCGGCCCTTCCTGCCCCTGCGCCCCCCACCAGGCGCGGCACCCGGGGCCCGATGTCGCACAACACCTCGTAGCTGATGGTGCCGAGCAGCTCCGCCCACTCGTCCGCCGTGATCTCCTCGGAACCCTGGCGGCCGAGCAGGACAACCTCGTCGCCGACCTCTACCGGCGAAACTCCGACCGGACCGCAGTCCACCACGATCTGGTCCATGGTCACCACGCCGGCCAGGGGACGGCGGACTCCGCCGATCAGGACCTCCCCGCCCTCGTCGAACAGGCGGCGGGGCACGCCGTCGGCATAGCCGATCGGCGCGGTGGCCACCGTGGAGCGCTCCGCCAGCGGCCGCCGCCGGCCGTAGGAGAGCCGCTCGCCCGCGTCGAGGTCGCGGACGAAGGTGACCCGGGTGCGGAGGGAGAGCACCGGCTCGAGCCGCTGACCGCCGGTAGCGGCGGCGAGCTCCTCGGCGAGTGCCGGGGTGGGGGCCACCCCGTAGAGGGCGATGCCGCAACGGACCAGGTCCCGGCGTGCTGCGGCCACGGCGATGGTGCCCGCCGAGTTGGCCACGTGGTTCATCGGTGGTCGGAGCCCGACAGCAGCCAGGCGGTCGAGCGCGGACTCGAACCGCTCGAGCTGCAGCGCGGTGAACTCGCGGTCGGCCGGCCCCGCCCCGTCGGCCACCGCCAGATGGGTCCACACCGCACCCAGCAGGAGTGCCGGGTCGTCGGCGATCATCCGGGCCAGGGAGACCACGTCCGCCGGGTCGGCCCCGACACGGTGCATGCCGGTGTCCACCTTGAGATGGACCCCGACCGGGGGGGAGCCGACGGCCCCGACCACCGTGCCGAGCGCCCGGACACCGCTCCTCGTGTACACCGTCGGGACCAGCCGGCGGGCCACCGCCTCGGCAATCGCCTCGACCGGGGGCTCGGACAGCAGGAGGATCGGCGCCTCGATGCCGGCCTCCCGGAGGGCCACCCCCTCTTCCACCAGGGCCACGGCCAGCCAGGACGCGCCGCCGGCCAGGGCGGCCCGGGCCACCGGCAGGGCTCCGTGCCCGTAGCCGTCGGCCTTCACCACCGCGCACAGGGCGGCCGGGCCGGCCAGCCGGCAGAGGACCGAAGCGTTGTGCTCCACGGCATCGAGGTCGATGTCGGCCCACACCGGCCGCCACCGGTCAGCCACGTCGACCCTCCCATCCGCCCGGCGAAGGTCGGAGCCCCGACAGCACCAGGGCCACCAGGTCGGGGAGGTCACCGGCCACCAGGCCCTCGGCGGGTCCCTGAGCCCCGGCCCGGCCGTGGACGTGGGCGGCGAGGGCCGCCGCCTCGAGCGGAGCAACCCCTCGGGCGATCGTCGCCCCGATAAGGCCGGTCAGGACGTCACCGCTGCCCGCCGTGGCCAGAGCGGTGGTCCCGGCCATGCCCAGGAGCACCCGGCCGGCCGGGTCGGCCACCGCGGTGGTGGGGCCCTTGACCAGCGCCACGACGCCGGCCGCTCCGGCCAGTCGTCGTGCGGCGGCGATCCGGTCCTCGCCCGGGCGGTCGCCCATCAGCCGCAAGTACTCGCCGTCGTGCGGGGTCAGCACCACGGTCGACCGTGCGGCGACTGCGGAGGCACCGTCCACCCGCCCGAGGGCGAAGAGCCCGTCGGCGTCGACAACGACCGGCACCGGCGACTCGGCGACCAGGCGCCGCACCTCGCCGGCCGACGACGCACCACGCCCGAGACCCGGGCCGACCACCACTGCAGCGCACCGCGAGGCCACCTCGAGGGCGTCGGCCGACCAGCCCTCGGTGGGAAGCGACACCCCCACCGCCTCGCCGGCCGGGAGGTCCGAGAGGCTGCCACCGGGCACGCCGAGCCGGACCATCCCCGCTCCACCGCGATAGGCGGCGCGGGCACAAAGGGAGGCAGCCCCGACCATGCCGGGCGAACCGGCCACCACCAGCACGGCGGCCGACCACTTGTTGCCATCGTGGCGGCGCGGGGGCAGCAGGGTGGCCACGTCGCCGTCATCCATCACGTCGATGGCGGACGGCCCCGGAGGCAGGCCGATGTCGGCCACCGACACCCGCCCGGCCAATCGGAACCCGTCCCCCTGGACCAGGCCGGGCTTCAGCGCCACGAAGGTGACGGTGCGGGCGGCGGCGAGCGGCGACCCCGACACCTCGCCGGTGTCGCCCCGCACGCCCGAGGGGATGTCGACGGCCAGCACCGGGGTGGCCGGATCCACCCACGGGGTCCGGTACTCGCCCCGGAACCCGGTGCCGTAGGCCGCGTCGATCACCAGATCTGCCGTGCCGATGGCATCCGCGGTTCCCGCCTCGACGATGCGGACCCTGGCGCCGCGCGCGGACAGTAGTCGGGCGGCATGCCTGCCGTCGGCACCGTTGTTCCCCCGGCCCGCGATCACGGCCACCCGACGCCCGTAGGTGCCGCCGAGCAGGTCGACGGCGGCCAGGGCCGTCGCCATCCCGGCCCGGCCCACCAGCACGTCGAGCGGCGTGGACGCCACGGCGGCGGCATCCACCGCGTTCATCTCGGAGACGGTGAGGACCGGTTGCATCGGACCCGACGCTACGGCCTCGACGGGCCGTCTGCGGAACCGACCGCTTCCCGAGACCCCACGGCGACGACCATGGCCACGGCCACGTGATCGGTGTGGGTCAAGGACAGATGCCACCGGCACACCCCGGCCCGACCGGCCAGGTCGGCCGCCGACGCGTGCAGCACCAGCGAAGGCGCCTCGAGGCCGTCCCGGATCACTTCCACCTCGTCGAAGCGGAATGCGCCGAGGCCGACGCCGAGGGCCTTCATGGTGGCCTCCTTGGCGGCAAAGCGGGTCGACAGCCGCGGGACGGGGTCGTGGGCGGCCCGGGCGTAGCGGCGCTCGCCTTCCGTGAACAGCCTGTCCACGAGGCGCGCCCGACGGGACAGCACCTGGCGGAACCGGTCGACGTCCACGGCGTCGACTCCCACGCCCACGAGCACCCCCGATGCCACCGCCGCGGACGCAAGCCGCTCTGCCGCCGCCTGGGCGAACCCGGCCACAGGCGCGGTAACGCCGTGGACCGTCACTCGACGGTGACCACCTTGGCCAGGTTGCGCGGGCGGTCGACGTCGTGGCCGTGGAGGCGGGCGAGCGAGTAGGCGAACAGCTGCAGGGGCACGACGTCGACGATCGGTGCGAACAGGTACTCGGTCTCGGGGACCCACAGGACGGCGTCCGCCTGGCGGGCGGTCTCCTGGTCCCCGTCGTTGGCCACCAGTACCACCGTGGCCCCGCGGCTCTTGACCTCGGCCACGTTCGCCATCATCTTCTCCCAGATCGGTGTGCGGGTGGCGACGCCGATGACCACCGTGCCCGGCTCCACCAGGGCGATGGGCCCGTGCTTCAACTCGCCGGCGGGGAATCCCTCGGCCCGGAGATAGGAGAGCTCTTTCAACTTGAGGGCACCCTCCAGCGCCACCGGGTACCCGACCTGGCGCCCGAGGAAGATGAACGACGGAGAGTCGCGGTAGGCCTCGGCCACCGCCTCCACGTCCGGGGCCCGTTCGAGCGCGGCCGAGACCTTTTCGGGCAGGACGCCCATCGCATCCAGCATCGATCGGGCATTCGCCGGCGAGAGGGTCTCCCTGGCCTGGGCCAGGTAGAGGGCGAGGATCTCGAGCGCGGTGATCTGGGCCAGGTGGGTCTTGGTGGCGGCCACGCCGATCTCCGGGCCGGCCCTCGTGTAGAGCACCGCGTCGCTCTCGCGGGCCATGGACGAGTCCACCACGTTGGAGATGACCAGTACCTTGGCGCCCAGTTTGCTGGCGGCGCGGACGGCCTGCAGGGTGTCGACCGTCTCGCCCGACTGGCTGACCCCGATCACCAGGGTGTGCTGATCGAGGACCGGGTCGCGGTAGCGGAACTCGCTGGCGATGTCGATCTCCACCGGGAGGCGGGCCCAGTGCTCGATGGCGTACTTGGCCATCAGGCCGGCGTGGTAGCTGCTGCCGCAGGCCACGATGAACACCTTGTTGATGGCCCGGAACTCCTCGTTGGTGATGCGCACCTCGTCGAGCACCAGCGTCCCGTCGGGGAGGACCCGGTCGAGCAGGGTGTCGGCCACCGCCCTCGGCTGCTCGTGCATCTCCTTGCTCATGTAGTCGGGGTAACCGTCCTTGCGGGCGGCGTCGAGGTCCCAGTCCACATGGAGCGGTGCCGGATCGACCTCGGTGCCGTCCAGGGCGGTCACCCGGACCGACCCGGGTCGCAGCTCGGCGATCTCATCGTCCTCGAGCACGAAGAAGTCGCGGGTGAGCCCGAGGATCGCCGGGATGTCCGAGGCCAGGAAGGCGGCGTCGTCGGCAACCCCCACCAGCAGCGGCGAGACCCGCCGGGAGGCCACGATGAGATCGGGCTGGTCGGCGTGGACCACCGCAAGGGCGAAGGCCCCCCGGACGCGTCCGAGTGCGGCCCGCACCGCGCCGGTCAGGCCGGCCCCCGGATCGGCCGCCAGCCGTGACTCGACCAGGTGGGCCAGGACTTCGGTGTCCGTCTCGGACTCGAGGTGGTGGCCCTCTGCGATCAGCTCGTCGGCCAGCTCGATGTGGTTCTCGATGATCCCGTTGTGGACCAGCGCCATCCGGCCGGAGCAGTCGACGTGGGGATGGGCGTTCTCCTCCGTCGGCCTTCCATGGGTCGCCCACCGGGTGTGACCGACGCCGGCGGTGGCGCCCCGGGGGGAGCTGTCCGCCCGCTTGGCGAGGTCGTCGAGCGACCGGGTCCCGTTGGCGGCCCGCGCCCGCCACATCCCGTCGCCGGGAGCCGGGCCGACCAGGGCCAGGCCGGCGGAGTCGTAGCCGCGGTACTCGAGGAGAGCCAGGCCCTCGAGGAGGACCTCGAGCACCCGGTGGGAGAAGCCCCCGTCACCCGGCCGGACGTCGGAGCCCCGACCGGCATGGTCGGTGCCCGTGGTGATGCCGATGATTCCGCACATGGTGACCGAGGCTAGTGGCCCGGCACGCCCCACGGCCTTCGCCGACCGCCCGGGGCGGGACTATCCCTTGGTGGCCGCCGCCGACTGCAACTCGAATCCGACCAGATTGCCGAGCCGATGGGCGATCTCCTCGGCCACTCCGTCGCCCGGCGCCTCCACCATCACCCGCACCAGCGGTTCGGTCCCGCTCGGCCGGAGCAGCACGCGCCCGCCGTCCCCGAGCCGCCCCTGCTCCTCGGCGACGGCCGACCACACCGCCTCGGCTTCGGCCAGGAGCTCTGTGCTGGGCACCGGCACGTTGACGAGGACCTGGGGCACCCTGGTCACCAGGCCGTCCAGCAACTCGGCCAGCGGCCGACCGGCCCGCGCCAGCAGATCGGCCAGGACCAGCCCGGTGAGCAGGCCGTCGCCGGTGGTCGCCAGCCTCCGGAAGATGATGTGCCCGGACTGCTCCCCCCCGAGGGAGAGCCCGTCCTTGTCCAGCGCGGCCAGGACGTGCCGATCGCCCACCGCGGTCTCCTTGACGACGATGCCCCGCTCCTCCATGGCCAGGCGGAACCCGAGGTTGGTCATCACCGTGACCACCACCGTGTTGCCGGCCAGCTGGCCCCGCTCGGCCAGGTCGAGGGCGAACAGGGCGATGAGCTCGTCACCGTTGACCAGGGCGCCGGCGCCGTCCACCGCCAGCAGGCGGTCGGCGTCGCCGTCGAGGGCCAGTCCCAGGTCGGCCTGGTGTTCCACCACGGCGAGGGCGAGCGTCTCGGTCGACGTCGAACCGCACCCGGCGTTGATGTTGGTCCCGTCCGGATCGCACCCGATGGCCACCACCTCGGCACCGAGCCGCTCGTAGACGCGGGCGGCCAGACCGGAGGCAGCGCCGTTGGCGCTGTCGACCACCAGTCGCAGGCCCTCCAGCCGGCGCCCGTCGACCAGGGTGCCCAGGTGTTCGATGTAGCTCCCCTCCAGGTCGAGCTCGCCGGTGAGGCTGCCGACACCATGGCCCTCGAGGCTGCGGGGGCCCTTCATCGACGGGTCGAGCGCCCGCTCCAGTTCGTCCTCGATGGCCGCCTCGGTCTCGAGGCCCAGCTTGGCCCCGCCCGCCGCGAACAGCTTGATCCCGTTGTCGGCGAAGGGGTTGTGGGACGCGGAGATCACCACGGCGGGCAGGTCGCGTCTGGCCGACAACCAGGCCAGGGCCGGAGTGGGTAGCACGCCGACATCCACCACGTCGGCCCCTTCGCTGGCCAACCCGGCGGAGAGGGCGGCCTGCAGCATCGGTCCCGACTTCCGGGTGTCCCGCCCGATCAGGAACGTGGTTGCAGTGATGGTGCGGGCGACGGCCCGCCCGAGGGCGAGGACCAGCTCCGGTGACAGTTCGACGTTGGCGACGCCCCGTACGCCATCGGTTCCGAACTGGGCTCTGATCACCGGCCTACCGCTTGGAGTACTGCGGAGCCTTGCGGGCCTTCTTCAGCCCGTACTTCTTCGACTCCTTCTCCCGCGCGTCACGGGTGAGGAATCCGGCTTTCTTCAACGAGGCACGCAGTTCGGGGTCGAGCTCGCACAGGGCCCGGGCGATGCCGAGGCGGAAGGCGCCGGCCTGGCCGGAGACACCGCCCCCGTCGATGGTCACGTCGATGTCCCACGACTCGAAGGTGTCGGTCAGGCGCAGGGGCTCCGTCACGATCATCCGGTGGGTGGCCGAGGTGAAGTACTCCTCGAACTTCTGCGAATTGACGGTGATGGCTCCCTGGCCGGGACGGATCCGGACCCGGGCGACCGCCCGCTTGCGGCGTCCGGTGGTCTGGCAGATGGGGGCGGCATTGGCCACGTTGTGCTCCTCGCGATCGAATCGAAGTAGGTGCCGGGTCGAAGGGCGCTTACGCGCCACTCCGGGTGGACGCCGTGCGGCGGGCGCCGGGGATGTCCAGGGGCTCGGGGGACTGGGCGGCGTGGGGATGGTCTGCACCGGCGTAGACCTTGAGCTTGGTCGCCATCTGGCGCCCCAACCGGTTCTTCGGGAGCATGCCCCGGATGGCGTTGCGGACCACGTCGTCCGAACGGTCGACCAGCAGATCGCTGTAGCGGGTGGCGGTGAGGCCGCCCGGGTAGCCGCTGTGCCGATAGGCCATCTTGGTCTCCGCCTTGCCCGAGGTGAGCACCACCTTGTCCGTGTTGATCACGATGACGTGGTCGCCGGTGTCCACGTGCGGGGCGAAGGTCGGCTTGTGCTTGCCGCGCAGGATGGCGGCGACCTCGGTGGCCAGGCGCCCGAGCACCAGGCCGTCGGCGTCGACGATGTGCCAGGCGCGGGTGATGTCAGTGGGCTTGGGAGTGTACGTGCGCACGAAGGATCCTTGTTCGATGATGCTGGGCGTTGCAGCACCTGCCGGTGCAGGGCTTGGTGTGGGGTGCCGACCGATGAGCCACGAGGACTGCTCTCGCTCGCCGCGCAGTCGGCAGGGCCCAACCCGTCGACCTCCCACACTAGGACGAACCAGCCCTGTACGGCAAGCCGGTCAGGCCCCGTAGCTGACCGCGGTCAGGGTGAGGCCGTGGGGGGGAGCGGGCTGCCCGGCATGGTGCCGGTCGGCCGACCGGAGGATCCACAGCATGTCGGAGGCGCGCTTGCGCCCGCGGCCGACGTCCACCAGGGTGCCCACCAGGGAGCGCACCATCTGGTGGCAGAAGGCGTTGGCCTCGATCTCGAAGGCCAGGAGGTCGCCCACCGCCGGGACCAGGCCCGGCCCGGACCCGTCGTACCGGCCGGGCTCACCCAGCCGGGTCCACCGGGCGTCGAGCACCCGGCGGGGGATCGGGTGGTCCGGCGTGGTGCCCGGGACCCGGCGGCAGAAGGCACGGAAGTCGTGCTCGCCGAGCAGCGCATCGGCCGCCGCCGCCATCGACCGCAGGTCGAGCGGGCCGACCACGTGCCAGGCCAGGCCGGACAGCAGGGGGTCGGCCACCGGCGCATCGACCACCAGGTAGCGGTAGCGCCGGGAGATGGCCGAGTGCCGGGCATCGAAGCCGTCGGGCGCCACCCCTGCCTCCCGGACCACGATCGCCGGCCCCAGCTGGCTGTTGCACGACCTGATCAGGGCGGAGGCGTCGAGCCTGTCCGACACCTCGGCGGGGAGATCCAGGTGGACCACCTGGTCGAGGGCGTGCACACCGGAGTCGGTGCGGCCGGCACAGGTGAGGGACACATCGGTCCGGGTGGCCCGGCCCAACGCCTCGACCAGGGCACCGGCCACGGTGGCCTGGCCCTCCTGGTTGGCGAAGCCGTGGAACCCCGTGCCGTTGTACGCCACGCGCAGGCGCCACCGGACGGTCCGGTCATCCAGCCCCCCGGAGGCGGGGGCCTGGTTCACACCAGTTCGATGCGGGCCATCGGGGCGTTGTCGCCCAGGCGATTGCCCAGCTTGAGGATGCGGGTGTAGCCACCCGGCCGATCGGCGTATCGGGGCCCGATCTCCTCGAACAATTTGTGCGCCATGTCCTTGTCACGGATGAAGGCGACCACGTTGCGCTGGCGGGCCACCCCGCCCTTGGCGGCTGCCGTGATCACTTTCTCGGCCACCGGGCGGAGGGCCTTGGCCTTCGCCTCGGTGGTCACCAGGTATTCGGCGGCGACCAGCGAGGCCACCAGGTTCCCCATCATCGCCTTCTGATGGGCGGAGCTGCCGCCGAAGCGACGTCCCTTCTTCGGAGTGCCGAGCATCCCGGAACCTCAGTCCTTGACCCGCAGGGACAGGCCCCGCTCGTCGAGCTTCTGGAGCACCTCGTCGAGCGACTTCTGCCCGAAGTTGGTGATGTTGAGCAGGTCGTCGAGCGTCCGGTCGACCAACTCGCCGATGGTGTTGATCTGTGCCCGCTTGAGGCAGTTGCGGGGGCGCTCGGTCAGATCGAGGTCCTCTATGCGGAGGTCGAGGTCGGGGGAGCCGGTGCCGACGGTCCCCACCTCGCCGAGCTCGAGGCCCATGGGCTCGTCCTCCAGGTCGGCGACCAGGCCGACCAGGGTACGCAGGGTGTCACCGGCCGAGGCCAGTGCCTCGCGGGGGGTCAGAGACCCGTCGGTCTCGATGTCGAGGACCAGGCGGTCGAAGTCGGTGGACTGCTCGACCCGGACCGGCTCGACGGTGAAGGCCACCCGCCGCACCGGCGAGAAGATGGCATCCACCGGGATCACCCCGATGATGCTCGAGCGCTTGTTCTTGTCGGCGGACAGGTATCCCCGGCCGCGCTCCACCGTGAGGTCCACGGCCAGGCGCCCCTTGGCGTTGAGGGAGGCGATGTGCTGCTCGGGGTTGAGGACCTCCACGTCAGCCGTGACCTGCAGGTCGCCGGCGGTGGCGTCGCCGGGTCCACGCTTGTCGAGGCGAATGGTCACCGGCTCGTCGCTGTGCACCCGGAACAACAGGTCCTTCAGGTTGAGGATCAGGTCGGTGACGTCTTCCTTGACGCCCGGAAGGGTGGTGAACTCGTGCAGTGCGTCGTCGAAGCGGACCTGGGTGATCGAGGCACCGGGGATCGACGACAGCAGCGTGCGCCGGAGGGAGTTGCCCAGGGTGTGGCCGAAGCCCGGGTCGAGCGGTCCGACGGCGAATTGCTGGCGGTTGTCCTCTTCTTCACCGATGACTTCGACGGTGGGTCGCTGGATGATGAGCATGCTGATCGTGACTCCTCGGAGGTGTGATGCGCAGGTTCGGTTGGGATCGGTGGTTCGTGGGGTACGGCAGGTGGCCCGGCTCCGATCGCTCGGCGGCCGGCCCGGAGTGGTCGGTTACTTGGAGTAGAGCTCGACGATGAGCTGCTCTTGGACCGGCTCGTCGATGTGCTCGCGCAACGGCAGCGAGAACACCCGGACCTCGAAGCGGTCGCCGACCGCCTCCAGCCACGGCGGCAGCTGCCGATCAAGGGTATCCATGTTACGGCGGACGTGGAACAGTTCGCGCGACGACGGCTTGAGGGTGACCACTTCGCCCTGGCGTACGCGGTAGCTGGGAATGGTCACCCGCTTGCCGTTCACCAGTACGTGGCCGTGGCGCACGAACTGGCGGGCCTGGGACCGGCTGGCTCCCCACCCGGCCCGGAAGGCGACATTGTCGAGGCGTAGCTCGAGCATGCGCAGCAGGTTCTCGCCGGTGATGCCCGGCGCCTTGCTGGCCTCCACGTAGAGGTTGTGGAACTGGCGCTCGAGGAGGCCGTAGATGCGCCGGGCCTTCTGCTTCTCACGCAGCTGCCCCAGGTACTCGGACCCCTGGCGCATCCGGTCGCGGCCATGCTCCCCCGGAGGGTAGGCGCGGCTGTGGCGATCGGTCACCGCCTCGGAGACCGGGCACTTCATCGAATAACAACGTTCGCCCTTCAAGAAGAGCTTGGTGCGCTCCCGGCGGCAGAGCCGGCAGACGGGTCCGGTGTAACGAGCCATAAGTGTTCCTTTGATCCCTTCGTGCCCCGGCCCTAGACCCGACGCCGCTTCTTGGGGCGGCAGCCGTTGTGCGGGATGGGGGTGACGTCCTTGATGCCGGCCACTTCGATGCCGGCTGCGGCCAATGAGCGGATTGCCGTCTCGCGGCCCGAGCCCGGACCCCGTACCAGCACATCCACGCGGCGCACGCCGTGCTCCATGGCCCGCTTGGCACACTGTTCGGCGGCCAGCTGGGCGGCGAACGGCGTGGACTTCCTCGAGCCCTTGAATCCGACGTTGCCGGCCGAGGCCCAGGCCAACACGTTGCCCTCCGGGTCGGCAATCGACACGATGGTGTTGTTGAACGAACTCTTGATGTGGGCGACGCCGAAGGTGATGTTCTTCCGCTCGCGCTTGCGGGGGCGCCTGGCGCCGGCTGCGGGCTTGGTTGGCTTGGCCATCTACTTGCGAACCTTCTTCTTTCCGGCGACCGTCTTCTTCGGTCCCTTGCGGGTGCGGGCGTTGGTGTGGGTGCGCTGACCGTGGACGGGCAGGCCCTTGCGGTGCCGGATGCCCTGGTAGCAGCCGATCTCCATCTTGCGCTTGATGTCCTGGGAAACGTCGCGGCGGAGGTCGCCCTCCACCTGCAGGTTGGCGTCGATGTAGTTGCGGAGGCGGGTCACCTCTTCGTCGGTGAGGTCCCGTACCCGGGTTTCGGGGCTGGTCTCGGTGGCGGCGCAGATCTGCTGCGCGGTGGTCCGGCCGATGCCGAAGATGTAGGTGAGCGAGATCTCCAACCGCTTCTCGCGGGGGATGTCGACGCCTGAAATGCGGGCCACGTGTTCTTCTTTCTCTCGTACGCCTGATCCGCTGCCGTCAACCCTGGCGCTGCTTGTGGCGCGGGTTGTCGCAGATGACGATGACCTGCCGGTGCCGGCGGATCACTTTGCACTTCTCACACATCGGCTTGACGCTCGGTCGAACCTTCACGTTCTCGTCCTTGTCTCGTACTGCACAACTCGACACTGCCCCTGCACCGGCCGTCCGACGCCGCCTTCGCTGCCCCGGCCTACTTGTAACGGTAGGTGATCCGCCCCCGAGCCAGGTCGTAGGGGGTGATCTCCACTTGCACCTTGTCCCCGGGAAGGATGCGGATGCGGTGCATCCGCATCTTTCCGGAGCTGTGGGCCAGCACTTTGTGGCCATTCTCGAGCTCCACCCGGAACATGGCGTTGGGCAACGGCTCAACGACCACTCCCTCGAGCACGATGGCATCTTCCTTGGGCTTGGGCAGGTGAATCTCCTCGATATTCTGTTGTCCTCGTACCACGTCGACCCCGAGGTCGACCTGCGTCACGGCCACGTTGCCGTCGCCATTCCGCACCGCATTCGGAGGCGCACCACCTTGAGCGGGATCGGCACGCCACAACACGCCCGTGGCCAGCCGAATGACCAGTGTAGCCCTTCGGGGTCAAATTGCCAGTCCGACCCCCGTTCTACCGCCCGACCCACCCGCCGGTGGCGCGGTCGCAGGCGGCCCAGGGGCCGGTGGGAGGCGGTCAGAGGACGGTGAACACCTCGGGGCCCTCGTCGGTCACCGCGATGGTGTGCTCGAAATGGGCCGACAGCCGGCCATCGGCGGTCACCACGCTCCACCCGTCGTCCAGGAGCCGCGTGGCCGGACCGCCGGCGTTGACCATCGGCTCGATGGCAAAGACCATTCCCGACCGGAGGGTCGGGCCCGGCGTGCCCGGCCAGTAGTTGGGGACCTGGGGCTCTTCGTGCATCGCCGTACCGATGGCATGGCCCACGTACTCTCGGACCACCGAGAAGCCTGCGCGCTCCGCCACCTGCTGGACCGCCCGCCCCACTTCGTGCAGGCGGTTGCCGGGCTGGAGCTGGTCGATGCCGGCATACAGGCTGCGCTCGGTGACCTCCATCAACCGGGTCGCCTCCGGAGAGACCGATCCCACGCCGGTGGTGTAGGCAGCATCCCCGTGGTAGCCCTCGATGATCGCCCCGCAGTCGATCGAGATGATGTCCCCCTCCTCGAGGATGACCGTCTCCGAGGGGATCCCGTGCACGATCATCGAGTTGGGCGACGTGCAGACCACGGCCGGGAACCCGTGGTAGTTGAGGAAGTTCGAGCCCGCCCCCCGGCGGTCCAGGACCTCCCGGGCCACCCGGTCGATCTCCGCGGTGGAGACCCCGGGGCGGATTGCGGCGCGGGTGGCCTGGTGGATCTCGGCCACCACCCGTCCCGCCTTGCGCATCTTGGCCAGCTCTCCGGAATTGCGTCTCATCAGATACGGCGCCTCATACGAACCCGTGGCCCTTCTGGCGCTTGGCCTCGATGACCTTGACCATCCGCCGGGTCACCGCGTCGGGCGACCCGGTGCCGGGGACCGACTCCAGCTGGTGACGGGCCCGGTACCACTCGATGAGCGGTGCGGTCTGGCGCTCGTAGAGCTCCAGCCGTCGGGAGATGGCCTCTTCGGTGTCGTCCTTGCGCTGGACGACCTCCCCGCCGCACACGTCGCAGGTCCAGTTGATCAACGGCGGGGCCGAGAGTGAGTAGTTGGCCCCGCAGTCGACGCAGACGCGGCGTGCAGCCAGGCGGCGGAGCACCTGGCCGGTGTGGATCTCGATGTCGATCACCAGATCGAGGTCGAACGGTGCCAGTGTGTCGGCCAGTCGCTCCGCCTGGGCCACCGTGCGGGGGCATCCGTCCAGAACGAAGCCCCGGGCCCGCACGTCACTTTCTCCGAGCCGCTCGGCCACCATCTCCATGATCAGGTCGTCGCCGAGCAGCTCGCCGCGGTCCATCTGGTCCTTGGCCTTCAGCCCGAGGGCCGTACCCTGCTTGACCGCAGCGCGCAGCATGTCCCCGGTCGAGACGTGGGGGACGACGTAGTGATGGGAGAGGCGCACGCACTGCGTCCCCTTCCCTGCCCCCTGTTTGCCGAGGACAACGAGCCTGGCTCCGCTTACCACCTACTTGAGGAAGCCCTCGTAGTTTCGCATCATGAGCTGGCTGTCGATCTGCTTCATCGTCTCGAGTGCCACGCCCACGGCGATCAGGAGGGTCGTTCCATAGAAGGGATAGCTGGTGATGTTCCAGGCGGCCATCAGCAGTGACGGGGTGACCGCCACCGCGCCGAGGAAGAGGGCGCCGGGCCAGGTGATCCGGTTGAGGATGTGGGCCAGATACCGCTCGGTCGGGTGACCGGGCCGGATCCCGGGGATGTACCCACCCTGCTTCCGGATGATGTCGGCCTGCTGATGTGGATCGAACGCCACATAGACGTAGAAGAACGTGAAGAGGAGGATGAAGACGAAGTAGGTGAGGATGTAGAAGAGGCTGGTCGGCGTCACGTTCTGGTTGACCCAGCTCCGGAACGCCGCGGAGGGGATGATGTTGGACAGCAGCACGGGGATGTACAGCACCGAACTGGCGAAGATGATCGGGATGACACCGGCCTGATTGACCTTGAGCGGGATGTAGGTGCTCGAGCCGCCGTACATCTTGCGCCCGACCACCCGCTTGGCGAAGGTGACCGGGATGCGTCGCTGGCCCTGGTCGACGAAGACGATGAGGACCAGGAGGCCCAGGGAGACCAGAAGGATGACCGAGAACTTGAGGCGCCCACCCTCCTGGAGGACCGTGTTCAACCCCGTGGGGATGCCGGCCACCACGTTGGCGAAGATGAGGATCGACATGCCCTGCCCGATGCCCCGCTGGGTGATCAGTTCGGCCAGCCACATGACGAAGGCGGTGCCTGCGGTCAGGGTGAGGACGATGAAGCCGGCACGCCAGATCGAGTAGTTGAGGATCAGGTCGATGGACTGGGAGCTGCCGAACAGCCCCCCTCCACCCTTGTGGAACAGGTAGACCAGGCCGGTCGACTGCATCAGGGCCAGTGCCACCGTCAGGTACCTGGTGGTCTGGGTCAGCTTCTTCTGCCCGACGGCCCCCTGGTCACGCCACTGCTCGAGCTTGGGGATGACCGTGGCCAACAGCTGGATGATGATGCTCGAGGTGATGTAGGGCATGATCCCCAGCCCGAACACCGCCATGCGGGTGAGTGCGCCACCCGAGAAGAGGTTGAGGAAGCCGAGGACCCCTGACGCCTTCGAGGCGGCCGCGAGCTGTGCCACCTTGGAGAAGTTGACGAACGGCACCGGGACATTGGCCCCGAATTGGTAGAGCGCAATGATGGTCAGCGTGAAGAGGACCTTCTTGCGAAGATCCGGAATCCGGAAGATGTTGGCCAGACTGGCGAGCATTGGGCTCCTCGACGCCGCGGTGGGCCGATGCTACCGGTTGGTGAGGGCGTTGCCCTGTGCCGGAGGGCGGCCGTGGCCGAAAGGCAGGGGGACCACGGCGGTCGATCCACCCGCGGAGGTGATCGAGGCCTCGGCCGACTTGGAGAAGGCATGGGCCTCCACCCGGATCGCCCGGGTCAGCTCGCCGCCACCCAGGATCTTCACCAGGTCACCCTTGTGGACCAGGCCCGCCTCGACCAGCCGGGCAACGTCGACGGAGTCGCCCTCGACGCCCTGCAGGGAGCTCACGTTGACCGGCGTGTAGGCGATCCGGAAGGGATTCTTGAAGCCGCGCAGCTTGGGGATGCGCTGCATCAGTTGCAGCTGGCCGCCCTCGAACCCCATCGGGATGGTGTCGCGTGCGCCCTGGCCCTTGCTGCCCCGGCCTGCAGTCTTGCCACCCTTGCCGGCGATGCCGCGTCCGACCCTCCGGCGTGGCCGGGTGGACCCTGCGGGGGGGCGGAGCTCGTGGACCTTCATGGTCGACCTCTCTCGTCTTGGGTGGCGGACGTCACATCCACCAGATGGGGGACGCGTGCCAGCATTCCACGGATCTCCGGGCGATCGGGCAGCACGTTGGTGCGCCCGATGCCTCGCAGGCCGAGCGCACGGAGCGTGCCCCGGTGCTTCGGCTTGGTGCCGATGGCCGACTTGACCTGGGTCACCCGCAGCCAGCCGGTGGTGGACTGGTCAGATGCTGCAGCGGCACTCACGTCAACTCACCTCCGTGAACAGATCGGCCTCGCGCCGGCGCTCGCGGTAGGAGCGGAGCATCGCGGCCGGCGCCACTTCCTCGGCGGTCTTGCCTCGGAGGGCGGCGATCTCGTCGGGGCGCTTGAGGCCCTTGAGACCGGCGATGGTGGCATGTGCCACGTTGATGCCATTGGACGAGCCCAGGGACTTGGCCAGGATGTCGCGGATTCCGGCCATCTCGAGGATGGCCCGGACCGCACCGCCGGCGATCACACCGGTACCGGGCGCGGCCGGCTTCAGCATCACCCGGCCGGCACCGCTCTCGCCGATGATGGGATGGGTGATGGTCGACCCCGCCAGCGGCACGTCGAACATGTTCTTGCGAGCCTCTTCGATGCCCTTCTGCACGGCGAGCCCGGCCTCTTTGGCCTTGCCGTAGCCCAGGCCCACCTTGCCGTTGCCGTCGCCCACCACCATCAGGGCGGCGAAGGAGAACCGGCGACCACCCTTGACCACTTTGGACACACGGTTGACCCGGATGGTCCGCTCTTCGAATTGCAGTTCGTTCATGGCCATGATCTCAGAATTCCAGTCCTTCGGCGCGGGCGGCGTCGGCCAACGCGGCCACCCGCCCGTGATAGGCGAAACCGCCGCGATCGAAGACCACGGTCGTGATACCGGCATCCTTGGCCCGCGTGGCCACCAGGGCGCCCACGGCACGGGCCGCCTCGACATTGCCCCCGCCTGCGTCCCGCAGGACATTCTCTACCGAGGACGCCGCGGCCATCGTGCGGCCGGCGGCGTCGTCGATCAGCTGGGCGGAGATGTGCTTGTTGGAACGGAAGACTGCCAGGCGCGGGCGCTCGGCCGAGCCGTGCACCCGGCGGCGGACCCGTGCGTGCCGGCGGCGGCGCAGTTCCAGTTTGTGATCAGTGCGTGCCATTACTTGGCTGCCTTCCCGGCCTTGCGCACGACCCGCTCGCCCAGGTAGCGCACACCCTTGCCCTTGTAGGGCTCCGGCTTGCGCAGCTTGCGGATGTCCGCGGCCACTTGGCCGACCTTTTCCTTGTCGATTCCCTTGACGATGATCCGGGTGGCGCTCGGCACCTCGAAGGTCACGCCCTCGGGAGCGCTCACGTTGACCGGGTGGGAGAACCCGAGGGCCAGCTCGAGAGCCGAGGGGCCCTTGGGGATGGCCCGGTAGCCGACCCCGACGATCTCCAACTCCTTGGAGAAGCCCTCGGTCACGCCGGCCACCATGTTGGCCACCAGCGAGCGGGTGAGGCCGTGGAGGGCGCGGTTCTGACGCTGGTCGTCCGGGCGCTCCACCACCAGGACATCGCCGTCCTGGCGGATGGTGATGGCGGCTGGGACCGATCGGGCCAGCTCGCCCTGGGGTCCCTTGACCGTCACCGTGTGGTCCTCGCCCAGAGCCACCGAGACCCCGGAGGGGACCGTGATCGGCGAGCGTCCGATGCGCGACATCAGCGGATACCTCCTGCAACGATGCGGCCCATCGGGCCGGCGGGCCGGCTACCAGACATAGCAGAGCACCTCTCCACCCATGCGACGCTTGCGCGCCTCACGATCGGTCATCAGGCCCTTCGAGGTCGACACGACGGCGACTCCCAGGCCTCCGAGCACCCGGGGGATCCTGTCGGCACGGGCGTAGATGCGCAGGCCGGGCTTGGACACCCTCTTGATGCCCGAGATGGTGCGGGCGCGGTCCGGCGCGTACTTCATGGTGATCTCGAGGGTCTTGCCCGGCTTGCCCGGGACCTCGTTGACTTCGTAGCCCGTGATGTAGCCCTCGTCCACCAGGATGGAGGCCAGGGACTCCTTGAGCTTGGAGCCGGGCATCTTGACCGTATCGAAGTGAGCGGTATTGGCGTTCCGGATACGGGTCAGCATGTCGGCAATGGGGTCGGTCATCGTCATCGTCGGTCGCCTCCTCTCACCAACTGGCCTTCGTCACGCCGGGGATCTCACCGGCATGGACCATCACTCGCAGGCAGATCCGGCACAGGCCGAACTTGCGGTACACCGACTTGGGTCGGCCGCACCGACGGCATCGGGTGTACCCGCGCACCTTGAACTTGGGTGTGCGCTGCTGCTTTTCGATCAAAGCCTTCTTCGCCATGGGGTTACTGGATCTCCTGTCGGAACGGGAAGCCGAATGCGGCCAGCAGGGCCCGGCCCTCTTCGTCGGTACGTGCGGTGGTGGCGATGGTGATGTCCATGCCTCTGGTGGTGTCGACTCTGTCGTAGTCGATCTCGGGGAAGATCAGCTGCTCGGTGACCCCGAAGGTGTAGTTGCCGTGTCCGTCGAACGAACGGGGGGACAGCCCCCGGAAGTCGCGGATCCTGGGGATGGCCATGGCCAGCAGCCGGTCGAGGAACTCCCACGCCCGGTCGCCCCGCAAGGTCACCTTGGCCCCGATCTCCTGCCCCTCACGAAGCTTGAACGAGGCGATCGACTTCTTGGCCCTGGTCACCACCGGCTTCTGGCCGGCGATGATCTCGAGGTCCCGCATGGCTCCTTCGATCAGCGACTTCTGCTGGGTGGCACGGCCGACGCCCATGTTGATCACGATCTTGGACAGCCGGGGGACCTCCATGATGTTGTCGAGGCCGAGCGTCTCCTTGAGCTGGGCCCGGACCTCGCTGTCGTAGCGCTCCTTGAGCCGGGGGCGTGCCACGGCCGATGTGGTGGCCATCACAGATCCGCCCCGCACTTGCGGCAGACCCGGATCTTGCGGCCCTGCTCGTCCATGCGCATCCCGATGCGGGTGGGCCCGCAGGTACCGCACACGATGGCCACCGAGGACGCCGACACCGGCATGAACTTGTCGATGAGGCCTCCTTGCATGGTGGCGCGGGTCGGCTTGGCGGACTTCTTCGCCACATGGACCCCTTCGACGATGACCCTTCCCTCGGCGGGAATGACCCGAAGGACATGGGACTGCTTGCCACGGTCCTTGCCACTGAGGACCTGGACCTTGTCTCCCTTGCGGATACGCATCTACAACACCTCCGGTGCCAACGAGACGATCCGCATGAAGCGCTTGTCGCGCAGTTCGCGGCCGACTGGGCCGAAGATGCGGGTCCCGCGTGGTTGCTGCTGGTCGTTGATGAGGACCGCTGCGTTCTCGTCGAAGCGGATGTAGCTACCGTCGGGACGGCGCTTCTCCTTCTTCGTGCGGACGACGACGCACTTGACCACATCGCCCTTCTTGACCGCAGCCCCGGGGATGGCGTCCTTCACCGTGGCCACGAAGACATCCCCGATCGAGGCGTACCGGCGGCGGGAGCCGCCGAGCACCTTGATGCAGAGGACCTCCTTGGCGCCGGAGTTGTCGGCCACGCGGAGTCGGGATTCCTGTTGGATCATCGTGCGCGCTCCAGTACTTCCGACAGGCGCCAGCGCTTGAGCTTGGACAGCGGGCGGGTCTCGACGACCCGCACCCGGTCCCCCACCTTGGCGAGACTGTCGCCGTCGTGGACGTAGAGACGCTTCGTATGCTGCACCGTCTTGCCGTAGCGAGGATGGCGGACCCGCTCGATCACGGCCACCACGACTGTCGCCTCCATGGCGTCGGACACCACGAGGCCCTCACGCACCTTACGGGCGTTCTCCCTGGGCTCGGTCGTCCCGGTGGAACTCTGCTCGTCAACCATCAGCTCTTCTCCTCGGTGTCGGCGCCACCGTCAACAGCGGTGCCGTCGTCGCCATCCTCATCGGCGGTGGACTCGTCCTGATCCACGGTTGCCTCGGCATCGTCCGTGGCGCTCTCCACTACTTCGGCCCTGGCCGCAGCCCGACGTTCCGACGCGGTGGTCTCGGACCGGCCGAGCGCCTTGTCCTCCGAGCGGCGGCGGGCCGCCGCCTGGTGGGCCGGAAGCTGCTCGACGGCCAGGCCCTCGGCCTCGGCGATCTCCCGGTTCCGCAACTCGGTCAGCATCCGGGCGATGTCCTTTCGGACGTGGTTGATCCGCGAGAAGTTGTCGAGCTGGCCGGTGGCCAGTTGGAACCGGAGGTTGAACAGCTCCCGCCGGGTTTCGCCCAGCTGGCGCTCCAGCTCCTCGATGTCGTACTCGGAAATCTGTGCCGCCGTCGCCATCAGACCTGCACCTCCGGGGTCCCGTGCGTCCCGGGCCGGACCACGAAGCGAGCCTTGAACGGCAGCTTCTGGATGGCCCGCTCCATTGCCTCACGCGCCAGCTCCGGCTCGACGCCGGCCAGCTCGAAGAGGATACGGCCCGGCTTGACCACGGCCACCCAGTGCTCGGGGTTGCCCTTACCCGAGCCCATGCGGGTCTCTGCCGGCTTCTTGGTCACCGGGCGGTCCGGGAACACCCGGATCCACACTTTGCCTCCGCGCTTCACGTGCCGGGTCATGGCGATTCGGGCCGCCTCGATCTGGCGGGCCGTCAACCACGCCGGTTCAAGGGCCTGGATGCCGAAGTCGCCGAAGGTGACGTCGCTGCCGCCCTTGGCCTTGCCACTCATCCGGCCGCGCTGCTGCTTGCGGTACTTGACCTTCCGTGGCATCAACATGTCAGTCGACCTCCTTGCGGAAGTGCGGGGTCTCGTGGTGCTCGCGGGTCCGCCGCTCGATCTCCTCGTCCTCGCTGAGGATGCGCTCGAGCTCGTCGGGCACGGCAGGCGGTGCAGCGAACTCATCCGTCGGGCGGTCGACCAGTCCCTCGGGGATCTCCGCCTCGGTGGTTTCGGCGTCGACGGTCACCACGCTGCCAGGAGCGCCCTGCTCGGCGCGACGACGGCCGCCACCGGCGGTGATCAGCCGGCGAGGGGCGTCGCCACTCTGGCCCGACGTCTCACCCACGGCCATGGCGGCCTCGCGGGTGATTTTGTCCTCGGTCGAGATCTTGTAGGGCAGGATGTCCCCCTTGTAGATCCAAACCTTGACGCCGATGCGGCCGAACGTGGTCTTGGCCTCGCGGAACCCGTAGTCGATGTCGGCACGCAGCGTGTGCAGCGGAACCCGACCCTCGCGGTAGGACTCCTTGCGCGACATCTCCGAGCCACCGAGGCGTCCCGAGCACTGCACCCGAACTCCCAGGGCGCCGGCCTTCTGCACGGTCTGGATCGAGCGCTTCATGGCACGCCGGAACGCCACCCGGCGGGCCAGCTGGTCGCAGATCCCCTGGGCGATGAGCGCGGCGTCGAGCTCCGGCTGCTTGATCTCCTGGATGTTGAGCTGGATCCGGTTGTTGAGCCCGGTGATCTCCTCGATCTTCTTCTTCAGCCGGTCGGCCTCCGCGCCGCGCCGACCGATGACGATGCCCGGCCGGGCGGTGTGGATGTCCACGCGCAGCCGGTCACGGGTGCGCTCGATCTCGATGCGACTGACCGCGGCCGACTCCAGCTGCGACATCAGATAGTCACGGATCTTCCAGTCCTCGATCACACAGTTCTGATAGTTGCGCTCTTCGAACCAGCGCGACTTCCAGTCGGTGGTGACGCCGAGCCGAAACCCGTAGGGGTTTACCTTCTGGCCCATCTACTCGCCCTTCTCTTCGGCGGATTCGCCGTCTGTCTCTTCGGCCCCTGAACCCGCGTCCTCCGCGGTGTCCACGGCCTCGTCGTCGGCGTATGCCGACTCGGTGCCCGCCTCGGGCTCGGTGCCCTCGGGCTCGACCTGTTCGGTTTCGTTCACGTCCACCTCAGCGGTTCCGCCCGGCTCGGATTCGAGCTCGGTTTCCTTGCCGCCTTTGACCGGCGCAGTGGACGCCGAGGCCTCCGCCTGCTGGCGACGGCGCGACCCGGCCACCCGCCGTGAGCGCTGCGAGGAACCGACCGCCTGCTTGGCCCGGCGCCGGGCAATCCGCTCATCGGGAAGACGGCTCACGATGATCGTGATGTGCGAGGTTCGCTTGCGGATGCGCGTGGCACGGCCCCGGGCCCGGGGCCGCCAACGCTTGAGGGTGCTCCCCTCGTCCGCATAGCAGGCGGACACGTAGAGATCCTCGGCATCGAGCCCGTCGTTGTGGACGGCATTGGCCACAGCGGATGCAAGCACCTTGCCCACCGTGGCCGCGGCATCGCGGTCGCCGAGGGCGAGGATCTCCGCGGCCCGATCGGCATCCTGGCCACGGATGAGGTTGAGCACCTGGCGCACCTTGGAGGCGGACATCCGGCTGTGACGGAGCACCGCACGGGTGCCCTCACGCTCATTGGTCTTCACTCCGGGCACGTCAGCGCCTCCCCGCGCGCTCTTGGCCGGCATGGAACTTGAAGGTCCGGGTCGGGGCGAACTCGCCCAGCTTGTGGCCGACCATCGACTCGGTCACGTAGACCGGGATGTGCTTACGGCCGTCGTGCACGGCGATGGTGTGGCCGACCATGTCCGGGATGATCGTGGAACGCCGGGACCACGTCTTGATGACCTTCTTGTCTCCGGCCGCGTTGAGGACGTCCACCTTCTTCAGGAGGTGGTCATCGACGAACGGACCCTTCTTCAGGCTACGGGGCATAGTGTGACGTTCCCTCTGTCTTCCCTACCGCCGGGCACCGCGTGTGCGGCGCCTGCGGACGATCATCTTGTCGGAATCCTTGTTGCGTGCCCGGGTGCGGCCCTCCGGCTGGCCCCACGGGGACACCGGGTGGCGTCCACCCGAGGTCTTGCCTTCTCCGCCACCCAGTGGGTGGTCCACAGGGTTCATGGCCACACCGCGGGTCTGCGGGCGCTTGCCCTTCCAACGGTTGCGGCCGGCCTTGCCGATCTTGATCAGTTCGGCCTCGGAGTTGCCCACCGTGCCCAGGGTGCCCCGGCAGTCGATGGACACCCGGCGCATCTCGGTCGAGGGGAGCCGGAGTGTGGCGAACGCGCCCTCCTTGGCCACCAACTGGACGCTCATGCCGGCCCCGCGAGCGATCTTGCCGCCGCCGCCGGGCCGCATCTCCACGTTGTGGATCACCGAACCGACCGGGATGTAGCGGAGGGGAAGGGCGTTCCCCGGACGGATCTCCGCGCCGTGGCCGGACTGCAGGCGATCGCCCACCTGTACCTGGGCCGGAGCGAGGATGTAGCGCTTCTCGCCGTCGAGATAGTGCAGCAGGGCGATCCGCGCATTGCGATTGGGGTCGTACTCGATGGCGGCGACCTTGGCCGGCACGCCGTCCTTGTCGCGCCTGAAGTCGATGATCCTGTACTGCTGCTTGTGGCCGCCGCCGCGATGGCGTGAGGTCTTGCGGCCATGGCTGTTGCGGCCGCCGGTCGAAGGCTTGGGAGCGAGCAGCGATTTCTCGGGACGGTCGCGGGTGATCTCGGCGAAGTCCGAGACGGTCTGGAAGCGCCGGCCCGGGCTGGTGGGTTTGCGTGAACGGAGTGGCATGGTGTGCTTTCGGTCTCTCAGCTCTCGAAGAGGTCGATCGAGTCACCCGCATGGAGGGTGACGATGGCCCGCTTGGTGTCGGGACGGTGGCCCAGTGAGTTGTTCTTCCGATTGCGCCTGGCCTTGCCCTTGCGGTTGAGGGTGTTCACGTTCGCCACCCGCACGCTGAAGGCCTGCTCCACGGCGTTGCGCACGTCGATCTTCGTGGCCGAAGGGTCGACGACGAAGACGTAGACGTTATTGTCCATCAGCGAGTAGGACTTCTCCGACACCACCGGTCGGATCAGCACGTTGTGGGGGTCCCTCATGATCCGCTGCCATCTTCCTCGGTCGTCTCGGACTCGGACTCCTCGGACTCCTCGGCCCGTGCCGGACCGGCGGCCTCGGTGACCGGTGCCGCGCCCTTGGATCCCGTGAGGCCCAGGTCGGAGCTCTCGCCCGGCAGCGTCCCGTCGGTGAACACCACCCAGTCGTTGACCAGGATGTCGTAGGAGTTCAGCTCCCCCACCATGATGGTCTGGACCTCCGGCAGGTTCCCGAAGGACCGGTCGGCGTAGCCGTCCTCGTCCCCCAGCACCACCAGCACGCGGCCGGACACTCCCAGCGCCTCGAGGGCGGCAACGCCACGCTTGGTGCTCGGGATTTCGAAGTCCCACGCGTCGACCAGGACCACCCGGTCCTGGGAGGCCCGGTCGGACAGCGCCGAGCGCAAGGCCAGCTGGATCATCTTCTTCGGCGTCTTCTGCGCATAGGAGCGGGGCTTGGGCCCAAGGGCCACGCCGCCTCCGACCCAGATGGGCGAACGGGTCGAGCCCGCCCGGGCCCGTCCGGTGCCCTTCTGCCGGAAGGGCTTGACCCCTCCGCCCCGGACCTCCGCCCTGGTCTTCGTCGACTGGGTCCCCGCCCGGGCGGCCGCCAACTGGGCGGTGACCACCTGGTGCAGCACGTCCAGATTGGGCTCGATGCCGAAGATCGAGGGGTCGAGGCCGACCTCACCGAGCTCGGCGCCGTCACTCGACCGCCGGGTCACCGTGCGCGCCTGCGGGGCCGGGCGCAGGAACCGCCGGATCTGGGCCGGGGTGGCCGTTTCGGGATCGATGCTGTCGATGGCCGACTCGGTCGCGCTCATGACGCCTTGCCTCCCTTGACCAGGGGTGCCTTGATCGCGTCCCGGAGCACCACGATGGCGCCCCTCGGTCCGGGCACCGCGCCCTTGACCAGGATCAGCTCCCGCTCCGAGTCGGCCTGGACGATCTCCAGATTGAGGGTGGTCACCTGCTGGCCGCCCATCCGACCGGCCATCCGGGTCCCCTTGAACACACGGGACGGGGTGGCGCAGGCGCCGATCGAACCCGGCGAGCGGTGCTTCTTGTGGTTGCCGTGGCTGGCGCCCTGGCCCTTGAAGTTGTGCCGCTTCATGCCGCCGGCGAAGCCCTTGCCCTTGGACACTGCGGTGGCGTCCACCAGCTCACCGGGCTGGAGCAGGTCGGCGGTCAGCTGCTGGCCGACCTCGTAGCTCGACGCGTCGTCGATCCGCAGCTCGACCAGGCTCCGGCCCGGGTCCACCCCGGACTTGTCGTAGTGGCCCTGCTCCGGCCTGGTCAACGAGGATGCCCGTCGGTGGCCCCAGGTCACCTGCAGGGCGGAGTAGCCCTCGTGCTCGGGTGTCTTGACCTGCACCACCCGGACCGGGGCCACGCGCAGCACCGTCACCGGGATCGCCCGGTTCTGGTCGTCCCAAATCTGGGTCATTCCGACTTTTTCGCCCACGATCGCCTTGGTGGCCACTGGAGCTTCTCCGTCTCGCACGCTTTGCCTGGATCGACACCGGCCGGTGTCGATCGTTTCCTGCTGGACTGCTGTCCCTGCCCTGTTGACTCCACCGACGCACTGCTCGCATCGGCTTGCACGCAGACGCTCCGCTCGGAACAACCCGAGCGGAGCGCTCGCCTGGTGTGGCCCGAGGTCCCCGCCGTCTTCCGGCGGGCGCTCGAACACGTCCCATTCACATGGTGTGGCCGAGAATCAGGCCGACCAATGACTCTATACCAAACCGGTGGCTCCTGACGAGCCGCCTGCTAGACGGTCTGGATCTTGATCTCGATGTCCACCCCGGCCGGCAGGTCGAGCCTCTGGAGCGAGTCGACCGTCTTCGGGGTGTGCTCCACGATGTCGACCAGGCGCTTGTGCACCCTCATCTCGAAGTGCTCCCGGCTGTCCTTGTACTTGTGGGGCGACCGGATGACCGTGTAGCGGTGCTTCTCCGTGGGGAGGGGCACCGGGCCCAGCACCTTTGCCTGGGTGCGGAGCACCGTCTGCACGATCTTCTCGGTGGACTGATCGAGAATCTCATGATCGTAGGCCTTGAGGCGGATTCGAATCTTCTGGCGGGGGCCTTCTGCGGCCATGGGTACGGCGTCCTCTCGTGGGTGTTCGCTACAGCTGGACTATTCGAGGATCTTGGTGACCCGGCCCGAGGCCACCGTCCGTCCACCCTCACGGATGGCGAACCGCAGACCCTCGACCATGGCGATCGGCTTGCCCAGCTCGACGGTCATCTCGGTGTTGTCACCGGGCATGACCATCTCCGTCCCTTCGGGAAGGGTGATCGTGCCGGTCACGTCGGTGGTCCGGAAGTAGAACTGGGGACGGTAGTTGGTGAAGAAGGGCTTGTGCCGCCCACCCTCGTCCTTGTTCAGCACGTACACCGTGGCCTCGAACTTGGTGTGGGGCGTGATCGAGCCGGGCTTGCACAGCACCTGGCCGCGCTCCACGTCCTCCTTCTTGGTGCCACGCAGGAGGGCGCCGATGTTGTCGCCGGCCCGGCCCTCGTCGAGCAGCTTCCGGAACATCTCGATGCCGGTGACCGTGGTCTTCTGGGTGTCGCGAAGACCGACGATCTCCACCTCCTCGCCCACCTTGACGATGCCCTGCTCGACCTTGCCGGTCACCACGGTGCCCCGGCCGGTGATCGACATGACGTCCTCGATCGACATGAGGAAGGGCTTCTGCACGTCACGCTCGGGCTCGGGGATGTAGGAGTCGACCGCCTCCATCAGCTCGGTGATCTTCTCGGCCCACTCGGGGTCGCCCTCCAGCGCCTTGAGGGCGCTGACCCGCACGATGGGCGTGTCGTCGCCCGGGAACTCGTACTCGTTGAGGAGCTCACGGACCTCGAGCTCGACCAGGTCGAGGAGCTCTTCGTCGTCCACGGCATCGGCCTTGTTGAGAGCCACCACGATGTAGGGCACGCCGACCTGGCGGGCCAGCAGCACGTGCTCACGGGTCTGCGGCATGGGGCCGTCGGCGGCGGATACCACCAGGATGGCGCCGTCGACCTGGGCCGCACCGGTGATCATGTTCTTGATGTAGTCGGCATGACCCGGCATGTCCACGTGGGCATAGTGCCGGTTGGGGGTCTCGTACTCCACGTGGGCGATCGAGATGGTGATGCCCCGCTGCTTCTCTTCAGGCGCCTTGTCGATCTGGTCGAACGGCGTGAAGTTGGTGGTCGGGTCGCTGTCATGGAGCACCTTGGTGATGGCCGCGGTGAGCGTGGTCTTACCGTGGTCGATGTGTCCCATGGTTCCCACGTTCACATGGGGCTTCGTGCGCTCGAACTTCTGCTTGGCCATAGCTGGGGTAATGCTCCCTGATCTCGGACGGTACCCCTTCGGGCCCGCCACGACGGCGGCGCTTGCCTCCGTCATTCCTCGTGTATCGGTGGTACTGCGCTACTGCTGCCCGCTGCAGCGGTTGACCCGCTGGTTCACGAACTTGTCCTGCTGGCTGACTAGGTACGACCTGCGGGTGCGATCCGGGGGGAACCCGGCTCACGTGCTGCCTACTCTCCTCGCGCCTTGGCGATGATCTCCTTCGCGATCGACTCGGGGACCTCGTGGTAGGCATGGAACTGCATCGAGTAGGTGGCTCGCCCCTGAGTGCGCGAGCGCAGGTCGGTAGCGTAGCCGAACATGTCGCTCAGCGGTACCTGGGCCCGGATGATGTGGCTGTTCCCCCGCTGCTCCATACCCTCGACCTTGCCCCGTCGGGCGGAAAGGTCGCCGATGACGTCCCCCATGTAGTCCTCGGGAGTGGTCACCTCGACGGCCATCACCGGCTCGAGCAGAACCGGGTTGGCCAGGTTGGCGGCCTTCTTGATGGCCATCGAACCGGCGATCTTGAAGGCCATCTCGGACGAGTCCACGTCGTGGTAGGAACCGTAGGTGAGGGTCACCTTGATGTCGACGGTCGGATATCCGGCCAGCACACCCGAGGTGATCGACTCGCGGATCCCGGCATCCACCGAGGGGATGTACTCCTTGGGGATGACGCCCCCGGTGATCTTGTCCTCGAAGAGGTAGCCGCCGCCGGGCCCGGTGGGCTCGAGGGTGATGACCACGTGGGCGTACTGGCCCTTGCCACCGGTCTGGCGGATGTACCTCAGCTCGACCTTCTCGACCTTCTTGCGCACGGTCTCGCGGTAGGCCACCTGGGGCTTGCCCACGTTTGCGTCCACGTTGAACTCGCGCAGCATCCGGTCGACCAGGACCTCGAGGTGGAGCTCGCCCATCCCCGAGATGACCGTCTGGCCGGTCTCCTCATCGGACTGGACGCGGAAGGTCGGGTCCTCCTCGGACAGCGAGAAGAGGGCCTTGGACAGTTTGTCCTGGTCGGCCTTGGTCTTCGGCTCCACGGCCACGTGGATCACCGGCTCGGGGAAGGTCAGCGACTCGAGGATGACCTGGTTGTCGGGATCGCAGAGGGTGTCGCCGGTGGTGGTCTGCTTGAGGCCCACCGCGGCCACGATGTCGCCGGCGAAGACCGCATCGAGGTCCTCGCGGGAGTTGGCGTGCATCTGGAGCAGGCGCCCGATCCGCTCCTTGCGGTCCTTGGTCGAGTTGATCACCCCGGAGCCCTTGGTCAGGCTGCCCGAGTAGACCCGCAGGTAGGTGAGCTTGCCGACGTAGGGGTCGGTCATGATCTTGAAGGCCAGCGCCGCGAACGGGGCCGAGTCGTCGGGGGGACGCTCGACGGTCACGCCCTCCTTGCGGGGGACGGTACCGACAGCCGGCGCGATGTCCAGTGGGCTGGGCAGGTAGTCGACCACGGCGTCCAACATGGGCTGGACGCCCTTGTTCTTGAAGGCCGATCCGCAGAGGATGGGGACCGCGTGGCTCCCGAGGGTCACCGTGCGCAGGGCCCGCTTGAGGTCCTCGGGGGTGATCTCCTCGTCGCCCAGGTACTTCTCCATGATCGTGTCGTCATGGTTGGACAGGACGTCGATCAGTTGATGGCGGGCCTCGTCGGCGGCGTCCTTCATGTCGGCAGGGATCTCCTCGACGGCCCACTCCTCGCCCATGCCCTCCTCCCAGACCAGGGCCTCCATGCGCACCAGGTCGACCACGCCGCGGAACCCGCCCTCGGCGCCGATGGGCAGCTGCACCACCGCCGGCACCGCGTCGAGGCGGTCGCGGATCATCTCCACGCCCTGTTCGAAGTCGGCACCGGTCCGGTCCATCTTGTTGATGAAGCAGATCCGGGGGACCTCGTACTTGTTGGCCTGCCGCCACACCGTCTCGGTCTGGGGCTCCACGCCGGCCACGGCGTCG
>Ga0181523_10001103_pt1 | contig 29393 bp, 23 predicted proteins | sample PEATcosm2014_Bin_43_FD_119752 | JGI IMG/M metagenome (GOLD analysis project Ga0181523, IMG submission 119752) | Peatland microbial communities from MTU Mesocosm Facility, Houghton, MI, USA - PEATcosm2014_Bin05_30_metaG | ecosystem: Environmental > Terrestrial > Soil > Wetlands > Peat | place... | reverse complement strand
GCTGGTCTGGATGAGGCGAGAAAACGGATGGAAGATAATAATATCAGGCATCTCCCCGTGGTTGAAGAAGATAATACCCTGATTGGGATCATCACTGACCGGGACATTAGAAGTGCCCTGCCGTCCGTGTTCTCAACTTGCCTGAATAACCCTGAGGAAATGCAGCGTATCGCTGGACTTAAGGTTGAAGATGTCATGACCAAGAATCCGATCACTATTTCACCAATGAACACCCTCGAAGATGCACTCATGATGATGCATAAGATGCGAAAAGGGGCGTTTCCGGTTGTTGACCAGCAGGGGAAATTGACGGGTATCATATCGACCCGCGACCTGATTCGTGCATTTATCAACGTCCTGGGAATGGAGATACCCGGAACCCTCCTATGTATTGAGGTGGAAGATAAACTAGGTCAGATGAAAAGGATTGTAGACGCGATCACGGCAGAAGGAATACCCTTCGGGAGCATTCTTGTTGCGAGACACTGGGACGCTGGGAAAAGGGCAGTCTTTCCATATCTGCTGACGAACAATGTCGTTAAAGTGAAAAAAAAGCTGGAGGGTATGGGTTACACACTCCTCAATCCTATGGAGTGGTCTCTCGATCAGCTCCCCAAAACTGAAGAAAATAAATCGCAGAACTTAGGAAATGAAAGGATCTGACCATGTCAATTAAGAATCTGGATGTCTTTTTCAATCCTAAAAGGATCGCTGTGATCGGGGCCGCCGAAGATCCGAAGACCATTGGGGCGGCTGTCTTCGGCAATCTCATCGGCAAGGCCTATAAAGGGGCGGTCTATCCGGTAAATAGCCGCCTGGAAACGGTGCGCGGTGTTGAGGCATATCGTAAGATTGCAGATATCCAACGTGAAATTGATCTGGCCATCCTGGCTGATACCTGCGATGTCATGCTCGAACAGCTTGAAGAGTGCGGCCAAAAAGGCGTCAAGGGAGTCAGCATTTTGTGTCCGGATTATCATTTCCGCGTGGCGGACCCCCAGCAGACAGAAGCGAAGATTAAGGCAATATCTCAGAAATACGGATTCAGAATCCTGGGGCCTAATTCTCTCGGCTTTATCAGGCCGAGCAAGGGGATAAATGCAAGCATTTTTCCCAAGATGCCGCCCCGCGGCAATATCGCCTTTATCGCTCAGGGCGCAACTCTTGCAACCGCCCTGCTGGATAGGGCGGTGAGCAAAAAAGTCGGGTTCAGCTATTTCGTTTCACTCGGGTCCAAATTCGATATCGATTTTGCTGATATGATCGACTTCCTCGGTATCGATACGGAGACAAGGGCCATAATTCTCTATGTGGAATCGCTCTGGAACGGGCGTAAATTCATGACTGCGGTACGCTCTTACTCCTACAATAAACCGATTGTTATTTTCAAATCCGGCAAATTCGAGGAGTCGGCCCATATCGCCCTCACTTATTCGGGGAGCCTGGCCGGAGAGGACATGGTTTATGATGCAGCGTTCAACAGGGCAGGCGCAGTCAGAGCGGATGATATGCTCGATATGTTTTACCTAGCCGAAACCCTTGCTAAACAGCGCAGACCGAAGGGGAACCGTCTTGCAATCATATCCAACGCGGGTGGGCCGGCGGTTATTGCAGTCGACCAGCTATTGAAGCAGGGCGGCGCAGTGGCTGAGCTCAGCCAGGAGACTTCCGATGAATTAAAGAAGGTTCTTCCACAGTCCAAGCGGCGTATCCAGAACCCACTTGACCTCCTCTCTGATGCCACGCCGGAACAGTATAAGGCCGCTGTTGGCAGCTGCTTGAAGGATGATAATGTCGACGGTGTTCTTGTTATCCTGGTGCCGTCACTAGCGGCCATGCCGAAAGAGACTGCAGAAGTGGTAGCTGCCGCAGCCGTGGTCGATCCCTATCAGAACAAACCGGTATTCACTTCATGGATGGGAGAAGATTCGGTTGCGGACGGAAGGGCTGTCCTGAATGAAAGGGGCATCCCGACCTTTATCACGCCGGAGCAGGCCGTGAGAAACTTCATTTATATGTACAGGTACGACGACAACCTGCGTCTGCTTCGCGAGACGCCTGAGGATATCCTGAAGAACTTTTTCCCTGAAAAAGGCCGCGTTGCAGCCATCATCAAAGATGCAGGTCAAAGAAGGAAACTTCTCCTGACCCTGAACGAGGCGAGGGGTATCCTACAGGCATACGGTATTCCCGTCATAAAGATGGGGAAGGCATACAGCGAGGAGGAGGCAATCTCCATCTCCGCCGATATAGGGTTTCCGGTTGTGCTTAAAGTCGATTCTTCTAAGATTTTTCTTAAGCTCAAGAGAGGCAATATAAAAGAGCCGGAGGGCGTTGCGGAGGCGTTCAGGAAACTTAGAGCGGCAGCGGCCCAAGCCGGAGACCCTGATGCTGCGGTGCTTGTGCAGCCGATGCTCAAACAGCAGGGATATGAAGTAGCTATCGGCGCCAAAAAAGATCCCACCTTCGGAGCTGTAATTCTATTCGGTACCGGAGGCGATCTTATTGAAGCGATGGAAGATTATGCTGTTGCACTGCCCCCTCTTAACCAAGCCCTAGCGAAACATATGATGATGCAAACGAAGATTTTCCGGTTTTTGCAGGGACGACCCAACTATGCTGAATCATTAAAATATCTCCAAGAGATCGTCGTAAGATTTTCGCAACTCATAGTGGATTTTCATCATATCAAGGAAATAGATATCAATTCGTTCTATGTTACCCAAGATGGTGGGTTTACACTCGACGCGAGTATATTGTTTGAAGACGAAATCCTTGATGGCTTCGTGCAGACCGAAGGGGAATTATGCCCCTCGCATCTTTCGATCTGTCCGTATCCGAGAAAATTCGCCACCGAAATTACATTGAAGGGCGGGACTCATGCGATTATACGTCCGATACGACCAGAGGACGAACCGATGATTGCTGAGCTCTTCGACAGTTTTTCCGAACAGACTATCGTACTGAGGTTTTTTCAGCGCTTCCCCCACCTATCGCACGAACAGCTGGTCAGGTATTGCCAGATCGACTACGACCGTGAACTGGCGCTGGTATGTGTTATCGAGGAGGAAGGACACGAAAAGATCATCGGCGATGTGCGAATGATAAAACTGGCCGATATGGAGCGCGCGGATATGGCGATAATGGTGTCCGACAAATGGCAGGGCATAGGTGTGGGCATAGCCCTTTCCCAGCACTGCCTCAAGGTGGCGAAAGGGTCCGGGATAAAGCGGATCTTGATGGATATCCTTAAAATAAACTCGTATATGCTGAGCCTTGCCAATCGTTTGGGATTCAAACAGACGGCATCATATGACGATTATGTTGAGGTCGAGTACAATATTAACGGGGACTAGCCCGTCGCTAGCTTTTGGCCAGTTGAAAAGGAGGCTGTCTCAGGGAGATCCGGCTGCCCGGAAAAGCTTTTTAATGCAACGCAGATATCTTATGCGCCTAAGCAATCTGCGGGATTTTGTTTCCTTAATACACTCATTGGTCCGGGAACTGCTTCGTCGCATGTTTTTTGGTGTTGCAACGAAAGCATTTTCAGGAAGCAGGTCTTGGTCGGGACTGCCAAATAAAACCCTTGTGGTATAATGTTCGGATGAGAATACTTAACAGTGACAAACAGTTGCGGGCTTTTTTAGAGGTGCTGAGGAAGCGTGCCGCCGGCGTCAGGCCAGAGATCGAAGAGACCGTTAAGAGCATCCTGGCGAATGTCAGGAAGAAGGGTGATAAGGCGGTAGGCAAGTATACGAGCCGGTTCGACAATCATTCACTACCCATAAAGATCAAGACTTCAGAGATCAATGAGCATGCACGAAGGGCCGACAAGGGTATTATGAAGGCCCTTGAGCTTTCCGCCTCACGGATTTATGAATTCCATCTCCGCCAGAAAGAGGAATCTTGGTCTTTTGAAAAAGGCGGCATCGTCTTGGGCCAGATCATCCGGCCGATAGAAAGGGTGGGCGTGTATGTGCCGGGAGGCAAGGCATCGTATCCCTCAACGGTGTTGATGAACGTGATCCCTGCGCAGGTTGCGGGGGTCAAGGAGATAGCTGTCTGTGTACCGACGCCGGGCGGAGAAATCAATCCGTATGTCATGGCGGCGTTGAAGCTCCTCGGGATAAGGGAAGTATATAGGATAGGCGGTGCTCAGGCCATAGGCGCAATGGCTTACGGGACCGGAAGCATAGCCAAGGTCGATAAGATCGTCGGTCCAGGCAATATATTCGTGGCCCTTGCCAAGAAGATGGTATTCGGTGAAGTGGACATCGACATGATTGCCGGACCCAGCGAGATCCTGATAATCGCCGATGATACCGCGAACGCTGCATTCATCGCTGCCGATATGTTGAGCCAGGCTGAGCATGATGAGCTCGCGTCGAGCATACTATTGACGCCGTCCGATACTCTTATTGAAAGGGTTAATGGTGAGCTTCGGGTCCAACTCAAGGCCCTGAAGCGACGCGAGATTGCAAAAAAATCGCTTGGCCATTACGGAGCGATCATAAGGACAAAGAGTCTCGATGTTGCCATAGATATCGCAAACAGGATAGCCCCCGAGCATCTGGAGATCATGACTTCTGAGCCTGCGGGAGTTGTCACGAGGATAAAGAATGCCGGGGCGGCGTTCCTCGGTCAGTGGACGCCGGAGCCGCTGGGCGATTACTCTGCCGGTCCCAATCATACCCTGCCGACAGGTGGGACAGCGCGGTTTTCATCTCCACTGGGTGTGTACGATTTCATAAAGAGGACGAGTCTTTTGCAGTTCAGCGTGAAAGGTTTTATGGAGCTGGCTGATGTTGTGGAATCGCTCGCCGATGCAGAAGGACTCGAAGCCCATGCCAATACGATTCGCGTGAGGAAGGCCCGGATTAAGGCCGGTGATAAGGAAGGGACAGGCTCCAGAGGCTGCACAGAAAGGAGGACAGTATGCAAAAAGAAATGAGCGGAGCCGAGATTATGGTCAAAAGCCTTGAAGACCTTGGGGTGACAAGGGTCTTCGGGTATACGGGTGCGACGATCCTCCCAGTCTATCACGCCCTTGGTAGCAGCTCCATCGCGATAACGGTCAACGCCAACGAGCAGTCGGCAGCATTCAGCGCGGCGGGTTATTCACGGTCGAGTGACTCGGTAGGCGTTGCCGTTGTTACTTCGGGACCCGCTATTACCAATACACTCACTGCAGTTGCGGACTCTTTTGCTGACTCAATACCGCTGATAGTATTTGCCGGCCAGGTCCAGCAGAGCCGTCTCGATACGGACGAGTTCCAGCATATCAACGTCAAAAGCGTCTTTGCAAAGGCCGCAAAAAAGGTCCTTCAGATAACCGACAAAAGCGACATCGAAGAGACCATAAAGGATGCCTTTTTCTTCGCGAAGTCCGGCAAGCCGGGCCCTGTAGTTATTGATTTCCCGATGGACGCCCAAAGGAAAAAGGGCCTATACCGCGGCATAGAGATCGAGCGGTATCGGTTGAAGTACGACCAGGAGACACACCTTGGCAAGAACCAGTGCAAACAGTTCTTCGATCTACTCGCAAGCGCGAAGCGCCCACTGCTTTACATCGGCGGAGGTATGAACAATAAGGCGGCGAGCGAAAAGATCAGGGCGTTCAACCGTAAATTCAATATACCGTCAATAAACAGCCTCATGGGCAAAGGAGTGCTAGACGAGAACCTCGATACATCGCTCGGCATGCTCGGCATGTTCGGCACGCCCTATGCAAACATGGCGATCCAGGAGACGGATCTCTTTGTCGCCTTCGGCGTCAGGTGGAACGATCGTGTGACACAGAAGGTCGGGGAGTCTGGATTAAAGGCTGAAATCGCATACATAGACATCAATCCTGCCAAAGTGCAGGAAGTGCGAGTGACCCGTTCTCCGAAGTTCTCTTTTATAGGTGATGCAGCAACAGTACTTGAGGACCTGATCGAATACTCGCGGGAGAATCCTGTCAAGCTTAAAATTGGGGAGTGGCAGCGGCATGTCAATTCTCTCAAGAAGAGGTTCCCTCTAGCCTATAACAGTGATGCCGCCGAGATCCAGGCGGCTGAGGTGATCGAACTGCTCTCAAGGAACGTGACTGACGACATGAAGTTTACGACGGGGGTCGGCAATCACCAGATGCTCGCTGCCCAGTACCTGCTACCCAAGCGCCCCAAGTCTTTCATGTCCTCGGGTGCCTTCGGGACCATGGGTTTTTCGATGCCTTGCTCTATCGGTGTCTATTATGCAAACCCTGGCAGTAAGGTTATCGCGATAGACGGCGACGGCAGCCTCAAAATGAACATGGGAGAGATACATACCATTGGATCGCTTGGGATACCGATCAAAGTTCTCCTGCTTAACAATCATGCCGACGGGATGGTCAGGACTATCCAAGCAGTCCTTTATGACAGGCAATTTACAGGATCTGAACGGAATTACGACGCAAATTTTGCTAACATCGCCAAAGAGTGCGGTTTCAAATGGTGCCGCAAGATATCGAAGCGAGAGGACCTGGAATCTGCAATGAAAGAGTTCCTCGCCGCCGAAGGCCCCTGTTTTCTCGAAGTGGTCACCGACCGTGAAGAAGGAGTATATCCTGTAATCCCGCAGGGCAAGGGTTATAAGGACATGGTTCTAGGACCGCATATTAAGGAAGTGACGGAAGGCTGACATACAATCTCAAGCCCAGGCTAAGGACGAATGCTTACTAGCGGGGCTGAGGAATCAACTGTGAACAAGCGTGTGTATGAGAAGATAACCGCCGCAGGGAGGACCGGAGCGATTCTCTCGAAAGTCGCAGCCGTCTATTCGAAAATCGCACGGATCGCATACGAGGCTGAAGAGATTTTCATCCTCAGGTGGAAGCAGGTGCTTAATCTCTTCAGGTCTGTCGGGGAGATCGGCCAGCCGGCGTAATTCGGCAATAGTGAAGTTGCCGACGAGGAATTGATAGCCGCCGCAATGCATTTCTTCTTTACCTTCCTTGAAATAGCGGCAGAAGCTTCTACAGATGATATCCGTATAAATTTCTTCTTTCACTGATTTTGGCGTGTAGCTTTCTGTAGCCAGTTGATGTATTCCTCGGATCCGTCTACTATGGGCATCGCTAGGATCTCCGGTACCGTATAAGAATGCAGCTCTTTGACCTTTGAAGTAAGGGCACTGAAGAGCTCAAGTCCTGTCTTGACGATCATGAGGACCTCTTTTTCGTCCTCTAACTTTCCCTGCCAGGAATAGATCGATCTGATATCTTTAACAATATTTACACATCCGGCGAGGCGGTCTTCGACGAGGATTTTGGCTATCTTGGCAGCCTCTTCTTCGTTAGGGGCGGTGATGTAGACGATCAGGGCTTCCATGAGGTCCTCCTTGTTTTTATTGTACTAAGATGCAGGATAAATTTGTAGGGTTTGACAAGGCATGCGTGTCTTTTCTAGATGGATCAGAAAAGAGGAACGCCCTTGTCGAGGATCCTGACTTTTTCGCCGGCAGCAGTAATCAATGTCAAGGTGGGTTTAAAGAATACAAAATCCTGATGAAAAGGTGTTTTCACCGTTCCCCCGAAGGAGCTGTTGTCGCCCAGTGCGATATGGATTGTGCCGAGAATCTTTTCGGATTCGAGGATGTTGTCCGGCCTCTTCGCCATCGGGTTCGTGCCGATGCCTAATTCAGCGATGTTCCGGTTTGCTTCCCGTTCAGCGAGTTTGAATTTCAGATAATCGACAAAAGGTTCATTTCCTGTAACATCCACGACGACTCCATTGTTAATTGTGAGCGTCACCGGTTCTTCAAGCTCACGCGTCGGCGCCCACTGGAGAACGAGTTTCCCCTCAGCAGTGCCTTCGAGAGGCGCGAGAAAGACCTCTCCTGCTGGTAGATTCCCGAAGGAACCTTTCTTGGTAAGTACACCGGTGTCGGACAGAGCACGTCTGCCTCTTTTCGAAAGACGAATATGCGTGCCGTTGGGTGTCGCTATCTCGACATATTCAGCAGTATTGACGATTTTTTCGAGGGCATGAGTCCTCTTTGCCAGGGCTTTCCAATCGATATGCATAGAGCCTTCGAACATGGACACATCGAAGAGGGGCATGCTCGCGTAGCGGCATCCGCAAATCCTGGTCAGGAAATCCCTGAAACGCGTATGGCTGGTAGAATAATTCGAAAGGGCGATGACTGCGCTGACCGATTCGGATGTGGCGCTTCTCAATACTTCTTCGGCCTCTTTAATGTTGCTGTCCGGGAGTTCTTTTTTTAGCAGTGGTGCAAGCAAGCCTTTTTTTTCGAGCTTCCTGATAGTTGTCCTTCCAAAGGCGGTTTCCCAGAGTTCGACCGGCGGCTCTGTTCCATGGCTGCCCGGTGCCGGGAATTCCTTGTAAAGGATCTTTTTCGTATAGGACCTACCCACCTCAGCAGTCAACATGGCGATATACCTGAGTCCGTCGCGTCTGCAGCTGTCATGGGCATCAATAGTTTCGGAAGGTGTCGGCATATCGGTGAAGACGAGGACCCTCTCACCAGTTTTTACACCGAGGTTAGTTTTATAGATTGCTCGTATGGTATCGAGTATCATTGTTTAAGTAAGGTTATCGCGGGCATCCATACCTGCCATCTCTTGTTTTATATATGTTATTAAGCGAAAGACAATTCCATCTGGGCCGACTTTTCCCTCGGGAACAGGATTGGGTATTTATTATCGAAGCATGCCGTGCAGTAATCCTCCGGATGGGGGACGATGCCTCTCAGTCCGCTGATGCTAAGGTAAGATAGGCTGTCGGCTGTAATATATTTCCGTATCTCTTCGACGAGGTGCGTTGACGCGATAAGTTCCTGGCGTGTCGGCGTGTCGATGCCGTAGAAGCAGGGGCCGATGGTGGGCGGAGAGCTTATCCTCATATGGCCTTCCTTGGCCCCTCCTACCTCACGTATCATCTTGATGATCTTTTTTGAGGTGGTACCCCTGACGATCGAGTCGTCGACGACCACAACACGCTTACCTTCGAGGAGGCAGCGCACCGGGTTGAGTTTTATCTTGACGCCGAAATGGCGTATGCTCTGTTTAGGCTCGATGAATGTCCTTCCGACATAGTGGTTCCTTATGAGGCCGAAATCGAAAGGGATGCCGCTTTGCTCCGCAAAGCCAACGGCTGCAGGAACGCCCGAATCCGGCACCGGTATTACTATATCGGCATCTACCGGGGAATCGATAGCGAGCTGCCTTCCGAAATTCTTGCGGATGGAATTGACGCAGGTATGATTATAGATGTAGCTGTCGGGACGGGAGAAGTATATGAATTCGAAAACGCAGAAGGCCTTACGGGGGCTCTTGAGTGCCTTTATAGACCTGATACCGTTTTCGTTGATTATCACCATCTCGCCGGGTTCAACATCCCTGATGTACTGGGCATTGATAATATCGAAGGCGCAGGTTTCGGAGGCGACCACATAAGCGTCGTCGACTTTTCCGATAGCGAGCGGCCTTACACCGAAGGGATCGCGGAGTGCAATCATTTCGTTCTCCCTTAAAAAGAGGAGGCTGAATGCTCCTCGCACATCTTTTAGTGCCTCGGAAATGCGTTCATATGGGTCTTCGCTTTTTGCCCTGGCGATTAGATGCAGGACTACCTCGCTGTCAGATGACGACTGGAATATGGCCCCTTCGGTTTCGAGTTCGTTGCGCATCTGTTCGGCATTTACGAGGTTGCCATTGTGGGCTATCGCTATGGAGCCGAGGGAATAGTTTGCGAGGAGGGGCTGGACATTTTTTAGGACGCTACTTCCGGCGGTAGAATAACGATTATGCCCTATCGCCGAATTGCCCGGAAGCCGTTTAAGTCTCTTTTCATTGAAGATATCCGAAACAAGGCCCATCGCCTTTTCGAGGTGAAGAGTTTTTCCGTCGCTAGAGCATATGCCAGCACCTTCCTGCCCCCGATGCTGGAGGGCGTAAAGGCCGAGATAAGCGAGGTTGGCTGCCTCAGGATGGCCGAAGACACCGAAGATGCCGCACTCCTCATGAATGTCATGAAACGGCGGCTTGCTGCAACAGCTGTATGTTTTTCCCATTGGACCGATGGCTCTTTTCAAAAAAGGAAAGTGATCAATTCACAGTGAGCAACAAGTGAGAGTGTAAACCAGCCCCCACCGCTCGTTTACTCCAACAACAAACTTATTCTAACATAAAATGGTGGATGAATTTAAATTAAGGACCGACTTCACGCCAAAGGGCGACCAGCCAAAGGCGATAGCAGAACTTACCGAAGGGCTTATATCGGGCGATAAGCACCAGGTACTGCTCGGCGTCACGGGATCGGGTAAGACATTTACCATCGCCAACGTCATAAAGAATGTGAACAGACCGGCTATAGTAATCGCCCACAACAAGGCGTTGGCGGCTCAGCTCTACGGCGAGTTCAGGGAGCTCTTTCCGGAAAATGCGGTTGAATTCTTTGTTAGCTATTATGACTATTACCAGCCTGAGGCCTACCTCCCGGCATCAGATACCTACATCGAGAAAGACTCGATGATCAATGACGACATCGACCGGCTCAGGCACTCTGCGACCATGTCCATTCTCGAACGGAATGATGTTATCGTCGTAGCTTCAGTCTCGTGCATTTACGGTATCGGCTCGCCTGAGGATTATCTCAACATGCATATCGTCATCGAAGAAGGCATGCGGGTTAGGCGCGACGAATTCCTGAAGAAGCTTGTAGAAATACTCTACGTTCGCACCGACATGGAGTTCAAACGCGGAAGCTTCAGGGTGCGCGGCGACAGCGTAGAGGTCTTCCCTGCCTTTTCTCTCGACCGTGCGGTCAGGATCGAATTCTTCGGAGATGACATAGATGCGATCCATGAGTTCGACTCGCTCACAGGCGCAAAGTTGAAAAGGGCGAGGAAGCTCATTCTCTATCCCAACAGCCACTGGATAACGCCCCAGCATAAGCTCGAAAGGGCTATCAGGGCGATATTGGAGGAGATGGAAGACAGGGCGCGCTGGTTCAGGAACAATGGTGAACTGGCATTCTCTCAGCGGATAGAGCAACGAACGAGATTCGACATGGAGATGCTCAAGGAGTTCGGCTTCTGTCACGGTATCGAGAATTATTCACGCCACCTGAGCGGGAGATTGCCCGGGGAGCCCCCCTTCACGCTGCTTGATTACCTCATCAGCGGACCGTCCAAGGGCGATTATCTCATGGTCATAGATGAGGCTCACGCGACAGTGCCTCAGGTCGGCGGCATGTATCACGGGGACAGGTCGCGTAAGCAGACTCTCATAGATTATGGGTTCCGGTTGCCTTCAGCGCTCGACAACAGGCCGCTTCAATTCGATGAATTCGAGATGCGTGTTAAACAGGCCATTTATGTTTCAGCGACTCCGGGGCCATACGAACTGCAGAAAGCCGGGGACAGAGTCGTAGAACAGGTAATCAGACCGACCGGGCTCATGGACCCGAAGATGGGCATAAGAGCTACGTCAGGACAGGTCGAGGACCTCCTCGGTGAGATCAGAAAGAGGGCTGCAAGAAGCGAACGGGTGCTCGTTACGACACTAACGAAGAAGATGGCCGAAGACCTGACGGATTATTATACCGAGCTCGGCATTCGAGCACGGTATCTCCATTCCGATATTGACACACTGGAGAGGATTGCGATCCTGCGTGATTTAAGGCTCGGCGTTTTCGACGTACTCATCGGGGTGAACCTGTTAAGGGAGGGCCTCGACCTTCCCGAGGTATCTCTCGTTGCTATCTTCGATGCCGACAAAGAAGGATTTCTTCGCTCCGAGCGCTCATTGATTCAGACTTCGGGCCGCGCTGCGAGAAATGTCAATGGAGAGGTCATCCTTTATGCCGATAAAATGACCGAATCCATAAGAAAGGCAATGGCCGAGACTGAGCGAAGGCGAAAGATTCAGGAAGCATACAATACGGAAATGGGAATCACGCCCGAAACCGTGAAGAGCCAGATAAAGGACATCCTGGGTTCCATCTACGAGGCCGATTATCTTACTGCGGAGGTCGTTGCCGAAGAGCCCGTCCCTTACGATCTAACGGAGAAGAGTGTCAGGAAGCTCGAGGCAGAGATGAAGGAGGCTGCTAAGAGACTGGAATTCGAAAAGGCGGCGGAGATAAGAGACAAGATCAGGTCGCTCAAGGACAAGATGCTTCAACTGGGCATAAATGAAAAGGGAAGCGAAAAAAAGGCAACTGTGAAGAAATCTGTGGGGAAAAAAAGAAGGAAACAGTCATCGTGAAGATGATATCTGGAGATGAATTTATCCAAATATTTCCTGCATTCAGGAATAATCCCGACCTTGCAGCTGAAGTCATAGCGCGTTCACATTTTAAAACCTTTGCCAGGGACCAGGTTATTTATTCCGAAGGAGACGCCTGCGCTGCTATCGCTTTTATTATTGCAGGGGAGATCCGTGTCTTCAAGATCGGCGAGGGCGGTCGGGAAATAACACTCTACGAGATTGAACGGGGCGAAACATGTATTCTAAACGCATCGTGTATCCTGTCGAAAATGTCGTATCCTGCTCATGCCGTTACTATGCTCGAATCAACCCTGCTGCTAATTCCGGCGGAAGACTTCCGCGGACTGCTGGCCCGCTATGAAGAGATGAGGGATTTTGTCTTCAACCTTCTCAGCAGGCGACTGACTTCTGTGATGACCCTAGTCGAAGAGGTGGCTTTCAGGCGCATGGATCTGCGCTTGCTCGAATATTTTGAAGAAAAGTCGGAAGATGGAAAGTTGCGAGCGACCCACCAGAAGATAGCAAATGATTTGGGTACATCACGCGAAGTTGTTAGCAGACTGCTGAAGGATTTCGAGCGACAGGGGAAAATAATCCTTTCGAGGAATCTCATCCAAGTGGCGAAAAAATAAATCCCGAAGTCTTTGTAACATTGTCACAGACTATCTTTCTTCATCCCGCTATACTTAGATCAGAGACGCTAATTCAGTCGCAAAAGAGGAGAAAGATATGAAAAAGAATGAAGGTACAATCGACAGGGTTCTCAGGGTGCTGCTCGGCTTGGGATTGATTTCTTACGCAGCAGTTAACGGGGCAGCATGGGGATACATAGGAGCGGTGCCGCTTTTGACCGGCCTGATCGGCTCATGCCCGGCATACAGTATTCTCGGCTTTTCCACATGTGGAACATGTTCCAGTCAGAAATCCGAAGGCTGTGCGTGCGGAGTGAAGAAATAGACAGTTAATCCAGGTCAAAAGGGACGGGTCTGAAATTATAGATTAGACTCGTCCGGAGTTGCGCCTAATACTGGTTTGATGTCGATAACCGGCGTTACGTCGCTGGCTTCGAGTAGAAATACTCTCAGCCCGCGCCGTTTATCGATTTCAAGTATCCTGACCCTATGAAGACCTATGGGGTTTGGCCTGTCGGGCGAGCGCGTGGCGAAGACGCCTGATAGCGGTCTATCAGCATCGCGGCGTGGGTGGACCTTCAAAATATCTCGTTTCGCGAGATGCAACCAGGTTAGTATTATAACTTCACTACCGGGGGCGGTCCCATCAAGCGCGTCGATAAAGCGTGGATATATTTCAACCCATGCTTCGGGTGCCCCCTCGAACCCTTGTCTCAGCGCATCTTCACGTCGCTGCAAATTTGAATGAATAGCACCGATCGGTTGAAGCGAATAGATATCAAGTTCGGTCATTATTTATCACCTCTTTTTTTGGTTGAGAGTACTTTTACATTCAGAAACGTGTTGCATTCAAATTCTTCCTTCTTGCCATTTTTCAAAGGAGGACAATTGGATTTTCTAACGACCTGCTGCACGTGGACTCATTGTTAAATGGCACGTAGCATTTGGCCGGTGGAAAGAAAGTAATTGATCTGCCGCCCCCTGAGTTCAACTCTGTCTTGGAAGATATTTTCCGAAAGTTTTTCTATAAGTTTGTCTCCCTCGGAGCTCAATCCAGTGAAGATCTGCGTCCAGATCATATCGGTAGTGCCGTCGCCGTTTCTCTTCAGCGAAATTGAAAACCTGATTGTTCTCAAAGCATTGATGCGGACGAATTCAATCAACAGCGGCGGTTCATATCTTGAGACTACCCAGGTGTCTTCTGGGCCGTCACCGGGGAAGCGGGTCTTGAAAACGCAGTCCAGCTCCGCAAATCCCGAATCACTGGACACCACTTCGCACTGCCAGTTTTCTATCCATTCATATTCGCGAACGGGGCAGAGCAAAGGGAACACCTGTTCAGGGTTTCCCTTCAAGAGCATTGAATAAGTTTTAGTTGACCTGCGGCCACTCATAGATCCTCCGGCTAGTAGAAAGTATTTATGAGCTACTATGATTGTAAGGAATAAGAATTCACTTTCTGACCTGTCACATCTCACCCCGTTGCGCCTACGCAAAAACGCTTGCACTATGAAAAATATCTTAGCCTGTCACAAGCCGATGTTAGAACTGACCTGTACTCAGCAAAATCAGTGTGCAGGCCTCGAGTACTTCTATCCCGGCCAGTCTAAGACGTGCGTATTCAGCGGGATTTTCCGTGCCTGGATTAAAGATAATCCGGTTCGGTCTTATTTGAACGATGTCGTCAAGGACCTGTGCCTGTCTTGACGGTCTGATATACATAGTGATCGTATCGATCCTGTCTGGCACTGACGCGAGGGTCGGGTACGTTATCCTACCGAGCACTTCTTTTCGTGCGGGCGCGACCGGAATTGGATTATGTCCGTGTTCCGCAAGCATTCGCATTGCGATATTAGAATAACGGTTATCTTTGGGGCTTGCGCCAACGACAGCTACATTTTCCATTTCAATGACGCGGGTTCATCGGCCTGCTCATCAACTTCATCCATTACTGTCATCGGGCATACTTAATAGAGAAAGGAATATTAAGCTCCGCCCGTCTTTGCCATGCTCAGTGCTTGGCCAATTGCGGGGATGAAATCCTTCTTGCGCGATAGGACCCGCGGCAGGATGCAGGTGTCGTCTTTGACCTTTACTCCGAACGCCTTCTCGACGACCCAGATTTCACCCTTAAGAAGGACACGCTCCTGTTGAGAAGTGAGTGGATTCGTTACCAGCAGCGCGGTAAGATCGTAGCCATTTGCAGTGCGTATATGTTCTAACTCTTCAAGTAGCTCCGATTCTCTCAGGTCGATCTGCTCGCAGTCAAGCACCATCATCTGGCTGACGCCGAGTTTCTTGCCGCCTATAAGGAATTCCTTGAAGTCTGCATTAATGAGTTCAGCAGAGCTCTTGCCCTCTATGTTTATGCTTGCGTGAAGGAGCTCCTTTCCATACTTCTTGATCGTAACCCCGGCTAGTTCAGCCAGACGATCAGCCATCAAACGGTCGCGTTCGGTCGTAGTCGACAGGGTAAGGATCAAGGTATCGGAAAGGATACCCGAAAGCAGAAGCCCTGCGATCTCAGGCGGTATTCTCACCTGATGAAGGAACATAATACTCGCCACAACGGTGCATGTGCTGCCTACCGGATCGTTGTAAACGAAAATCGGTGCAACGGTCGAAATGTCGCCTACTCGATGGTGATCTATGATCTCGAGGATTTCGGCATCCTCGATGCCGTCCACGGCCTGCGATATCTCGTTATGATCCACGAGGATCGCCCTTTTCCGTACCGGATCCAGCAGGTCGGTACGAGTGATGAACCCGATAATCCTGTTTTCGCTATCGACAGCGATGGCCGATCGATGGTCTGACTCACGTACAATCTTGCGGAGACTGGCCATGTGAGTTAACAGACCCACTGTCGGACAATCCGTGCCCATGATGGAAGATACAGGTTCGGACATTGTCAAGAGTTGAAATGTGCCGAAGGCAGTATGAGGCGATGACAAGATGACAGTTCCCTGTTTTTCGGCTGCAGAGATAATATCATTGTCTACGGGCAGTCCATCAGTTATGATCAGAGCAGAGCATTCCGCATGGATCAGCTCCATCTGGATATCTCGCTGATCACCGACGACAACGACCGCTCCAGGAGATACCCGGTTAAGCATAGTTCCTTTCTGCATGGCAGCCACAAGGATCTTGCCGGTAAGGACGCTGGCATTTTTGCTGTTGCTTATCACCCGGCAGTCGAGGGTTTTGACCAGAATATCAAGCTCTATCGGCGCCTTTGAAAGATCTGTGAAGCCGACACTGTCCATATAGTGTTGCGCAATATCGCGAAGTCCGACGACCCCGGCCAGCCTGCTATCGTCATCCACCACAGGGACGGAATGGACCCCCGTACTTTTCATTAGTTCAGCTAGGGCATGCACGGATTCGCTGGCATGAATGAAAACCGGTTTTTTCATATCGAGGTCGCCGACTGTCGGGGTGAGGCTCTCTATTTCGTTCGGGACCGGGACCCCGAACCTCTCGAGCACAAAACGCGTCTCTTCATTAAGTTTCCCTGCCCTGCCCGGCGTAAATAGAAAAGCTTTGTCCGTCAGGTTCTTGAAATGTGAATATGCTATGGCGGAACAAGTAGAATCCGTGTCAGGATTCTTGTGTCCGATAACATAAACGATCTTTGGCTGTTCCATCAGTATGGGTCCTTTCATGAACGGAAAGTCTTGGATTGCTGAATTGCTAAGTATTTAATGTACCCCATAATAGCGAGGTCGTCAAGTCGCATGTACCTGCCTTGGAAGGGAGTCTCTTTTTGTGTTTGATCCTGCAAGTGATAAACTGATTATTGATTAAGAATCTTCTATGCATTCCATCAAAGGGAGAAAAGATGATTTTCAAACAATTCTATCTTGAGAGTTTAGGACATGCGTCATATTTCATCGGATCCGAAGCAACAGGGGAGGCCCTTGTGCTCGACGCGAGGAGGGACGTCGATATCTATTTCGACGAGGCCCGCAGCCAGGGTATGCGGATCAGGTATGCAGCAGACACTCACCAGCACAACGATTATATATCGGGCATTAACGAGATTTCAGTTCGCACCGATATTGAAATCCTTGCGGGTACCGGTGCAACACTTGGGTATTATGCGAGAAAATTGGATAGCGGCGATAAGATCACGATGGGAGAAGTTGTATTTGAACTGCTTCATACCCCTGGTCATACGCCCGAGCACATATGTCTGTTGGTGACGGACCTTTCACGAGGAGAAGAACCCGCTCTTTTGTTGTCGGGTGGATTACTGCTGGTCGGGGATGTCGCAAGACCCGATCTTTTCGGAGGCGCAGGAAGTGCCGCTGCCAATGCACGTGATCTCTTTCATTCACTGCATGATAAGGTCATGATGCTTCCAGATCATGTCGAGGTATATCCTACCCATGTTGCCGGCTCGCTCTGCGGAGGAAATATCGGAAGCCGTCTCTCGACAACTATCGGGTACGAGCGGAGGCTGAACAGATGGATGAAGGAAACTGACTCGGCAAGGTTTATCGAAAACAGCATTAAGCCGGAGAGACTCCCATCCGTGCCGCCGTACTGGAGGCATATGAGGAAACTCAATCAGGACGGTCCTCCGCTTCTGGGTGTTCTCCGTGAGCCGCCGGCATTGACTGTCGAAGCATTTGACCGCATTCGGTCAGGGGGAATCCATATACTCGACACCCGTTCGCCCGAGGCGTTCTCCGCTCATATTCCAGGTGCTCTCAATGTGGGTATCGGGTCCAGTTTTCCGACCTGGGCCGGTACCGTGCTGCCGTTCGGCGAACCTTATCTCCTGGTGGTTGAAAGATCAAAGAACCTTTGGGAAGTGTGCTGGAATTTGTTGCGTATCGGCTATGACTTGCCGATGGGCTGGCTTGCGGGCGGTATGCTTGATTGGCGTTCCTATGGCATGCAGATCACAACGATGCCCCAATGGACGGTTTGGGACCTTAAAGATGAGATGGAGCGGCAAAAAGAGCTGTTCGTTCTCGATGTGCGTCAGCCGCGTGAATGGGCAGTCGGCCACATCGACAGTGCCATCCACATCCCCGGTGCCGAGGCAACGGACCGGCTTGATGATATTCCTCACGACAGGCCTGTCGCCGTAATATGCGGCAGCGGATACAGGTCCTCGGCAGTAGCGAGTCTACTAAGGAACAGGGGATACAGCAAAGTGCACAATGTCCTGGGTGGAATGGGTGCATGGAAAAAGTCCGGATTTAAAACGGTGAAATAAGGCCTGGCGTTGGCTGAGCCGTGCAATTATTCGTGAACAATGAAGTCTTTATAAAATAATGATCCAACTTCTTGATTTATATACTTGGACAAAACTCCCAAAAAGTTTAAAGTTCTCACTATTGCAAACAATAAAGGTTCAGCGTTTTGGTGTCCATTCAAATCGTAAAAATATCAGTTTAGTGTTTGACATCAGGAATTAAGATTGTAAAATGATTTCGGCATTTGAAGACATATCTGAGATAATCAGATTTGCGCAACTAAGATCACTGAATCTGGTGAATGCATTTGGAACGGCCAAGCATGGCATTCCTGCGCTTTTTGCAGATATTACACCGGAACGGGCATCTTCAAAAACAACGAAGCTCTTTGCCGTTCCGAAGTAGTTAGCGACAACGTTATAAATTTCGGGGTGTGGTTTGGCGTGACTTACATCATCTCCGCACACTATAAAATCAAACTTATCAATAATACTAAGACCCCGCTCTCCCAATATTATATTTACGCCTGTTCTGGTGGTCGATGTTGCTAAGGCAAGATTTTTTGTTTCAGACATAATTGCATAATCAATTAAATCGCTTACACCTTTACGAATGAGCACAGCTCCGGACGCTAAGACCATATTCTCGTAGACTTTATCCTTTATCTCTATAATGTGACGAATATCGCTATCATGTAAATGAAAAGCGTCGAGTAAGTTAGGGAGATATTCCATGGGTTTATGTCCAACACAATTATGGATCCAATAATTTTCATCAAGATAAACGTCATATGGCGCTAAACTACTATTAGTTGCTGCAAGTTGTATAGGTTCATCATCAACGATTAAACCGTTTAGATCAAGTATAACGACTTCTGTCTTCTCAAAATATAAGCTGATTTTAGAGTTAGAAAAATATGCCATAGCGACATTACCTTAGCTATTATATTTGAACGTTATTTGCTTGTGTGCCATCGTCTTGCTTGATATGATCTTGTATATTTTTATTAATAATAATGACCATAGTTACATATTTAAATTGACGTTCTACATTGTCTTTGTGCATTGGACCTCTACCCAAAAAACTGTGTCACTTGCTTTTAGACAATGCGTATGATTGAATTACGGAAGTGAATCAGATATCTATTAGATCATTCAGCCAATCCACTATAACTTTACGCTGCGCACTTCTCATGCAATCAGATACGATCTGATGGAAATGACGCCTGCCTAGATGGCACAACTTTTAATTCAATTACTGTATTCTTCTATCTGGACCACCGAGATTAAGAACTTCACACTGTTGGATAATTCGTGAGCTTATCCGTTCATCAAGACGTTCTTGTAGCTGCGCAGGTGCGAAGTTGGAAGTGAACAGTGTTTTAAGTCCTTTATTGTTTCGAAAATAAATGATCATATTCAGCTTCTCGCGGACCCACTCCGTTGGTCGTTCCGCACCGATATCATCCAGGACAAGGACGGGGATATTGGTGTATTCTTCAATAATAGCCTGTTCAGTCTGGGTATCATCGGCGTCGTAGGTCGATTTAATTAAAATGAGCAGCCAGTTGACGTAAACAAACCGATAATAATCCCTGAAGTGGTAAATATTGTGCCTGACATTATTTCTCAATTCCTTTGGAAGTTCAGTTGTTTTAATCAAATCCTTGAGCGTTGCTACCGCCAGCCAGGTCTTGCCCCTGCCGACTCCGCCCCATATATAAAGACCAGATTTAGCCATTACGGATCTCTTGCATGCTTGTACAATTGTTTTTTGGAATCCCTCATAGGAGGCTTTAAGCAAGATCCCCTCAACGCCGGTGGAATTTAAAATCGTATTCATATTACGTTCGACAAATTCAGAGAAAGCCCTCTTTTCTTTGTCGATTTCGTTCTGTTTTTCATTTTGCTCACATTTGTCGCATAGGTGAGGTCTTATCCAAGTCAGGGTATCTCTTCTGAACGAAAGCCCATCAACCTTTCCCATGCAGAGCTCACACTCGAAGGTTTGCGGCTTATCCTCGAATGCCTTTATCGCTTCGGCAAAAACAGTGGTATCTTTGAGCCTTCCTGCCAGCTCTCGTGCATGTTCGTAGTTGTTTTTGGCGAGGTGTTGCTTTATTTCAGTCAAAGTATTTCCAAATATTGTTATATCTTTGGCTTTTAAATCAGCGCGGCGTTTAAGCAGCTTTTCATTATTGCGTCTAAGCTCATCATCTCCATTACTTCCGTTAAGCAGCGTCATGCATTCCCCTTCTTTGTCCACATTCCTTTATTTATCGAGAGTCGAAATTGGTTAGTGTATACTTTTATTATACGCATTGTCTAAGAGCAAGTGGAGCAGTTTTTTGGGTAGAGGTCCATTCGGCCACTATAAAAATGTAAGGACTTTATTGTCTAAGCGAAACTTTGTTGTCTGTGGATACGGATAGCAGGTGAAAATATGGTGCCGAAGGCGGGACTCGAACCCGCATAGGTTTCCCCACACGCCCCTCAAACGTGCGTGTCTACCAGTTCCACCACTTCGGCATAAATAAGTAGACTTCAATAATACCAGTAATCGCGAAAGGTTTTCAAGTGGCGGTACGATTTTGGACCCGATGTGCAGTACGCTGAGGCATTTCTAGTATTTCGACATGGATCGGGCAATGGCTATGACCTTGACATCCGACCCGCCAGCCTTGATCTAGACGAGGAGCATTCATTCACTTACAGTCGTACCGGTAGTAAAAATTCGTCCACCAACAGGGGGGCCTGAACGAGAGAAATGGCATAAATTGGGTACCGCCCTATAATGATTGAATTCATGCTCCTTGAGTTTTTTCGGGTGGAGAGGCACGAGGTACAATGGCGTCATAATTCTTAGGGCGAAGTTCCAGCAGCAGAGAGTCGAGAGGCTTAACGATGCGGATAATGCCATTACATTTAAGCAGGTGGATCGATTCCTTTAGCCCGCCTTCGTAGATGTCGTAGCAGAGTAGTCTTGAAAAGAGTGGTTTTTTCCTCAAGTAGCCAGCGCATATACAGGTGACAGCAGAAGGAATCGGCAGTCCGCATGTGCTGCAAGTATGACCTGTATAACGCTTGATAGCCGATCAACACTCGTAGCAGAAAGGATTGTGATCGTGTTTGTCGTGTGTGAATTGCAAATAGGGCATTAAGAAGGAAATAAGAGATTCAGGAGGTGACTAAACATGAGGTTGGGTGCAGAGACGACCCGGCGGGGTCGTCTCTGCTTCTTAAAATTGTCCATCCAGAACGATGATCTCGTCGCGTTTCGGACCTGTCGAGATGATCTGAATCGGAGTCTTAAGCAAATATTCGATCTTCTTTATATAAGACTTGGCATTTGACGGAAGACGGTCGAACTCTTTTATCCCGACCGTGCTTTCTTTCCAGCCGGGCAGCTCTTCATATACGGGCTCACATCTCTTCAGCACATCTAAGTCTGTTGTGAAGGTATCATAGACCTTACCGTCATACTTGTAGCCGACACAGAGCTTTATCTTTTCGAGGCTGTCCAGGATATCCATCTTGGTTAGTCCGATGCCTGTAAGACCGTTTATGGAAACGGAATAGCGCAGGCCCAAGATGTCTAGCCAGCCGCACCTGCGCGGCCTGCCTGTGGTTGCGCCGAATTCTGCGCCCCGCTGCCTGATAGATTCGCCCAATTCGTCGTTAAGCTCAGTAGGAAAGGGTCCTTCACCCACTCTAGTTGTATACGCTTTCACTATGCCGAGTATTCTGTCGATCTTGGTGGGACCGATGCCCGCTCCTGTACAGGCGCCACCTGCGATTGTATTTGAAGATGTTACATAAGGATAGGTCCCATGGTCGATATCGAGCAGGGTCCCCTGGGCGCCTTCGAGGAGTATGTTTTTACCTGCCTCGATCTCGCGGTTTATCAGCAATGAGACATCGGTGACGAATTTGCCGAGCTGTTTGGCATAGCCCATATATTCGTCGAAAATCTTATCCTCGCTTAGGGGGGCCGCCTTGTAAAGATTCACGAGGAGATAGTTGAAGACCGAAAGGTTCGCCCGCAGCTTTTCCCTGAAAAGGTCCGGCCTCAGCAGATCGATGACCCTGATGCCATTTCTTGCGATCTTGTCGGTATATGAAGGGCCTATACCCCTGCCGGTTGTGCCGATCTTCTTGCTCTTCTCCTGCTCGCGCTCTATCGCTCCATGATAGGGCATGATGATATGGGCATTTTGAGAAATGCAGAGGTTATTGTCGATGTCGATATTTCTCGATCTGAGTTCGTCAATTTCACCGAGCAACGCCAAGGGGTCGATAACGACGCCGTTGCCGATGGCGCACTTCGTGCCCTTGTGAAGGATTCCGGATGGGATGAGATGGAGCACATACTTTTCGTTGTCGATGACTACGGTATGGCCGGCGTTGTTACCTCCCTGGTAGCGGGCGACCAAATCAGCCTTCAATGTAAGGACATCGACTATCTTTCCTTTTCCTTCATCGCCCCACTGGGCGCCGACAATAACTACTGTAGACATTCCGTACCTCGCAAATAGATTATTCTTTTCATAACGCAGAAGCCCCCGCAGGTATGACCTCCTAGCGGGGGACTTTTTAAGATTACATGCTTATTACTTTTAAATCCAGAATATTTGGCAGCTTCCGGATTTCATCAAGGACCTTGTCATTAACAGGTGAGTCGATATTTACCACCGAGATTGCCATGCCACCGGACTGCTCCCTGCCGAAGTGCATACGTGCGATATTAATATTGTTTTTGCCCATCACCGTTCCTATATTTCCGATAACGCCGGGCTTATCATTATTATGCATAAAGAGCATGGTGCCCTCGGGCACGATCTCGACATTGAAGTTGTCGATCCTGACGATCCAGGGATCCTTCTTGCTGAAGAGGGTCCCGGAGACGCTGATCTCTTTTTTCTGAGATTTTATGGTGAGCGTAAGAAGACTCTGAAAGTGCCCCGAATCATTGCTCTTCGTTTCCTTCACTTCGATGCCGCGCTCCTTGGCGATGAAGGGGGCATTGACAAAGTTCACTGTCTCTTCAAGAATCGGCGTGAGGAGACCTTTTATAACCGCAATGGTGACTGATGAAGTATTCAGTGCAGCCGCCTCACCGAGGTACTCAATGGTAAGTCCGGTTATGCCGCCTTCGAATATCTGGGAAGCAAAAGCGCCAATCTTTTCAGCCAGCGTGATATACGGCTGGAGCGTTGCGACCTGGTCTGCGGGGATCGAAGGAAAATTGACTGCGTTGCGGATGGTACCGTGGACAAGATAATCGACGATCTGCTCGGCTACCGCAACAGCGACATTCTCCTGCGCCTCTTCGGTAGACGCGCCGAGGTGCGGGGTGCAGACGACCTTCTCGTGCCCGACCAGCGGGTTGTTTACCGGCGGCTCGACCTCGAATACGTCGAGGGCTGCCGCACCCACCTGGCCGCTCTTGAGCGCATCTAGCAGGTCTTTTTCATTTATAATGCCGCCGCGTGCGCAGTTGATCAGCACGACCCCTTTCTTGCAGATCTTCATCGTTTCTGCGTTGAAGAGGCCCTTGGTCTCAGCGGTGAGAGGCGTATGAACGGTGATGAAGTCGGCGCGCTTCATGATGTCGGAGATCTCACCTTTTGCTATACCCATTTGCGCAGCCTTCTCTTCGTTGAGGAATGGATCATAGGCGATGACATGCATGCCGAGGCCCTGTGCTCGCTTCGCGACCTCGCTGCCGATCTTGCCGAGGCCAATGATGCCGAGGGTTTTATTGAAGAGCTCGATGCCCATGAATTTCTTTTTCTCCCACTTGCCCGCAGCCATTGACGCATTGGCTTGCGGAATCTTGCGGGCAGCGGCAAACATCAGGGCGAGCGCGTGCTCGGCTGTAGTGACGGTGTTGCCGCCCGGCGTGTTCATAACGACGATACCCTTCTTGGATGCGGCAACCTTGTCCACGTTATCGAGTCCCGAACCCGCCCTGCCGACAACCTTGAGTTGCGAGGCTGCGTCGATTAACTCTGCAGTCACCTTCGTGGCGCTGCGGATGACGAGGCCGGAATATTCACCGATGATGGCCTTCAGTTCCTCCGGCTTGAGGCCGGTCTTGATATCGACTTCAAGGCCTGCTTCCTTCAGGATCTCAACACACTTCGACGAAATGTTGTCGCTGATGAGCACTTTCTTCATTCTTGTGTTCTCCTTGCATAGCTTAACCCGCCGCAGTACCATCGTGTATAGATCGGTCCCCTGCGGTCGGCTTTACGGAACGGCAATTATTTCATCAGAATTTCCTGGGCAACCGCGACGCCCGTTCCGAGTTTGACCGGGTATCCGAGATCCTTCAGTACCATTTCGATTGCGGCGATGCCGGTGATAACATCAAAGGTATCGGCGTAACCCAAATGGGCGAGCCTAAAGATTTTGCCTTTTGCCTTGTCCTGTCCGCCTGCACCGGTGATACCGTACTTTTCGCGGAGGTTTTTGTATATCTGCTGCCCATCTATGCCTTGCGGGGCCTCGATTGCGGTGACGGAATTACTGGGAGATTCCTTTGAATAGATGCCACAGCCGATGGCCTTTACCGCCTCACGCGTTGCATGGGCAAGCGTCGCATGGCGCTTGAAGATATTTTCGAGGCCTTCCTTCCGGAGCATGTTGATTGCTTGATTAAGGCCTATTATCAAGGTGACGGCTGAAGTGAAGTTTGTCTGGTTTTTGGCCAGGTTCTCACGCTCCTTTTTGAAATTGAAATAGAACCTCGGCATCTTTGAGGTTTCATTTCTCTTCCAGGCCTTTTCGCTCACGCTTACAAAGGCAAGACCTGGAGGCAGCATAAGGCCTTTTTGCGAACCGCCGATCATGACGTCGATGCCCCATTCGTCGGTCTTTATGTCCTGGGCCACTAGGGCGCTTATGGCGTCAACAATGAAGAGAGTCTCAGGATAATTCTTGACGACTTTGGCGAGTCCTTCAATGTCATGATATACGCCGGTAGAAGTCTCGGTCGCCTGTACAAAGACGCCCTTGATTGAAGGGTCTTTTTTCAGTGCTGCTTCGACTGCCGAAGGTTTTATGGAATAGCCCCAATCGACGACAATCTCTTCGACCGTCAAACCATATGCCTGGCAGATCTTGGTCCATCTCTCGCCGAATTTACCGCCGTTGACTACAACTACCTTATCGCCAGGGTTGAAGAAGTTATTGACCGAACCGACCATGCCGCCCGTACCGGTCGAACAAATGATAAGAACATCATTCTTTGTCTGGAAAAGCCACTGCAAACCTTTCTTTGCCGCTTCGAGTATGGGCAGAAAATCAGGGGAGCGATGATGTATCATCGGCATCGCCATAGATAGAAGGACCTCGGCAGGGACCGGTGTGGGACCTGGGGCCAATAGATATCTCTTCAACATAACAAGTACCTCCAAACGTTTTTTAGTATGTACGTTACCATTATCGCAAGTTAGTATAATAATACAAAAGGCTTACCTTTGAAAAGACTGAGGCGAAGGAGTAAAATAGCGGGCGGATAACTTTAGGTGCAGTTGCCGGGGATGCAGGATCGCAGAGCAAGATGTCTTTACAATGTGATTAATTTTTTTACTCTATTCAGGGGCACTATGTACAAGAGAGATTGCTGGGATTTAATGGCATATGGCTGCCTTTGTTTGCCATGATTTAAGGCATTGCCTCAAAGCTAACATGATATGTGAATCTGCCTTCGAGACTAAGGCGGTATTATAAATTCCGGGACAGGAGCTATCAATATGGACAAGAAGAAGAGTCTCTTAAGTCTTCCAGCAGTGGATGAGATCGTGAAATCAAAGGTGGGCATCGAGTGGCTGCAGAAATATCCGAGAGTATACGTGATACGCGCCATTCGAGAAATCATCCAGCGGAAGCGTGAGACGATACTCGGGGGGAAATACTCAATGACCGACCCGTCCGACCTTCTCCCTGAAATCGAGCGGTTCATAGAAAAGCTTTCGGGGTTCAGCTTGCAGCCTGTCATCAATGCTACCGGCGTTGTAATACATACCAATCTGGGACGGTCGGTATTGTCTGAAGAGATTATGAAAATGGTCTCGATGATTGCCGGGGGATATTCTAACCTCGAATACGATATTGATAAAGGTGAGCGCGGCAAGCGATACTCCCATGTCCAGGGGCTGCTTAGGGAAATTACCGGTGCTGAAGACGGAATTATCGTCAACAACAACGCGGCGGCTGTCTTTGTATGTCTCACCGCACTTGCAAAAGGCCGTGAGGTCATTGTGTCACGGGGAGAGCTGGTAGAAATAGGCGGTTCATTCAGGATACCCGATGTTATGGCCAGCAGCGGAGCTATTTTAAAGGAAGTAGGGACTACAAATAAGACTCACGCTTATGATTATGAAAGGGCCGTTACCGATAATACCGCTCTGATGCTGAAGGTGCATCAATCTAATTTCAGGATGATCGGATTCACAGAAACATTGTCGATTGAAGAGATGGCAGCGCTTGGGAGGAAATATTCAGTACCAGTCATGTTCGATCTGGGGAGCGGGTGTCTTATCGATCTCAAGCCGTACGGCATTCATATAGAGCCGACAGTCCAGGAAATGATTAAGGCCGGAGCTGATATCGTGACCTTCAGCGGCGATAAACTGCTGGGGGGGCCACAGGCCGGGGTGATCGTTGGTAAGAAGGAACTAGTTGAAAAGGTAGCAAAAAATCCACTCATGAGGGCTGTCAGGGTCGATAAAATGACCTTGGCCGCATTTGAGGCCACTCTCAGGTATTATCTTGATGAAGGTGTTGCGAAGGGAATGATCCCAACTGTGTCTATGTTATTGCAGGACCCTGAAAAGATCAGGGAAAAAGCAAAAAAGATCGCCCGGATGCTGAAGGCGGGCTTGGGGGTTGATGGGACGCAGGCTGCCGCTATAAGTGTGATTGAAGATGTATCGCAGTCTGGCGGAGGGGCCCTTGCTGAAGTCCCTTTAAGGACTTTTGTTGTGTCGGTAATGCCGTCTGCGATTTCGATAAATGAGCTCGAGGTCAGATTGAGGCTCGGAAGGCCGCATGTTATTGCAAGGATAAGGGATGCCGCATTGCTGCTCGATGCGAGGACGGTGAAGACTGGTGAGATTGGGCCGCTGGTGAAGGCGGTCAGGGCTGCGATGAATTAATTGTTCCACGTGGAACATTCTAAATTTATGTTCGGTGGTGTTTGAGAGTGAATATAGTCGTAGTAGGGCTGGGTGCCTTGGGAACGACCTTCGCAACCATGTTGAAGAAGGCCGGTCATCGTGTCTTTGCAATCACTAAGGACAAGTATCTTTCGACCTTGTCAGAAAGGCGAATTAGTGTCTTCGGCATATGGGGAGAGCATGAGGCTGTGCTCGACGGAGTTTTTGCTAGGATTGATCCTTTGAAGAATGATAGAATAGATATCATAATTCTTACGGTTAAATCGTACGATACTGCGCAGGCTGTGGCAATGTTAGCACCATTGGTTACTGCGGATGTCGTTGTGATATCAGCACAAAACGGGTACGGGAATTATGAAACGGTTGCACACACCGTGGGGAGGGAACACGCTCTGCTTGCCAGGATCATATTTGGTGCACGCACTGTGACGCCCGGCAAGGCCGAGGTCACTGTCATTGCCGATAAGGTGAGAATAGGGCAACCTGAAGAGGCTATTCCAGATGATATTATAGTCAGAATCGCATCTGAAATCGATAAGGCTGGAATACCGACCGCCTATGCAGCCGATGTAAATGAGATACTTTGGGATAAAATACTCTATAACTGTGCTCTGAATCCTCTTGGAGCTCTGCTTGAGTGCAATTATGGAAGCCTTGCCGAGCATGAGGATACGAGGCACGTAATGAATCAGCTAATCGGGGAAATATTTAAGGTGGCCAAGGCGCATTCGATCAAGTTGCACTGGGCTAATCCCAAAGGGTATATCGACCACTTCTACACAAAGCTTGTCCCGCCGACTAAAGAGCATTACCCATCTATGTATCACGACTTGAAGGCTGGTAAGAGACTCGAAATCGACGCGCTTAATGGAGCGATAGTTAAACTTGGAAGCGAAAGAGGAGTTCCGGTACCCGTCAATGAGACAATTACCCGCATTATAAAGGCAAAAGAGTCAATCTCGACTAGGAAGTAAATCGGTGCAGGTGTCCGGAATGAACAAATACTTAATAATGTGCCAAGGGGAACATTCGACTTTATCGCGGCAAACTTTATATGAATCGGGCGGAGATGGTATTATAATTGGATGAATCGGTCGACATCACCAAGAAATAGATCACAGTCACTGTCCATAAACACCATATCAATACAGCTGGCTTTTGAGCGCCAGAGCCGACTCCTAACGGATGCCTTTATAGGGGAAGGGAAAGTCTCAAAAGGATTGTTCCACGTGGAACAATACAGAGTTGAATTCAAATGTGTCCAATAAATACAGTGAGGGTTAAGGGATGAGTGCAGTAAAAAAAGGCGATAAGGTTAAGTTGTCATATCAACTGAAGTTGGAAAACGGTACTGCTTTTGAGACATCAGAAACGCATGGGCCGCTGGAGTTTATTGTGGGGGATGGCGCCGTTATGGGTTTGCTCGAAGAGGGCGTGATCGGAATGTCCATAGGCGAGTCTAAGGTCATTCAAATTCCTTCAGATCAGGGATATGGACCGAGGAAAGAGGAGCGTGTCTTCCAGATGCCTAAGGCCAAGGCACCCGTTTTTTACGAAGTGGGAAAAACGGCAACGGTATACCGCGCTGACGGCAAGGCTATTTCTGTCAAAGTGATAGGCGAGAATGAAGAGGCTTTTATTATCGACGGCAATCATCCACTCGCCGGGCATGATCTGACATTCGAGGTTACGCTGATTTCTGCTGAATAGGGCCTTTATCAGCGCAGCTTTCTCAGATCCAATGAACCCCGGGCAGTTCACGACCTGCTACCCGTTTGTATTCATGACGTGGGTTAGCCTTCATCGCGGATGCCACTATGCGGCTTTTGTAAGGCGAGAGGGCAGGTAGTGGAGTATCCCTCCTCTCGAGTATCTGCTTTCGGGATAAAAAAGCCCCCCCTCCCTTAATTCTATGGTATAACACTGGGACGGTTCAAAAGAATCACCTTTGAAGGGCTATTTTTGGGTATGGAACTAGATTGGAAATATACGCGTTGCATCACGTAAAAATCTATTCGAAATAGGTATTCGTTGCATCACGTAAAATCTATGCGAAATAGTTTCATTCTATCGGAGTGATTTTTTGTTTGTCTGAGGCAACTTGAATTAGT
>Ga0181523_10001101_pt1 | contig 29438 bp, 32 predicted proteins | sample PEATcosm2014_Bin_43_FD_119752 | JGI IMG/M metagenome (GOLD analysis project Ga0181523, IMG submission 119752) | Peatland microbial communities from MTU Mesocosm Facility, Houghton, MI, USA - PEATcosm2014_Bin05_30_metaG | ecosystem: Environmental > Terrestrial > Soil > Wetlands > Peat | place... | reverse complement strand
TTCCTGTTTCCATGATGTTGCTGTGTTCCTTTTGTGTTGAAGTATGCGCTGGAACTCGGAGGATAGTGCAGGCAGATCACGCTTCAGAGCGGGTACTGCTGACAACCGCAAAGATCAAACGCACCTAAATTGTACATATTCGAAGGTAAATGGCTACAGGATTCTGTGTATACCGAGGTAATCGCCATTGGTACATATTTCCCTGAGACCCTCCCGAAAATTCTCGGCTTTTAGCGTCCATTTTTCCGTATCAAATTGAAAAACAAAGCCTTTTGCCGGTTGGCAGGGTTCTTGCTCTCGAGATCCTGGGGGGGGAACTGAATCAGTCTGGAGGAATGCCATGCTGTCTATACGCGTCGAGAACCTGAGTGATCTGGCAGTCATTGAGTGCAAAGGCAGAATCATCCGCAGCGACGAGGTTTTCAAGCTTCGCGACGTCGTACAGGCTCAGACGGCGTCCCACGTCATCGCCCTGGATCTCTCCGAAGTGGAAGCGATCAGCGGTGGCGGCTTAGGCATGCTTGTGTTTCTCGAGCGCTGGACCCGCGCTGAGGACATTCGGTTGAAACTGTTTTGTCCCTCCAAACCGGTCTTGGAAGGGCTGACGCAGACCCGCTCCATTCTGAACTTCGAAATTGCCTCTTTCCACGAAATGATGAACATCCTGGCCCATTCCGACAACCAATACGCCATCGCTGCCTGAGGATCACCTCTCAACCTTCACCAGGATGCTCGCGATTCCCCCATTTGCAACTTCCCACCCCTTCATTCATCATCGAGTGATGCTCATTCGAATGGGAAAATGGGGGCTCGTTTTCGCCGCCATTCTTCTTCGGGTCGCTCCCCTGCCTGCCCAAGCCGACCTCGTCGGCCCCGACCTTATCGGCGAAGTGCGCGCCCAGTTAGCCCAGAACTCCTTCTCCGCCGCCCAGTCTGAACTTAGCAGCTATAAGGCCCAGCATGGCGTCACGTCGGACTATCTAGAGGCCTTGTCGTGGATGGCGCGCGCTGCTGCTGCGACAAACCAGTGGGACCAAGCGACTGCCCTTGCCACTGAAACGCGCACCCTCTCCGAGCAGCAACTAACCAAACGCAAGCTCGACGCCGACCCTCATCTACCCATCGCCCTCGGCGCCGCGTATGAGGTGCTTGCCCAGTCCCTGGCGGAAAAAGGGCAGCATGCGAAAGCCGTCAGCCTGCTGCGCGCGGCGCTCGCCCGCTATGGGAATACATCCATAGCACCGCGCCTGCAGAAAAATCTCAACCTGCTCGCTTTGGTCGGCCAACCCGCGCCGCCTTTGCAAGTCACTCAATATCTCGGATCGAAGCCGCCAACTCTGGCCTCGCTGAAAGGCTCGCCGGTTCTTCTCTTCTTCTGGGCGCATTGGTGTGTGGACTGCAAAGCCGAAGTCCCCATCATCGCCAGCCTGCGGCACGAGTTCGCTCCCGAAGGTCTGGTGGTCATCGGCCCAACTCAACTCTACGGCTACGCCGCCCAGGGAGCCGACGCCACTCCCGAGCAGGAGCGAGCGTACATCGAATCCGTCCGTGCCCGTTATTACGCCAGCCTGCAGGACATGCCGGTGCCATTAAGCAAACAGAACTTCAATGCCTACGGAGCAAGCACAACGCCAACTCTGGTAGTCCTGAATCGCGCCGGCCAAGTAGCCATGTATCATCCCGGAGCGCTGTCGTACGAAGAACTAAGATCCGCCGTGCAAAAAGCAGTAGCCCGCTAAATAGCTCGTGTGGTGACGGGCAAAGCTGGTGTGGGGATGAGCAGAGGTTGTGTGGGGACGGGCGCCCTCGCCCGTCCATGCCGAGCGAAGCTCGGCTGCCTCTGCAGCCGCCGCCGGACCTACAGCACCGCGGCCTGCTCCCGCCGCCGCCCTTGAATCTCAATATAGACATTGATCAGCAAAACCGCCGCCGGCGTGACCCCGGGAATGCGCGATGCCTGTCCCAGCGTCTGCGGAATCACTTTTCCGAGCTTCTCCTGCATTTCGCGCGACAGCCCGCTGACCGCCCGGTAGTCGAACCAATCGGGAATACGGCGCTCCTCAGCCTTTTTCAGCCGTTCGATCGCGCGCTGCTGTTGGTCCAGGTATCCCGCATACTTGATTTCAGTTTCAACGGACTTGAGCTCATTTCGAACTTCGGACGAGAGCTTAACCCCAGAGAGCACAGAGGAATCTCTTACGAAAAACTCGGGCAGCAAATCGGTCAGTATCGGCGCCAGCTCTTCGTTAGTGATCTCAGGCCGCTTCAGCAGTTGCGCCAAAGGCTGCCCAACCGCCGAAGTCAGGTCGTAGGGCTCGTGTGGGGACGGGCGCCCTCGCCCGTCCAAGTCGAGCGCAGCTCGACCGCTTTCGTCGGCAGCGGAACAAGCTGTTGAGATTTGCTCCGCCATCGCTCCCGAAACTTTAGTCCGCTCCAACACCTGCTTCACTTCCTCCAGCCGCCGCTGCTTCGCCTCAAACTCCGCCCAGGCTTCATCCGAAATCAGCCCCGCCCGCCGTCCGTGCGGAGTTAGCCGCCGGTCGGCATTGTCGATCCGCAGATGCAAGCGGAACTCCGCCCGCGAAGTAAACATCCGATAAGGCTCGTTGGTCCCTTTCGAAATCAAATCGTCGATCAGAATCGCCGTGTAAGCTTCCGTTCGGTCAAGCACCAGCGGCGCCTCCTGCCTCACCTTCAGCGCCGCGTTAATCCCCGCCATGATTCCCTGGCACGCCGCTTCTTCGTATCCCGAAGTCCCGTTGATCTGCCCCGCAAGAAACAGCCCCGCAATCTTCTTCGTCTCCAGCGTGCGCCGAAGTTCCGTGGGGTCGATCGAGTCGTACTCAATCGCGTAGCCCGGCCGCATCATCTCCGCGCTCTCCAGCCCCGGAATCGACTTGAGGATCGCCAACTGCACATCAATCGGCAGCGAAGTGCTCATGCCGTTGACGTAGATCTCGTGCGTGTTCAGCCCCTCCGGCTCCAGAAAAAGCTGGTGCGTATGTTTGTCGGGAAACTTGACGATCTTGTCTTCAATCGACGGACAATACCGCGGCCCCGTCGATTGAATCTGCCCGCTGTACATCGGCGAGCGATGCACGTTCTCGCGGATGATGCGATGCGTCTCTTCAGTGGTAAACGCGATGTAGCACGGCACCTGCGAGTCGTGATGCGCCACCCGCCGCGTGCGAAAGCTGAACGGAGTCGGGTCCAAATCCCCCGGCTGCCGCTCGAAGCGCGACCAGTCAATGGTGCGCCCATCAAGCCGTGGAGGCGTCCCGGTCTTCAGCCGGCATCCGCGCAGCCCAAGCCTCTTGAGTGCTTCGCCAAGTAGAACGGCCGCCGGTTCTCCCGAACGCCCCGCAGGATATTGCTGCTCGCCGCAATGAATCAGCCCATTAAGAAAAGTCCCGGTAGTGATGATGACCACATCCGCCGAAACGCGCCGCCCATCGCGCAACAGGAGGCCGCGAACAATGCGAGCGCCATTCTCCGATCGTTCGGCGTCGGCAACGTCGTTCGCTGTTAGTCGTTCGCTGTTCGCAGTTTCAAATTCTTCGCGTCGCTGGGGATGACAATTCCGATCGTCATGCGAACGAGCGAACGACGAACAGCGAGTAGCGAGCGACTCCACCACCACATCCACCACTTCCGCCTGCTTGATCTTTAAATTAGCCTGCGACTCCAGCACCTCGCGCATCTTCAGGCGATAGGCCTGCTTGTCGCACTGCGCCCGCGGCGACCATACGGCGGGTCCACGCGAAGTGTTGAGCAGGCGAAATTGAATTCCGACCGCGTCCGTAATTTCGCCCATGATGCCGCCCAGCGCATCCACTTCCCGCACCAGGTGCCCCTTCGCGATGCCGCCGATGGCCGGGTTACAAGACATCTGCGCAATCAGATCGACATTCAACGTAAAAAGAGCAGTCTTCAGCCCCATGCGAGCCGTCGCCATTGCCGCCTCGCATCCGGCATGACCAGCTCCGACCACCACCACCTCGAAATGTTCGTCAAACGTCTGCATGTTCGCTTATTCGACCCAATCACGGAGGGAGTACCGCTGCCCTAATTGTAACAACGCGGTTCGTTCTGAGAGCCACCAGCCAAACAAAATAGGCATCGTGACATCGCGGGCCGTCGCCAGACATCGAGTTCGCCAAGCATCAGGATTATTGTCTCGGCGTCACACCTAGGCGCGGCCGGCTAGCCACCGGGCGGCCGTCCTTAAACGCTGGGATGAATTTCCAAGTCAAGGCCGCATTGATCAGATCCGGATCAACCCATTTCACCTTACCTCCGGGCTGAGCCGATCTCACTTTTCCGGCCGCATCAATGACCAGATCCAGGAGCAGTTCCGACCCCGGCAGGCTTTGCTGCTGAATTTCCGATACAGGAGGACGCCGAAGCAGAATCGCCTTAGGCGGAATTACCTCCATTTTGTTCTCGCCTCCTGGCGCGCTCACGGCATCGAAAATCGGCGCATGTTTTTTCTTGCCCCGAGCGGCACCTGCGGACGTGCCGTCAGCCTGCGCATGAATTCCACCTGCCCTTGTGCTCACGAGCTCGGCACGAATCCGATCTATGTCCGCGGCAGGCCACATTTCCGCCAGCGTACGCCAGGCATCCTGCTCGCGTCCGCTGTAAAGGTAAGCCCAGACGATCTCCAAAACTTTGATCTTCGTCATCCGCAAGTGATGCATCCGCTCCGCAGCGCTCGGAGAAGCCATCGCCGTCAACCTGCCGTCGCTGCCTTTGAAGTCTTCCAAATCCTGCGGATGAATCCCGGCCCGTATCTCCGCAATTTGATCGTCGAAATAGGGTTGGAACTCAGCACTCACATCGAGTAATTGACCGCGCGCAAAGCGAAAGACGACGCTGGGAGCTGAGTCCAGTTCACCCAGCGTCAGATTCTCGAAGCCATTCACCGCAGCCGCATCGTTGGTCCATATTTCCACCCGGCCAACCAGACCCACATCGGAAGCGCTGAAGAATTCCCCACCCTTAATGATGCGCAGTAGGCGTGGCGGTTTGTCCAGGGAGTAAATCCTATATTCCATGCAGCATTCGGTGTCTGACTTCTTTATCTGAAAAGCAGCCACCAGCTCACCATCCCAGAAGTCCACGCCGAACGCGTCGACATCAAGCTGAGAGACTCCAGCGGCAACCACCAGTTCTTGATTTTCCCAGCCGAGCTTTGCCGCACAGGCCCGCGTCGCCAATTCTCCGTTTCGCGCCGCTCCCACGTGCACTTTTATCCCGGTGCCGAACTCCGCATCAAAAGTTCCATCTCCACCATCGCAAACCACACTGCGGCCCCGCGTTTGGCTGGTACTAAGCGTCGCCCAAAAGAGAAAGAAGCTGACCGACGCTCCCGCCAACCGATTGCGGCGCCAGGTGTGACGCACGATACGGCAGCGATCAGATGAGGGAAACGACATCAACGCGCTCCGAGCGGACGAGTATAGCGCATGTCGTTCTTACCGTTGCCGCTCAACAGAGCAAAAGAGGATTATCGGAAGATTATTCGCCGCCGTGCAACTGTTGCGATGAATAGTTGGCAATACCCATTTCCTTGATGGAATGAAGCTGAGCTTCCAAGAAGTCCGCATGCCGCTCTTCGTCCTTAATCATGCGTTCGAACAGAGCTCTGGAGCCATCGTCATTAGCCTCGGTGCAGACTTTCACGGCGGCGTTATACTGGCGCACCGCATCCAGTTCGTCTTTTAGGTTGATCTCCATTTGCTGTTGCACCTTGCTGCCGAGTTGAGGCTTCAGCCCGACGTCGACCGTGGGTGTGCTGTCCAGGAAGATGATGCGTTCAATCAGTCCTTCCGCGTGCCGCATCTCCTCGATCGCCCGCACCTTAATGATCTCGCCCAGCCGCCTGTAGCCCCAGTTCTGGCACATCTCCGAATGCGTCATGTACTGCACAATCGCCGTCAATTCCGCGCTTAGAGCCGAGTTCAACTCCCCAATCACTTTCTCGTCGCCCTGCATATATTGGTTGCCCTCCGTCCTTCGTTATTTTGCGTCTTCGACGATCAGGCGGGCTGTGATGCAGAACACAAAGGCGCGGCAGGGTTCTTGTGATCCACTCTTCCCGACCGTATAGTAGAGGGTACCGAGGAAAATCATGGCAACACACTTTATGGAAACCAAGGCATTCCTGTCTCTACTCGAAGAACGCATTCATCCCTACGACTTGCTGTGTCACCCTTTTTACAGAGCGTGGTCGGCCGGGGAGCTTACCCCCGACGATCTGCGAGCGTACGCCGAGGATTACTATCCTCAGGTGGAGGCGTTTCCGGGCTATCTGGCGCAGCTTGGCGTCCGTCTGGAAGAAGGCGACCTGCGCCGCGCCGTTCTCGCCAACATGACCGATGAGAAGGGTGGCGAAGACTCCTTCGGCGAGCCGGAATGTTCGCACGCCGAACTGTGGCTCGACTTTGTGGAAGGCATGGGCGGAAGCCGCATTCTGAAACGACGGCCAGTTGGGGAAGTCCGCAAGCTCATTGCCTGGTTCCATCGCGTATCCAGCGAAGGGGCTCCAGAAGAAGCGCTGGCCGCCTTCTATGCCTACGAATCGCAGGTGCCGCGCATCGCGCAAGAAAAAGACCGCGTTCTGCGTGAAATGTACGGCGCCGATGAGAAGACGCGTTTCTATTTCACTTTGCACGCCACCGCGCAAGCGGGACACGCGCAGGTGTGGCGCACGCAACTGGAGAAGCGGGTCAAGACCAATCCCGAGGCTGCCCGGAAAGCATTGGCTGCCGCTGAAACTGCAGCCAAATCTTTATGGACTGTGCTAGACGGCTTCGAGGCGCGGCGAACCGAGCGCACGGCGGCCTTAGCCTAGTTCGAAATTAAGTAGAGACGGGGCTTGCCCCGTCTTCACTGAAATCGTAGTTTTTTGCGTCGCCGCTCGACCTTCATTGCCTCTACAATCCCTTTTTAGGCAAGCATGGCCCAACCCATCCCCATCGGCGTGCGCGGCGAAGCGGCTGAAACCGTCGAGTTGAAGCACACCCTCGCCGCGCATGATCCGCAGTTGCCCCCGGTCTATTCGACTCCAGACATGATTCGGCTGATGGAAACCGCCTCCTTCCATGCGCTGCAACCGTTTTGCGACGAGGGAGAAATTACTGTGGGCATCTCGATCCACGTCGAACACCGCGCGGCCAGCGGCATCGGAATGCGAATTCGTGCCGAGGCGGAGCTGGAATCCTTGGACGGCCGCTTCTACATCATGCGAGTCCGCGCCCACGACGACACGCAGGAGATCGGCAACGGCACGGTGGGACGCGCCGTAGTACACGTACCCAGCTTCATCAAGCGCATGCACGATAAAGCTCGCGGCAGCTGACTCCCTCTGAAAGCCGAGCCGCCTGATTCTGGGTGGCGCAGCGGTTCACCGGAGGTTGCACTTGCCTTTGGGTGACGCAGCGTTTTACGCTGCGATAAGTGCCTCATTTCGGGTGCCGCTTTAGCCGCTACGGCCAACTGCGCCGCGCATCACGGTAGAGACGGGGCTGGCCCCGTCTCGGGCTACCGATGAACTGTGTTCGAGCAAGAACGGATTTTGGGTGGCGCAGCGGTTTACCGCTGCGATAACAGGGTTGCTTTAAGGGGCGGCTTTCGCCGCTGCGGTGAGCCTCCGGCGTGGAAAGTACTTTAATTGCATCTGCTAGACCCTAAAGAAGAAGCAACAACAAACAGAAGCCATGGATTCTCAAATCAACCAAGCCATCCAGTTCCGCCAGCTCCATCGCGGACCGGCCGTGCTCATCCTCCCGAACGCGTGGGATGTGGCCAGCGCCCGTATCTTCGAGGAAGCCGGCTTCCCCGCAATTGCAACCACCTCCGCAGGCATCGCCTTTTCGCTAGGCTATCCCGACGGCCAACGCATTCCACGTGAGGAAATGCTCGCTCGCATCGGCCGCATCGCTCGCGCCGTTCACCTCCCTGTGACCGCCGATGTCGAAGCGGGATACGGTTCCACTCCGGAAGATGCCGCCAAGACCACCCGCGAATTGATTCAGGCGGGAGTCGCCGGGATGAACCTGGAAGATGCCAGTGGCCGCCCGGACCAACCCCTGGCCGACTTGCAATTAGCAATCGAAAAGATCAAGGCGGCGCGCGAAGCTGCCATGCAAATGCACGCGCAAATTGTGGTCAATGCGCGCACCGATGTCTACCTGCTGCCCGGAGGCAATCCGGACGCCGACTATTCCGAAGCGGTGCGGCGGCTGGTTGCGTTTCGCGATGCCGGCGCCGATTGCGTCTTCGCCCCCGGACTGAAGGATGCCGAAACGATCGGGCGGCTGGCGAAAACCGTCGAGTGTCCACTCAACATTCTCGCCGGCGTGGGAACACCCTCGATTCCGGAACTCGCCAAGCTGGGCGTAGCTCGCGTGAGCGTAGGATCGGGCCCCATGCGTGCGACGCTAGGCCTACTGCGCACAATAGCGGAGGAACTCAAAACCTCAGGAACCTACAGCGCGTTGGAAGGAGCCATACACTACGCCGACGTAAACAAACTGCTCAGCCAGTAAGTCCTGAGAGAGATGCCGCATCCACCAAGACTCGCGTAGGGACAGCCGCCCTCGGCTGTCCAGCGGAGCGAAGCTCCGCAGCTTTCGCTTCACCACACAGTTCGAAAATAGCTCGCATTACCCGTTGATCAAATTCATCATGTGTTCCGGATAGCGCAATCCCGAAGCCGCGCCCGACGGAAAGACTTCGCCAAGGCGGCGCAGGTCATCCAAAGTCAGTTTCAAATCCACCGCCGCGACGTTCTCCTCAAGATACGTGCGCCGCTTGGTGCCCGGGATCGGAACAATATCGTCACCCTGCGCCAGCACCCATGCCAGCGCCAACTGTGAAGGCTGACATTTTTTTTCGCGCGCAATCTCTTGAACTCTCTTCACGAGATCCAGATTCTTCTGAAAGTTTTCCCCCTGGAAGCGCGGCGAGAAGCGGCGATAATCGTCGGCCGCCAGGTCTTCGAACTTCTTGAATTGGCCAGTCAGAAATCCTCGTCCCAGCGGACTATAGGCGACGAACCCGATGCCCAGTTCGCGGCAAGTCGCCAAAATTTCCACTTCCGGATCGCGCGTCCAAAGCGAATACTCCGTCTGCAGCGCCGCGATGGGGTGCACCTTCACGGCACGCCGCAGAGTGCCGGCACTGGCCTCCGACAAGCCAATATGGCGAATCTTGCCTTCCTTGACCAGTTCCGCCAGCGCGCCAACCGTCTCCTCAATCGGCGTATTCGGATCAACCCGATGCTGGTAGTAGAGATCAATGTACTCGACCCCCAGCCGCCGCAAACTTCCCTCGCACGACTTCTTCACATAGTTGGGCTTGCCACTGACGCCACGCACATTCGGGTTCGTGGGGTCGCGGACAATGCCGAACTTCGTAGCCAGCACGATCTGGCTGCGCTTACCCCTGATTCCCCAACTAGCGATCGCGCGTCCCACGAGTTCTTCGTTGGTGTGCGGTCCGTAGACGTCAGCCGTGTCTAGAAAGTTGATGCCGAGTTCAAGCGCCCGATGAATGGTCGCAATCGATTCCGCGTCATCGCGTCCCGAATAAAACTCCGACATACCCATGCAGCCCAGGCCAAGGGCGGAGACTTTGAGGCCGGAACGTCCAAGATTGCGGGTTTTCATTCAAGGATTCCTTTCGCAGAAATTAATGGTCCACGATTTGGGGTTATAGATGCATCCGCTCCAGGGAAAGTTCCGCCGGCCCGAGAGGTGTTCCATAAATTGCGTCGCGGCCGTCCGCTTTCGCATCTTCTAGACAGCGATGAATCGACCGCCGCTCTGGTTTGAACGAAAGTTTGACTTCACCTTTCCGGTGGAGCAGCATCCCAACCTCTGCGCGCGTTTGCGAGGCACGCCGGCCCGGCTGGAAGAAATCGTCCGTGCCGCTGATCGCAACCTCCTGATTAGGAAACCGCGCGAAAACGACAAGTGGTCGGCCCAGGAACATGCCGGCCATTTGCTCGATCTCGAACCTCTATGGATGGCGCGGGTCGATGACTATTTTACCGAAGCATCGCAGCTTACCGTGGCTGACCTGACCAATCGGAAGACCTTCGCGGCGCAGCACAACCAGCGCCCGATCGAACAGATCCTGGCCGACTTCCGCAGCGCCCGCTCACGACTGCTGAGCAAAGTGGAGAAAATCGACCCCGCAATTTTCGCCCGCACCTCTCTTCACCCGCGGCTGAAGACACCCCTGCGACTGGTGGACCACCTCTACTTCGTGGCGGAGCACGATGACCATCACCTGGCCCACATCTGGGCTCTTATCAGCGCCGGCTAGCGGGCAACGCAACCATCAAAAAGTGACCAGCTAAAATAACAGGGGTTGAGTAACAGGAGTTAAGTAACAAAGATCAAAGGTTTCGTACGCACTATCACCCCACCGATGTCGACTGCGGGAACCCCTGCATCCTGCAGCGCGCGCATCCGCGTGCCCGCGTCTTCGTGGGCAACCGAGATCAGCAGTCCTCCAGCGGTCTGCGGATCGTAGAGCAGCGTGCGGACATCGTCGGCCACCGACGCATCGTAGCCGACCAAACATTCCGCAAACTCGCGATTCGCTTTGAGTCCGCCAGGAATGTACCCAGCCTTGACGCAATCGAGCGCGCCCTCAAGCACAGGGATATTAGCGGCCTTAAGAACCAGGCTGACATCCGAAGCCAGCGCCATTTCGCGAGCGTGCCCAATCAGCCCAAAGCCAGTGATATCCGTAAGCGCATGCACCGTGTGGGGACGGGCGTCCCGCCCGTCCATGCGGAGCGCAGCTCCGCCCGTAATCACCTCCGCCGCCGCCTTATTCAAAGTAGTCATCGACCCCACCGCCGCGTCGATCCACTCCTGCCGCGCAACGCCCTTCTTAATCGCCGTAGAAATCACTCCCGTGCCCAGCGCCTTCGTAAACAGCAGCCGATCGCCCGGCTGCGCGCCGTGATTCGCCAGCACGCGCTCCGGATGAATCACTCCCGTAACCGAATATCCAAACTTGGTTTCCTCATCCCGGATGCTGTGTCCGCCTACCACCGTGCATCCTGCCTCGACCATCTTCGCGAGGCCGCCGGCTAGAATGCGCTCCAGAATTTCGAGATCGCCTTTTTCCGGGAAGCACACCAAAGCCAGCGCTGTGAGCGGCTTTCCGCCCATGGCATAAACGTCGCTGAGGGCATTGGTAGCGGCGATCTGGCCAAAAGTATAAGGATCGTCGACGATCGGCGTAAAAAAATCTACGGTCTGCACCAGCGCCGTCTCGGGCGTTAGCAGATACACTCCGGCGTCGTCGGCGTGATCGAAGCCGACTAGCACATTGGGGTCCTGTTGCCGGGCTAATTTCCCAAGCACCGTGTCCAGCGCCGCCGGACTCAGCTTGGAAGCTCAACCCGCAGCTTTAACAGACTCCGTAAGACGGAATGGTTTGACGTCGGGCACGAGGCCATTGTAACGGAGGCAAATTTTCTCCGCTGGGAGGGTGCCATCATTGTACGTACAATGTTCCACGTGAAACACTTTACAGATGTATTTGTACATGTGTTTATGTGTGTACGTAAAAAATACCACCTGAACGTTGCGAGAAAAGCGGGGCTGCAAGTGATTGATAATGCTCGGTGACGGTTGTGGTTAAAAAGGCACAACCGGGCACTTATTACACCGTAATTATTACAGGGTTGGTTCTTTTAGTTGGGGGGCGCCTGGCGAGAGCGGATTCGAGGGCCTTCTTTGAGACGGAGGCGGGGACGGGGACAGGGACGGGCACACGTCTCCTTTTGCAACAGGTCGATCGGCATTGTCGCCGATGGGCGGGTAGGGTGTCTGTGACGGTGTTCACCGGCCGATTGTGATGAACGAATTACGCTCTGGGGGAACGAGTTTTCGGTAGGCTGAGGAGGTCGGACGCGCGGCGACGGCGTATGGAAATCCTAAGCGGGACGCGGCCGTGGAATCCCACCCTTGCGCACAGAACGCGCAAGGATGGGGCACCCGGCGCGTTTCCGCTTCGGCCTTCGCGTCTGTTTCTCGGCGTCTAATTCAGCCTTAATTGTGGAGTGTGGTACCGACGAAAGCTTGTCCAACAATCTCGTGAAGTTGCCGAATTCACCTTGGTCTCCAGTTGGGCTCTTTTCGGAGTTGTGAAATCTGGATTTCATGGCCGTCACGCAGCCTCTTGACGCTGCTTAAAGTGAATTATATTAAACCCGACCGTATAGCAATACACGCTGGCGGGAACAAAGTGTATTTTTAAGCCGTTCACATCGCAGCTCATAGTTCTGCTTTTTGACGTGACCCTCACAGAAGCCAAGGCGTTAGCCCGACAGAAACCGATGGCACTCTTCAAATCGCCAGGATTGTCACAAAAGTGATCTGACCACTTCACTTCGACGGCCCAGACAGGTTTCTGTTTAGCGGGCTCAAGTGCAACTAAATCTACCTCGCCATCGCTCCATCTGGCATAGTACAGACCGCCGAACTCGTGGTGGAACCACTGAGAGAAGATCGCAGTTTCCGTCAGTGCTCCCATCGCATCGTCATCTGCTTTCAGTGGGGAGAACAGTGCGGCGCGCATCGATGGATTAGCAAGATACACCTTAAAGAAGTTTGCACGCCGAAATCTCTTCGCGTTGCGATCTATACGATGTACAAGCTTTATCAGGAACGCTGCTTCGAGATATTCGATGTACCGCTTAATTGTATTTTTTGCCACGCCAGAATTTTGGGAAAGCTCTTCGAGAGACACTTCCTTCGCCGTATTGAACGCTAGCGCGGTAAAAAGGTAGTTGAGTTCCTGGATATCGCTTATTCCATAGAGGCTAGGCAAATCTCTGAGTAGAACCTTGTCGATGATGTCACTCTTGATGAACCGCGCTGGATCAGCCTGAATCTGGGTGGAGAAGATCACTTCTGGATAGCCACCAAAATTTAAGTACTGGATGAATTGCTCGTTTAGTTCATCAATGTTTCTTGCGACAAAGAAATTTGAACCGGGTTCTTTGACGGCAGGTACGTCAATCAAGTCAGTCTTGCCGAGAAGGTCCAAGTATTCGTAGAAGGTTAATGGTGGAAGGAGGAAATCGGTGAATCGACCGGCACCAGACTCTTCACTTCTCAATCGCAATGCGGCCGCAGCAGACCCAGACGCGAGTGCTTTGATGTTTGCGTGGGTATCAACTACCGATTTGAGATGCACTTCCCACTGACGTAAATATTGGATTTCATCGAAAAATACATATAGTTCTTGCGTTTTGTGGTTTATGCCCGTTGCTTGCGTGTAGAACTCCAGCAGCTTTTCAAGGCTGAGGCCGTTATAGATTGGGTGATCTACCGAAAAGTAGCACAACGTTTTGGGAGAAATGCCTTCATCCAACAATGCTTGGATTGCGTGATGAATCATCACCGTCTTGCCGACGCGTCGAGGCCCCATCAGAACAACGGCTCGGCGCACGTCTCTTTTTTTGGTTAGCGGGAAAAAGAGCCCAAAGTACGCACGTGGACGCATCTGTTTATAATTTGCAGCGATGGTATGGGAACCCTCCCACCAAGGGTTCTCCAACCGGATGCGCTGGATGATCTCTTCTGACGAAATTTCCTGCATTCGCCAAATCTACGCCTTAAATCGTCTAGAGTCAATGCTCTGATTCTAGTCATACCTATAGTGATAAACATAGATAATTCAATCACTTAAACAGTACATTTAGTAATAAATGTGTTGGGGGGAAGCCTTGTCACGACAACGTCAGTACAAGCGTCAGTACAACAGGAGTGCCGAGCGAAGTATATTAGTGGCTTCCTAACCCCACGATTCCAATGTACCGGGGGTATCCGTACCTTGGCAATCTTTGCCAATTTCTTTGGGTCTCTACTTCACGCTGACCTGAGTGATCTGCAGATCCGGATAAGCATGGTTCCACTGCGCCGAGATGTTCTCAAACGTCAGCCGGAAAGGTTTGCTCTGGCCAGGCGCGAGCGGAGACAGGTTGAGGTCCACGGCTTCATCGTAAGGACCGCCGGTACGCAGCACGCGGATGGGTAGTTCCTCGCGCTGCGCCGTCTGTCCCAGGGCGTCCTTGAAAGTGATCTGCGCCACCGCGTGGATGACGGTCTGATCGCCGGTGTTGGTGATGGTGCCATCGAGATAGCTGACCGTGGCGCCCACAAAATTCTGCGCGGCGCTAGTCTTGAGGTCCGAAAATTTCAGGTTCGCCGCATACGCCGGAGGCGGAGCCGGCTTCTTCTGCTCGGCACGAAAAATCAGCGCGAGAATGCCGACCACGATTCCTACGATGACGATCCCGATCAGAATAGGACGGAGGCTGGACTCTTCTCGCTCCGGTGTGCGGTTTGCGTTCGGCTCGAGCAGGCCATCCATGGCGGGATTGTACTACTGGTGGGATTGTTGCCGCTGCCGTCGCAAACTTGCTGGTGGAGAGCCGGGCGTCGCTCCACTTACGCTGCTCATAAACCCGCGTTACCGCGCGCCCGCTTTGGCAGACGATGCCGTCCGTACATCGGTGACGCGGTAGTTGTCGTATTCAATGGTCAGCGTGGCGCGCCCGCCGAGCCGGATGTAACTGATCGACTCGTTGCGCCGGGGAAGCCAGAAATCCTGCACCTTCATGTACTCGTGGCGAATTTCATTTTTCTTCGTCCAGAATGAAGGATTCTGGGCGGGCTCGGCTTCAATACGGGTGACGGCGAAATCGGATCCATCGACCCACACCTTGCCGCGATAGAGGTACTTGCTTTTCGTTTTCGGATAGACGGCGAGTACATATTGGGCGTCATGGTTCGAGGAATTGGCGCTCGGGGGCTCGTAGCCGATCAGCGCAAAGTCGTAGTTGTCGCGATTCAGCAGCGTGCGGGCGTGCATTTCCGGCTCGGTGGCTTCTTTTTCACTCTCCAGCAACCGTTTGAACACCCGCTCGATAATCAGCTTCGATCCGGTTTGGGAGATGACCTTGAAGCTCTTGGTGGAAGGACTGTCATAAGTGGCCTCCACGGTCATCTCGGCCTGGCGATCGCCCGGGAACCCGCGATAGGAGAGGCGATAGACGCGGGTGGATTCGAAGTGGCGCAGAGCCTGTGCCCGCTCTAAATCTTTGCGGACGAGATTGTCCACAACCTGGTCGACCGAGAGTGGGGCTGTAGTGATGGAAGGCGGGAGCGGGCTGGAATCAACCCCGGCTCCGAACACGCTCGCCAGTGCAACCGCCAACAAGATGAAAAATCTGGCAGAGCTTTCCATTGAACTTTGGATCGAACTTTGGATCGAACTCTGGATCGAACTTTGGATCGAACTCCGGATCGAAGAACTCTGAATCGAACTCAAGACTGTGCGCATGCATGATCCGTCGAAGCGCCTAGATTACCACCATCGAGCGTCCCAAGCTGCCGGACGGGCCTGACGGCGGACCGGCACATGTGGGTCACGATTTCGGCACCGGGTTTTGCCGCGTCGCGCAAATCTCTCGGGTCCTTGTTGATTTTGACCCACTTTAGCAAGCACGTCGCCATGCCAGGAGTACGTTTTCAATCACTTGCCGAAAATGGAAAACGGTCAGATAATTGCTCTAACTCAAACAACACAACAACACGAGGAGCCCTCCCCCATGTGGATCCGCGAAAGCGAAAGGTGTGTTCGTTGGAACTGGATCGCGATCTTCTCCTATACCGCGTCGCTGGCAGTCAGCCTGGCAATTTGGAGAGGCCTATTCAGGGCCATTGAATATTTAGTGAAGTGAGACGAGAGGTTTTGAAATGAAGTGAGAATTTGCCAGCGCGGCGCTCAGCCGGGTTTTGCGGGCGAGGCGCCAAGCTGCGAATTGGCCGGCCCTTACCGGTCGTAGTGCAGCAGCGAAAACACGTCGTACTTCGCCAGTTTCTCGCGACCTCTCAGGAAGTCGAGTTCGACCACAAACCCCAGTCCAGCGATCTTTGCACCCAGGCCGCTGGCCAGTTCGGCGGTCGCGACGGCGGTTCCGCCTGTGGCCAGCAGATCGTCCACGATCAGAATGCGTTGGCCTTTCCTGATGGCATCTTTGTGGATCTCGAGCGCGTTGCTGCCGTATTCCAGCTCGTAGCTGATCTTCAGGGTTTCGGCGGGCAGTTTTCCCGGTTTACGAACCGGGACAAATCCCGCATTCAGCCGGTACGCGAGCGCTGGTCCGAAGATAAAGCCGCGGGCCTCCATGCCCAGCACCAGGTCGATCTCTTTGCCGATGTAGTTTTCCGAGAGCGCATCAATCAGTCGCGCGAAGCCCACTTTGTCCTTGAGCAGCGTGGTGATGTCGTAAAACAAAATGCCCGCTTTCGGGAAGTCGGGCACCTCCCGGATCAGCTTTTTCAATCCGTCGCAATTAACTCGCTTGGCCGGCATCCTGGTCACCATCGTAAAGTTAGGCTCCTCGAACTTGAAAGGAATTGAGTCCCGCAATGGGCTCGGCGTCGGATTCCTCTATGTCATCCACCCGCGCCGCTCGTGGCCCTTCCTGCAGACGCGGCCGCAACCCGCCCAACTGCTCAAGTGTTCCGATGGCCAGCACTTCGACGCTGCCATCGGGATTGTTGCGCACCCATCCGGCGATTTGCAAAATGTGCGCCTCCCGCTCGACAAACCAGCGAAAGCCGACGCCTTGGACACGTCCGCGAACAACAAAGCGACGAGCTTGAGCGTGAGATTGATCGTTAGTGGAAGCCATGGTTCGATTGAAAATGGTTCGATTGAAGAGGTCAGAGGTTAGATTGCAGGTGAAACCATGAAACCAATCGAAAGGTGCTTACCTCTGCAATCTGACCTCTGACCTCTGACCTCTAACCTCTGACCTGCCCTACTGCGCCCGCGACAGATACGTTCCCTCGGCCGTGTCCACCTTAATCTTCTCGCCTTCGTTGATGAACGGCGGCACCTGAACAATGAGGCCAGTTTCTGTCTTTGCCGGTTTGGTTACACTCGATGCGGTTGCGCTCTTCAGGCCCGGCTCGACTTCCGTCACGGTCAGCACGACTGTTTGCGGCAATTCGATCCCCACGGCCTTGCCATCGAAGAACTCCACCTTGATCTGGAGATTCGAGGTCAGGTAATCCACCGCATCGCCTAGCGTGTCGCGGGTCAGGTGGGTCTGCTCGTAGTTCTCCGTGTCCATGAAGTAGTAGCTGTCGCCATCGGCGTAGAGAAACTCCATGTTGACTTCATCGACGTTGACCTTCTCGATGGGATCGGGCGAGCGGAAACGGTGCTCGAACATGGCGCCAGTGCGGAGGTTGCGCAGCTTCGCCTGAATGAAGGCCCGCAGGTTGCCCGGGGTTCGGTGCTCGACGCTGAACACGGAATGCAAGTCATTGTTATGCTTGATGATCATGCCGGGACGGAGTTGGGTCGCTGGAATCGACATTGGTGGTTTACATCTCCTTCACTCTGCTAGGAATTCTAGGCAGCGGGGCAGGTCCGGGGTCCCCGGCGGGCCCGCTTTTGGCCTGCTGGGGTGAGAGTCGACCGGGCTTCCGCCGCACTTGGGATTAACATTTCATTTTACACAGGCGGAGAGGGTTATGGGAACACCCGGCAGTTCTTCGATATCGGTGTTGCATCCTAGCGCGGCGGACGCGACGACGACGACTTAGGGGCTAGAATGTAGAGACGGGGCTCGCCCCGTCTGTCAGTATGGATGGTATAGGAGGTTCATATGCGCATTGGAAAGTATGAGAGTTCGGACAGTCCGGCTGGTACCGCAGTCACTTTTCTACTGATCGGGCTTGGCGTGGGTGCCGCTCTCGGTCTGCTGCTCGCCCCGAAGAGCGGGCGGCAGCTGCGGAAAGACCTGCGGCGGTCGTACGATGGCGTCCTGGAAACGGTCTCCGACTGGAGCGACGAAGCGAAAGACCGCTTCGAAGAAGCCTTCGAAAAAGGCAGCGATTTCGCCGACGAACTGCGGGCCAAAGCCGAGCCGCTGAGCGATCTGCTGCGCCGCCCGTAGGTTGCAGCCGGTCCTACTGTGCGGCCGGATTTTCGTCTTCGAGCGAGCGCTTCTTTTTCTGCACCTTGTGGATGACTATGCCCACCGAGACCCGGAAGTTGTCCTGCTTTTGCTTAGGTTGAAGAGGAAACGCAGTACCGGTTTGCAAGTAATCGGCCTTGAGTCGCAATGAGAAACGCTCATTGATTTTGCGGTCGAGGCCGCCGCCGGCCACTATTGCCCGCCCAGTGCCGACTTCCGTGACAAGAGGAGCTTCTCCTACCGGAGTCGCCACGCCGCGCGTGCCCTGATGTCCGTAGAGTAGCTCGCCAAATGGAGTCCACATTTCATACTTGCGGCGGGCAAATTGCACGCCGAAAACAAAGTTGTACTCTCGCGTCGATACGTTAAACGTAGGAGACGGCGACGGCTCGTAGAACTGGCCGCTTGGAAACGGCGCCGGCGTGCCTGCCGGAATCTTTGATGTTCCGAAGTATTGGCCGCCCTCCACTACGATCCCCACCCAACTGGCCGCGTTTACGCTGAGCGAAGCATCCCAGCCGGGCAATCCCGCCCAGTGACCAGCGTTGAAAAGACCGGCCTCAGCATACGAACCGCCGCCAAAAAATTCGAATCGCGGGAAGGGAACGGAGACGGCAGGTTTCCCCGTTGAAGTTGGAATCGGAGTCGCCTCAGGCGTTGGAGCTTGGGTTGGGGTTTGAGCCGGAGTTGGAGTTTGAGCCGGGGCCGGGGTTGGAGCCGGAGCTGGAGTTTGAGCGGGAGCCTGCGCCCACGACATAACACTCAGCGCAGCCACGGCCGCCAAAACACCCAGGTATTTCCTCACGATTCCTCCTTAGAAATGCGGTTGCCAGTGCCCAGTCCAGAAGCGAAAAAGCGAATCTCTCAAGCCACAGTCGATACTCCGTGTGCGCCCACACATCCGGCGTCGACACTGGCTACTGGACACTGCCTATTGGCAACTGGCTACCGAGGTACTGGTTTTCCGAAAATAGTATTGTAGTGAAGTCTGATATCACCGCATGTTCCCTGTTCCGCCGAATAGACTACGCAGGTGTCAAAGGGCCGCGAATAGACATGCAGCGTAACCGCACGCTGGTTCGCTTCCTGCGGATTCACCACCCGGTGCACCGGCTCCCGCGGATCGACGGCGCACGGATTGGCCGCCGTCAACTCCACCGTGTTAGATGCCAGCAACCGGCACTTACCCGTCTCGATATCCTGAAATTCCACGTGAAAATTTTCCACCAGCAGCTTTCCCGTCGGCGCTGCCATCCAGCAATTCTGGTCGCGATGATTGTGTACCGAACTGGCTTGCCCAACCTCCCAGCAGATGGCGATCAGTTCGTAGAGGTCCGTTTTGTCGATCAGGTTGCGCGTGTAGTGCTGGCGGTCCCAGGTCAAATAGGGCGCGAGACTGGCTTCTTCGGTGGGCATTCGCTCCAACAATAACCTGATCTCCTCGGTGTTATCGAAGGCCGATGCGGGAAGCGCACGGAGTTCTCGGGCCAGTTCGTCAATGGTGACCCGAGGTGTTGCTGCCTGTTCACTCATACGTGTATGCGACAAACTATTGAGTATACCGTGCCCGTCAGGGGAGTGGCGCGCGTCCCGCCCGCTCGCGCCAAGACAGTGGAGCCAAGGTGGGAACGCCCGGCGCTACACCGGATCGGTGACTCGGTACAATGAGTAAAATCCATGGAATTCAAACTGACGGAAACCGAAGTCCGTGTGCTCGGATCGCTGATCGAAAAAGGCATCACCACGCCGGAGTACTATCCCCTGTCGCTGAACGCGCTGGTCAACGCCTGCAACCAGAAGACGAATCGCGACCCGGTGATGCAGTTGGACGAAGACGTGGTACGCAACGCGCTGGAGGGCCTGGAGCAGCAGCGCATGGCCGGCCCCGCCCGTGGCGCCGACAGCCGCGTAACCAAATATGAGCAGCGGTTGCAGGAAGTATTTAATTTCACGCGTCCGGAGATTGCGGTTCTGTGCGTGCTGCTGCTGCGCGGTCCGCAGACGCCCGGCGAACTTCGCGGACGCGCCGAGCGTATGCATCGCTTCGAAGCGCTGGACGATGTGCAGTCGGCATTGCAGAAGCTGATGCAGCGCGAGCCGCCGCTAGCCAAGGTCCTGCCACGCCAACCGGGAACGAAAGAATCTCGCTATGCGCATCTGCTGGCGGGGGATGTGGTGGTTCCGGAACTCCCTGCTCCCGCGAGTGCTGCCGTCGCGGACGATGCGGCGCGCATTGCGCGTCTTGAGGAGGAAGTCGCGGCGTTGCGGCGCGACGTGGGGGAAGTGAAGGATCAGATGGAGCGGTTTCGGAAGCAGTTTGAATAAGGTCTGATCTTCTAATGGCTCTGTCCGGCGGTTGCTTGTGTAACCGCGATTTAACAGCGGCTACGGGACCCGTCACTGCTTCGATTTCGATCTCCCTAAAGCTTCGGAGATGGCTTCCTCGATGCAAGCACCGGCATAGGTCGAGAAGTCGTCGAAAGGGGTTTCCGGGAAGTGTTGGACAGCCCGAATAAGGCCGAGGTTGCCATCCTGAATCAAATCCAACATGGAAAGACCGCGGGACGCGTGTCGCTCCGCAATTGGCAGGACTAAGTGAAGATTGCTTTCGAGCAAGCGCCTTTCCGCAACCTCTCGCAGTTCACCTGATTTTCTCAATTCTTGGAACAGATCGGTTTCTTCTTCTTTCGTCAGGGGCTGAACGCTGGCGACTTCTCGGACGTACATCTTCACAGGATCATTATCATCCAAGTCCATCGATCTCCAATCAGGTCAAAGATGACAAGGGAAATACTACGCCTTCAGCTTAGCTGTTGTTAACAGGGCGGGCAGGAATGCCCGCCCCACACAATCAGGCCCTACAGCACCCTTTCCTGTGTATATCCCGCTGCACCCAAAGCCGAAATGATCTCCGCAATATGGTCGGGGCCCCGAGTTTCCATCGTAATTTCGATCGCGGTCTCACCCAGGCCCACGCCGTGGTAAGCGCGGTCGTAGTCGGTCTCGACAATATTGGCGCGATGCTGCGCCAGAATTGATGTGAGGCGATTGAGCGCGCCGGGATAATCGGGCAAGTGGACGCGCAGGCGCACCAGGCGTCCATCCTTCACGAGGCCGCGTTCGATGATGCGTGAGAGCAGCGTGACGTCGATGTTCCCGCCGCACACCAGCACCGCAACTTTCTTCCCGACCAGGGGCAGCTTGCGGTTGACGAGAGCCGCAATCGCGGCCGCGCCCGCGCCTTCCGCCAGAGTTTTTTCGCGTTCCAGCAGCAGCAGGATGGCGTTGGCGATTTCCTCTTCTTCGACGGTGACGATGTCGTCTACGTACTTCTGCACCAGCGGCAATGTGCGTTCGCCGGCGCGTCGCACGGAAATGCCATCGGCGATAGTAGAGGCCGCCACGAGCGTCACCGGCTTGCCTTCCGCGACAGCAACTTTCATGGAGGGCAGACGCGAGGGCTGAACCCCGAAAACCTGAATCTTAGGGTTCGATTCCTTCAGCGCACAGGCGATGCCGCCAATCAACCCGCCACCGCCGATCGGCACGACGACCGCTTCGAGGTCAGGATGCTGTTGCAAGAGCTCCAGGCCGATGGTGCCCTGTCCAGCAATGACGGCGTCGTCATCGAAAGCATGCACAAAGGTCAGGTGCTCAGCCTGGCTGCGGCGCACGGACTCTTCGTACGCTTCGTCATAGTTCGCACCGTGCAGCACCACATCCGCGCCGTAACCGCGGGTCGCCGAGACCTTGATGAGCGGCGTGGTCAGCGGCATGCAAATCTGGGCGCGGATGCCAAGCTTGCCAGCGTGGTAGGCAACACCTTGCGCGTGATTTCCTGCCGAGGCTGCGATCACGCCCTGGGCGCGTTCTTCGTTGCTGAGCGAGAGCAACTTGTTCAGCGCGCCGCGCTCTTTGAAAGAGCCGGTGCGCTGCAGGTTGTCGAGCTTCAAATAGACCTGGTTGGCGGTGGACTCAGAAAACGTCTCCGAACGCGCGCAGGGCGAAAGGTAGATGGAGCCACGAATGCGACGCAGGGCCGACTGGATCTCATGGAGAGTGATCATTTTTGTGACTGCAGCTCAGGATGCAAGGATGGCAACATCTTACCTGAAGGGCGCATCCCTCTCCCGCTCCCGCTTTCCGGTAGAGACGCGGCTTGCCGCGTCTCCCGCCGCATTCCAATCCCAAAGAGAGAGATAAGCAAGGCCCTCTCTGACCCAGACAAACGAAGGGAGTAGCGGGAACGGGTCCAGGTACAACTTCCGTAATGGCACTAACGGACAGGGGCTAAGCCCTTTCGAAACCTATGCAACCGTCAAAAGGCGCGTCAGAATGGGCTTTTGGAGGAGTTCATCCCCTTGGGACTCATGCCTACTACGACTGGTACCGTTCTCGCCCCCACTCCCGTCCATCGAAAATCTGTCGCGCGCGTCGCGTTGTTTGACGTGCCCGAGACATCTGCGCAACTGGTGACGGAGTGTTTCCGTCAATTTGGAATCGAAACCGTTCTGATTGCGCGCGAGCAAGCCGATCGGCTGCGACGCGAAAAGTTCGAGGCCTGCGTTCTGCTGCTGGGAGAAGACGCCGGCAGCGTCATCGAGCTGGCGCGAGCATCGGCTTCGAACAGCCGGATCGTCATTTACGGCTTGGGCGGCACCGCCCAGGATGCTATGCGTTATTCGAAGTTGTGCATCAACGCGGTGTTTCACGAACCACTGGAGCGGTCAGCGGCCATAAAGCTGGTACGCTCGACTCGAATGCTGGTGCTGCACGAATTCCGCCGCTACGTGCGTGTCCCCGTCATGACCGAGGTTGGGATCGTGATGAGTAACGGTAGCCGCATGACCGCCACCAGCCAGGAGATCAGTTCTGGAGGAATGTCGCTCAAGGGCAATCAGGTGCCCGAACAAGGCAGTCTGGTGGAAGTGTCGTTTTCTTTGCTGACGCTGCCGCGCGTCTGGGTGCGCGGGCACGTCACCTGGAGGAAAAGCAACAAGAGCTTCGGGATTCGCTTTGACCTAACCGACGATCGGCGGCAACGGGTGAAGGAGTGGATCGTGGGTTATCTCGAAGTGTAGAAAGAAGTGTAGAAACCGCTGTCAGCTACCAGTTGGACCTTTTCCAACCCAGATACAATATCGGCGTGAGTTCTTCTTCCGCCGCGGTCGAGCCTGAGCAGCCCCCCATTTCGGAAACGCCCCGATTCTCGCTCCGACAAAGAATTCTTTTGTGGCTCATTAGCTGGGCCAGCTACCTGGCGATTTCGCTGATCGGTCCCACTCTCCGCTATTCGATATCGTGGGAAGAACCACCCTCGTCGCCGGACGCAACTTACGAAAAACCGGTTATCTATTGCTTCTGGCACCGGGCCGTCTTCCCGAGCGCGTGGTTATGGAGAAGGACTGGGATCGCGGTAATGGTCAGCCGCAGCTTCGACGGGGAGTACATCGCTCGGACCCTCGGAAAATTTGGCTTCATTGCAGTTCGAGGATCAAGCAGCCGAGGCGGCGCAGAAGCTTTGCTCGGCTTGCGAAGTCAACTCGAACGGGGCACCTCGGTTGTATTTACGATCGACGGCCCACGCGGGCCAAGATACGTGGCCAAGACGGGACCGGTGCTGCTATCGCGTGCCAGCGCCGTGCCGATGGCGGCATTCTCCGTGGCGCTGAGCGATGCCTGGGTTCTGAACACCTGGGATGCGCTGATGATCCCGAAGCCGTTTTCGAAGGCGCTGGTGCGCCTTAGCGCCAAAGTGCAAGTTCCCGCTGAAGCCGCCGATTCGGAAATGAATGCGCAGATGGTGGAGTTTCACTCGCGACTGCAGACGGCGCTCGAACGCGTCACGCGGTTCGCCGAGGAGCACGTTGCGCGTGTGGGATCGCCGGAGTTCCCTATCATCAAGGGCTAGCCTGGGCAACATCCGTTTGACCGATTTCCACAGCGCACGATAGACTAGTTGAGTTTGCCTGTACTTGCGGACCCGTTCTGGGGCCGCGCCGCGTTTCCGGTCAGAAGCCGCAGCGGGAAAACAGCAAGCACAAGATTGCATTTGCCGAGCTGCGGACGGGGCAACGGCCCGTCCCTGCGCGAGCATAAGGAGAGTTTATGTACGCGGTGATCCGCGCAGGTGGAAAGCAGTATCGGGTAGCCCCGGGCGATGTGATCCGGATGGAAACACAGGACGACAAGGACGGCAAGGTCGAGTTCGGCGACGTACTCGCCGTTTCCGCCGAAGCGGGCAGCGTTGTGCCTGCGGGATCGGGTGCGCTGGTGACGGGCGAGGTGGTCGAGCAGGGACGCGGCAACAAGATCCTCGTCTTCCATTACAAGCGCAAGAAGCAATACAAAAAGCTGCGCGGACACCGGCAGGACTATACCGCGGTCCGCATCACCGAGATTGCTTTTGACGGCCAGTCGTTCAAAGCGCCCGAGCTCCCGAAAAAAGAGAAGAAGGTGAAGCAGGCGCACGAAGCAGTAGAGGCGAAGACTTCAAAGCGGCCGGGGAAAAAGGCAACGAAGCCCGTAGCGCATGCGCACGCGAAAAAATCGGCGCCGAAGAAAGCAGCGGCGAAGAAGAAAAGAAAGTAGCAAATCCCTCCCCTTAGTCAAGCTCAGGGGCGCGATGACAATTTAAGTTTGAACAATCGAGCTTGCAATGACGAGAAATTGGAAATACTGGCAACTGGCCACTGGAAACCGGAAACTGACTTATGGCGCATAAAAAAGGACAAGGCACTTCACGAAATGGGCGCGACTCGAACGCGCAGCGGCTTGGCTTTAAGGCATTCGGCGGACAACTGGTGCCCGGCGGCACCATCATCGTCCGCCAGCGCGGCACGCGGGTTAAGCCCGGTCTGAACGTTGGACGCGGCAAAGACGATACTCTCTTCGCCAAGATCACGGGACGCATCAAGTTCCTCGACAAAGGATCGATGGGCAAGTTTGTGATGGTCGAGCCTGAAGCTGCGGAAGCGAAATAAGTCATGCCCTAGCGACGGGGCTTGCCCCGTCTTTTTGCACAAGTCCGAAGGACCACGCCCTCGTATTCCTGTGGGATAATGAGCGCACTAGCGGCGAGGGCGCCGATGCAAAAAGCAAAGTTCGGCGAGTCAGAATGGCCCGATCTTCAAGGCGAGCCCGAGGGTTGGCGTGAGCTTCAGGAACGGGCGCGGAGCGAACAGGACCCGAGGAAACTGGAAGCGATCATCGCAGAGATGAATCGGCTTCTCAGCGAGTGCGAAAAAAAGGCGGCTGCCAGTCGAGCGCCGCGTACAACCTCCCGGCGTGGCAGCGCCAAGCCGCCTTCAATTGCCGAATAGAGACTACGTTGGGTTGGCGAGCCGGTGTAATTCGGAACGCAGTTCCGCAATCCGGGACTTTCTCTTCTGATAGGCGGTCAACTCGTCAGGCGTGAAACCCGTCAACGTGCGACCCACGATCGAATCGAGTTGCAGTTGTAAAAGATCGCATAGCTCGAGAGCTATTGGAGCGATTCCGCTGGGGTCCATGCAACACCCCCATTCGGATTAAAGCGCGAAACCTCACAAAGCGCAGTGATGGCTGCTTGCCTTGGTAGTGCCATTTGGTACAAGTGGTTGTGATCTTCGACCAGCAATCTCTAGAGAGTCCATGTTCATTGATGAAGCCAAAATTCGAGTGAAGGCTGGGGACGGCGGCAACGGCTGCATGGCGTTCCGGCGGGAGAAGTTCGTTCCGCGGGGCGGCCCGTCGGGCGGCGACGGCGGCAAGGGCGGCGATATCTGGATGGAATCGAGCGAACGCCACAATACGCTGGTGCATTTCCGTTTCAATCCGGAATACACGGCCCAGCGTGGACGGCACGGCGAGGGCTCGAAGAAAACCGGCCGCGACGGTGAAGGGATTGTCCTGAAAGTGCCGGTGGGCACAATCGTTTTCGACGAAGATACGGGCGAGAAAGTCTACGATTTTTCGCGTGCCGATGAACGTGTGGTGATCGCACGCGGCGGCCGCGGTGGCCGCGGCAACGCGCAGTTTGCCACTTCCACGCATCAAGCGCCGCGCGAGCACGAAGAAGGACGTCCCGGTGAAGAACGCAACTTCCGCCTGGAGCTAAAGCTGCTCGCCGATGTCGGGCTGGTGGGTTATCCGAATGTGGGCAAGTCGACGCTCATTTCGGTCATCTCGGCGGCGAGGCCGAAGATTGCCGATTATCCCTTCACCACGCTCGAACCGAACCTCGGCGTTGTGCTGGCGGGCGAAAAGGGAAAAGAAGAGAGTTTCGTGGTCGCCGACATTCCAGGCTTGATCGAAGGGGCGCACGCTGGATCGGGACTCGGCACACAATTCCTGCGTCACATTGAGCGCACGCGTTTGCTGGTGCATATGGTGGACGTCTCCGATAGCAGTGGCCGCGAAGACGTGGTGAAAGACGTTGAGGTGATCCGGGGCGAACTGGCGAGTTTTGGAGCGGGCCTGGAGAAGAAGCCGACACTGATGGTCGCATCCAAAATCGACGTAGCGAATCCGGAGAAGCTTAAGAAATTGAAGCAGTGGGCGACGCGCAGGAAACTGAAGCTTTATCCGATTTCCGCAGTGACCGGCGAAGGGATTGAGAAGCTGAAGTACGCAATGGCGGAGGAAGTGAAAAAGGTCCGAGACGCTTCGGCCACCTCGGAAGAGACTCGACTTTCGAAATCGAGCGCCTGACGTAATTTTGGAACGCTCGGTTCGTATCAGGGTAGCTCTTGGCAGCCTTCGGAAAAATTCGCCTCGGGCCGTGGTTTTTGGGAGGCACCCCGCTTCAGCGCCGTGGTAACACCATTGTTTTCAATGCCGCTTCGCCGCTGAGGTCACAGCTTTTTTGACACCCTTTTTGGGGGCTGCCCTTAGCCCCGCCGTGCTAGAATTTCCACAGCTTCGGACCCTTTACCCCGGACCCTAGTCTTGATCGAACTTGCACCCTCGATACTCTCGGCGGATTTCGCCCATCTGGCAGACCAGGTGGAGCGAGCGACGGCCGGCGGCGCCAGCGTGATCCACGTCGACATCATGGATGGGCATTTTGTGCCGAATCTGACCATCGGCCCTCCCGTAGTGAAATCTCTGCGCCGGGCAACCCGGCTTCCGTTGGATTGCCATCTGATGATAGAAAATCCGGACCAGTACATTCCGGATTTTGCAGCAGCGGGAGCGGACTGGATTTCGGTGCATCAGGAGGCGTGCCGGCATTTGAACCGGACGCTGCACCTCATCAAGAGCCATGAATGCAACGCGGGAGTGGTGATCAATCCGGCGACGCCGGTGGAGACACTCGGTGAAGTGCTCGACATTGTCGACTACGTGCTGGTGATGAGTGTGAATCCGGGGTTTGGGGGGCAGAAGTTTATCCCATCTACCCTGCATAAAATGAGGAAGTTGGCGGAAATTCGTTCAGCGCGGGGATACCAGTACCGCATCGAAGTAGATGGCGGCGTCGGTATGGACACGGTGGCGGAAGTGGTTAACGCCGGAGCCGAGATTCTGGTGGCGGGGAACGCGGTGTTCGGCAAGGGTGATGCCAAGGTGAATGCGCAGGCGCTGCTGGAAGCGGCGCGGAGCGCGAGTTTACAGAAAGTATAGAGTCAGTTCCACCACGGAGACACGGAGAAGATCCATTATTTGTTTTTCTCGGTGTCTCCGTGCCTCTGTGGTGAAAAGGTTTTGAGGTCTCATTATGCGGCGTGTTTCGGTTCTGTCGTTATTGGCTCTGGTGCTCGCTTTGGGCGTGGCGTGTACAAACAAGAAATCGGTGAATCCGCTGGCGAACGTAGGCTCGAAGCAGCCCGACAAGGTGCTGTTTGACCGCGCTATGGATGCCATGAAACACAACCGCTTCGACGTGGCGCGCATGACACTGCAGACCCTGATCAATACCTATCCGGATTCGGAGTATATCGCGCGGGCCAAGCTGGCCGTGGCCGATTCGTGGTACGCCGAGGGCGGAACGACGGCGATGCAGCAGGCCGAGATCGAATACAAGGATTTCCGGACGTTCTTTCCCAACATGCCGGAAGCGGCCGAGGCACAGCTGAAGGTGGCGAACATCCATTATCAGGAGATGGAAAAGCCGGACCGTGACTACACGCACGCGATGCGGGCGGAAGAGGAATACCGGGCGCTGATTCAGGAGTATCCCGACAGCAAACTGGTGCCGAAGGCGAAACAGCGGTTGCGCGAAGTGCAGGAGGTGCTGGCGCAGCGGGAGTTCGACATCGGGAGGTTCTATTATCTGCGCATGGCATACCCGGCGGCGATTGCGCGGCTGAAAACGCTGGTCGATCGCTATCCCTTATACAGCGGTGCGGACGAGGCGCTGTATCTGCTGGGGCAGTCGTACGAAGCCGAAGTTAATGTGATCCGGAAGAATCCGCGCATGAGTGAAGTGACCAAAACCAGGATGATTGAGGACACTACGAAGAACGCGGCGTCGGCGTACTCGAGGATCATCACGCGGTATCCCGCGATGGATCGGGCGGTAGACGCCAAGGCGCGGCTGGAGGCGCTGCATCAGCCGGTGCCGCGGCCTACGCGAGCGGCGCTCGAAGAAAGCAAGAAGGAACAGGCAAGCCGGCGTGAAGAGGGCATACTGGCGAAACAGCTGGGGACCTTTGAAAAAGGCCCCGACGTTTCCAAAGCCTCGCGGGTGGGCGAGCCGACGATGGTGGATCCGGAGCCGGTGACAGCAACCTCAGTGGTACAAGGGATGGCCCTCGCCGCCCGAGGCGGGGGCGGCGACAATAAGGTCAGCGTGGAAACGACGAGCGGGGCTGTGCAGCCGAATCAGGAGGCGCCGCGTTCGGATACTCCAGCAGCAACCTTGGTTCCGGCAACGGCCCCGGAACAGCCCGCAACGGCGGCAAGTGTGGCCGATCCGAATGAACTGAAGCCGAACGTTGAGGCCGACCCGACCGCGCTTCCGCCTCTGCAGCAGAACAACCAACTGGATGGCAGCGCATCGAGCTCTGCCTCTTCCAGTGGGCCGGCGAAAACTGAGGAGCTGGCGGATATTTCTTCGAGCAAGAAGAAAAAGAAAAAAGGTCTGGCGAAGCTGAACCCGTTCTAGCTGCTGGCGGAATATTCCAAGCTCCCAACGAAAACGGGAATGGCACGAGTTTGCTTGTGCCGTAAGTGCTTGAAAAAGTGTTCGCGCCTTAGCGCCTGAGGCGTAATTTTGCGCGCGTGACTGGTTTCTGCAACCTCGGCAGCCTGAGGTTACCAAAGGCACAACCGCTCCATAAATGGCTCACTCCCCAACGGACTAGGAACGGTCGTAACCTGTTACCTCTGCAGGAATCGTTGACTTAGGTTGAGGGACAAGGTAGTTTCGCGTTATCTCTCCCTTTTTGTCGAAGGATGACGCTTGGCGCGGAAAATACTTCTT
>Ga0181523_10001100_pt1 | contig 29457 bp, 24 predicted proteins | sample PEATcosm2014_Bin_43_FD_119752 | JGI IMG/M metagenome (GOLD analysis project Ga0181523, IMG submission 119752) | Peatland microbial communities from MTU Mesocosm Facility, Houghton, MI, USA - PEATcosm2014_Bin05_30_metaG | ecosystem: Environmental > Terrestrial > Soil > Wetlands > Peat | place... | reverse complement strand
TTCGGGTTCTGGCACGCCCGCCGGACTCGTGAGGACGAGGAGCTCACGGTCCACAGCGACGAGCTGATGGTCCACAGCGAAGTCAACGGTCACGGCAAGGTCGTCGAGCCGACCGCCGTCTGACCCACGCGACGCAGCCTCCATCTGAATCGCTCCTCCGCCCGGCTCACCTCGTGGGTCGGGCGGAGGCGCGTCTGCTCACGGTTCGATCGCGAGCGCCGAGAGCACCTCTGCCGTGTCGGCCCCCATCGTCGGCGCCCTCGCCCCCACCGGCCGTGACCGTGGCGGCGCCACGGCCAGACCCGGCGGCACGGCAAGGGTCGGACCGCTCAGCCCCGCGCTGACGTGGGACATGGACACGTCGAGGAGCCAGCGTCCACCCGCCTGCACCGCGTCCAGGCAGGCGCCGGCGGCGGTCAGCCCGGTGAGCGGGTCGGCGACGGCATCCGCGCAGAACAGCGGGTCCTCCCCTCGCCAGACCACGAGTCCGCCGGCTGCAGCCGCGTCGTCGCCGAAGGCCACCCGGTTGGCCGACGCACCGGCCCGCCCGTGGCCCGTGATGGAGGCCCAGACCCTGGGCCCGCCGTCCCGCACGCTGTCCGGCCCGTCCAGCCCGAGCTGTGCCAGTGCTCGTGGGCGGCTGGCCTCGATCACGACGTCGGCCCGGCGGACCAGGCGGTGCAGGGCCCCGATGCCGTCCCGGTCTCTCAGGTCGAGGGCCACGGAACGCTTCCGCCCGTTCAGCAGGTCGAAGAATTCCGCTGGGCCGCGACGCGCCCCGTCGGGCCGCAACGTCGACTCGACCTTGACCACGGTGGCCCCCGCCCCGGCCAGCAGATCGCCGCAGAGCGGCCCGGCCCACAGGGCCGAGAGGTCGACGACGAGCAGGCCCCTCACGTCGGGTCGGGGCGCCGCAGCGCCCAGCGCCGATCGCACCACCGGGGCGCGCCCGGTGGCCTCGCCGACACGGGCGACGGGCAGCCCCAGCAGCACCGCCCGCTCGACCAGCGGCTGGGGATCGCGCTGCCGCACGCGCCGCGCGACCTCGGACCAGAGGGCGGGGACGGAGCCCGGCACGGCGTCCAGCTCGAGCCACGCCGGCACCAGCTCCATGTCCTCGGCGCGCGGCAGTGACACGGCCAAGAACGCGTCCGCGCACGGGAGCAGCCGGCAACTGCCGCCGCAACTGGTGGCCCCCCGACGCCACAGCCCCATCAGGGCGGCGCGCTCGCCCAGGAGGGCCAGCGCGTCCAGCCCGTCGAAGCGGCCGGCGAGGCGTTCGAGTCCCTCCACGAGCCCAGCGGGCGGACCGAGCGCGTTGTCGGCGGTACCCGTGAGCGCCATCGCGCCGCTTGCGGCCCAGCGCTGCGCGGGACTCACCTCCATGGCCGCAGGGTAACGTCTCGCGATCCTCGAACACCTCACCGCCGACGTCCTCCTCGCGGAGTTGACGAGCCCCGTCCCCCTCGAGAGGACCGGTGCCGTCCTGGTCACACTCGGGGGGGGTGCGCCGGGCCCCGCAGCGCCGCTCGCCCTCCGCCTCGCCAGTGTGCCGCTGGTCGTCGTCGGCGTCACGCGCGGCGACGTCGACGATCGCTGGTTCGAGCTGTGCGACGTCGTCATCGCGGCGGACGACCCGGCGCTGGGTGCCATCGAGGAGAACCTCGAACGGTTCCCCCTTGCCGCGGCCGCCCTCGCGCTCTTGTTACGGGGCCAGCCGGGGCGTCCGGTCGACGAAGGTCTGGTGGCCGAATCCGCCGTCTACTCCGTGCTGCAGTCGGGACCCGAGTTCGCGACCTGGCGATCCCACCATCCCGTCCGCCACGAGCCCGATGACGGCGTACGGGTGCGCCTGAAGCGTGAAGGCCCGAGGTTGATCCTGACCATGACGCGGCCGGACCGTCTCAATGCCCTGGACGCCCGGATGCGCGACGAGCTCGTCGAGGGGCTGAGGGTCGCGGCCGCCGACCCCGGGATCACCGTCGTCGAGCTGCGCGGGGAAGGGCGGGCCTTCTGTGCCGGGGGCGATCTCGATGAATTCGGGAGCAGGTCCGATCCCGCCAGCGCTCACGTGCTCCGGCTGCAGCGCAGCGTCGGGCGGGAGCTGTCCCACCTCGGGGCGCGGACGACCGCCTACGTGCACGGCGCCTGCGTCGGATCGGGCATCGAGCTGGCCGCCTTCGCCGACCGTGTGGTCGCCGCGCCCGACACCCTGATCGCCCTGCCCGAGATCGGCCTCGGTCTCGTCCCCGGGGCGGGTGGGACGGTCAGCCTCACCCGCCGCATCGGCCGGCTGCGGACCGCCTGGCTCGCGTTCTCGGGCCGCACGATCGACGCCGCGACCGCGCACTCGTGGGGGCTCGTGGACGACCTGGAGCCGTAGCCCGGCCGCGGGCGCCTCGACGAGCGCCGCCGTGGTCAGCCCAGTCCGCCGCTCTCGCGCATCGCGCTGATGGCGTCCCAGTCCAGGCCCGCCTCGAGCAACACCTCTTCGGTGTGCTGGCCGAGCTCGGGGGCCGGCCCGGGAGGCTCGGTCGTGTGGCCGGAGAAGTGCATCGGCGCCGCCACCAGGTTGAAGTCGCTGCCCGTGGTGGCCGCGACCCGGGGCAGGAAGCCGTTGATCTGCACCTGAGGATGGGCGTACAGCTCGGAGGGGCGGAGCACCGGGGCCCAGACGCCGCTGAACCCGGTGAACTTCTCCTTGATCTCGTCCAGGGTCAAGCCGGCGAAGACGCGGTCGAGCTCGAGGATCAGCTCGGTCCGGTTCTGGAAGCGCCCCGCCGGATCGGCGTAGCGCTCGTCGGTGCTCAGGTCGGGGCGACCCAGCAGCGTGCAGAACTCGTCCCAGAACCGGTCCGGCTGCAGGCAGACGAAGTAGATCCAGCGCTCGTCCTTGGTGGCGTAGCCGTTGACTAACGGGTTGGGTGACTGGGTGCGGTCGCCGTAGGAGGCGCTGTCCCCGGAGAACGGCGCGCCCACGATGTCGGGTGACATGGCCCACATGCCCACGTGCATGAGCGAGACGTCGACCACCGACGTCTCGCCCGTAGTCGCCCGCTTGTAGAGCGCCATTCCGATGGCGCCGGCGATGGTGTTGGCGCCCTGCAGGTCGAAGAACGCCGCCGGCTGGGGCAGTGGCTCGATGCCGCCCCGCGTCATCTTGAACGCCATGCCGCTGCTGGCCCACCCGCACGCCATGTCGTACCCGCCGACCTCGGCCATCGGGCCCTCGTTGCCCCAGCCCGTCCCGCGCACGTAGATGATGTCGGGGTTGGCCGCCCGCACGTCCTCGACGTCGATGTGCAGCTTCGTGCGGATCGGGGCGAGGTTCGAGGTGACGAACACGTCGGCGCCCGCCAGGATGGCGGCGAGGGCGCGGCGACCGTCGTCCGTGGTCAGGTCGCACGTGACGCTGCGCTTCCCGCGGTTGGGGATCTCGAGGAACGGGTTGGGGCCGTCCTCGCTGAGGTTCAGCATGTTGCGCAGGGCGCGCTGGGGGTCGCCATTGGGCGGCTCGATCTTGATGACATCCGCGCCGAGGTCGGCGAGCACCGCGCCGGCCGCCGGGACGAACGTCCAGTTGGCTACCTCGACGACGCGGACTCCGTTGAGTGGGCCGGCCACGGCTTCCCCCTTGCTTCTGTCTCGATCGGGACGGCGAACGGCTTCGCCGGTGCGATCATGTCTCCCTCTTACGGCGGTGTCGAATTGCCCGGCGGCAGAACAGTGCCCTCTATCGGCTCCCTGGTGGGGACAACCCGGCCCGCCGGGCCACCGCCCGGAGCCCTCGATCGTGCCGGTCCTCTGACAGGTAGGGCGAGACCGCCAGCACCTCGAGATCCGGAGAGAGGTCCTCGGGCCGGTCATCGACGAAAACGGCGCGGCGCGGGTCGACCCGGAGGTGCCCCGTGAGGTAGCAGCCGTCCCCGTCTCGCCCCTCCTTGGGGAAGTAGCCGTTGACGTGGCGGTCCAGGCCGAGCTGCCGGGCCCGGTCCCGGGCGTAGTCACCGCCGCCGGCGCTCCACAGGAGGACGCGACTCCGGGTCCCCAGATGCCGGAGGAGTTCCTCGGCCCCCGGGCGCAGCGACGTTCCCGAGAGCGAGTCGACGAGGCAACCGTCGACGTCGAAGACCCAGCAGTCCACCTCGGACGGCGCACCGGGGCCTGCCGGGCCGCCTTCTTGCAGCTGGGCCGAACGCATTATTGGTATACTCTATTCGGGATGCAGAACCCCTGGGACCAGCGGCTCGGCTTCTGGTACATCGCCGACGAACACCCGGACCAGCCGGCGGTCGTCGGCTGTCCCTCGGGCGTCACGCTCACCTTCGGCGAGCTCGCCGGCCGCGCCCACCAGCTGGTCCACGCCCTGCGGGCCCAGGGCCTCGGTGCCGGCGACATCTTCGCCTACGCCCTTCCGAACGGCATCGACATGTTGTACTGGCAGCTGGCCGCCCACGAGGGCGGGTACCAGTCCATCGCTCTCAACCCTGCCCTGTCGGGCGCGGAGATCCAGCGCATCGTGGACCACTCGGAGGCGGCCGCCATGGTGCTGCACGCCGACTTCGCCGACCGGGTCGGGCAGATGTCGGGAACAGGGTCGATTCAGCTCCGCGTCTCGGTCGGTGGCGACATCGCGGGCTTCACGAGCTACGAGACGCTGGTCGAGGGCCAGCCGGAGACCGAGCCTGGCGATCGCGAGCTCGGCGTCCCCATCACCTACTCCTCGGGGACGACCGGCCAGCCCAAGGCCGTCGTGCGGCCGAGAACCCCGAAGATGGACCCCTCCGCGGCCACCGATGCCATGAAGAGCTTCGGCCACGCGTTCCAGTTCCAACCCTTCACCGGAGTCCATCTCGTCTCGGCGGGCATGCACCACGGCGGGTGCCAGGGCTTCTATCACGGGGCGCTGAACGTCGGACAGGCGCTGGCCATCCTCGGCAAGTTCGACCCCGAGATGACGCTGGCGGCGATCGACCGGTACGGCGTCACGACCGCCTACATGGTGCCGACCCAATTCGTCCGCATGCTCCGCCTGCCCCGGGAGGTGAAGGACCGGTACGACGTCTCCACCCTGGAGGTCGTCGTCCACTCCGCCGCCCCCTGCCCGCTCGAGGTCAAGCGGCAGATGATGGACTGGTGGGGGCCGGTCATCTGGGAGACCTACGGAGGCATGGAGGGCGCGGCCACGATCGCCAAGCCCTACCGCTGGCTCGAGAAGCCGGGCACGGTGGGGCGGTCCGTGGCCGGCATGAAGGTGAAGATCCTCGATGAGGACGGGATCGAGCTGCCACGCGGCGACGTCGGCCACGTGTACCTGGAGTCCGAGCGGGGAGCCACGTTCACCTACAAGGGGGACCCCGAGCTGACGGCATCGGTCAGCAAGGGCAGGGCGTTCACGCTGGGCGACGTCGGCTACATGGACGAGGACGGCTATCTCTTCATCAACGACCGCGCGAAGGACATGATCATCAGCGGTGGGGTCAACATCTACCCCGCCGAGGTGGAGGGCGTCCTGTCCGGGCACCCTGCGGTGGGCGACGTCGCCGTCATCGGCGTCCCCGACCCGGAGTGGGGCGAGCAGGTCAAGGCCGTCGTCGAGCTCGTCGACGGCGTTGCGCCCAGCGACGAGCTGGCCGCGGAGCTGATCGCCCACTGCCAGGAGCGGATGGGCCGCTACAAGTGCCCCCGCACGGTCGACTTCCGCGAGCAGTTGCCGCGCACCGATGGTGGCAAGCTCTACAAGCGCATCCTGCGCGACGAGTACTGGGCCGCCGCCGAGCGCCGCGTGTGATGCCGACCGCGGCGAACCCGGGAGGAGACCGCTAGGCCATGGATTTCGGGTTCGGCGAGGACCAGGAGCTGCTGCGCGCGACGACCCGCCGCTTCCTCACTGAGCACCAGTCGCTGGCCGACGTGCGGCGCTCCATGGAGGAGGCCGACGTGTTCGACGCCGGCGTCTGGCGACGGGGGGCGGAGCTCGGATGGACCGCCATGCTGATCCCGGCCGAGCACGAGGGCGGCAGCGTCACGGACCAGCCCCTGGTCGACCTCGTCGTCCTGGCCGAAGAGCTGGGGCGTGAGCTCAACCCCGGGCCGTTCGTGCCCTGCAACGTGGTGGCCGATGCCATTGCCCGCTTCGGGACGGAGGTGCATGCGAAGGAGCACCTGCCGCGGATCGCGCTGGGCGAGGTGACCTGCGCCTGGTGCCTGAGTGGCGACGCATCCCCCGATCCGTCCGCCGTCGAAGTGCGGGCGACGCGCGCCGGCGACGGCTGGCGCCTCGACGGCGTGGCCCGCTACGTCCACGCCGCCGGAGACGCGGCGCTGCTCCTCGTGACGGCCGTGGGCGCCGACACGGGTGGCGTCGTGAACTTCCTGGTACCCCGACCGTCCGCGGGCTTGTCCGAGCGCGTGCTCACCGGCCTCGACCTCACCCGTCGCTTCGCCGAGGTGCGCTTCGACGGCGTGTCACTGCCCGGCAACGCCGAGCTGGCGGGCGGCTGGCCCGTTGTGGAGCGCTGCCTTTCGCTGGCAACGGTCCTGCAGGCGGCCGAATCCGTCGGCGCCGCCGACCTCCTCTTCACCTCCACCGTGGACTACGCCAAGAAGCGCGTGCAGTTCGGGCGGACGATCGGCAGCTTCCAGGCGATCAAGCACCGGCTGGCCGACCTCCTGATCGAGCTCGAGGGCATGCGCGCCGCAGCGCACTATGCGGCGCTGGCCCTCGGTGACGGCCTGCCCGATGCCGACGAGGCGGTGGCCACGGCCGGGGCCTACGTCGACGACGCCTTCGCCCACCTCAGTGGCGAGGCGCTCCAACTGCACGGCGGCATCGGCTTCACGTGGGAGCACGACGTCCACCTGTTCGTGCGCCGGGCCAAGGTCAACCAGGTGCTCTACGGCGACGGCGCCTGGCACCGCGAGCGGCTGACGCGCCTCGTCGAGGCCGCCGCGGCGCCGGCCGGGGGAGCGTGAGCCCGTGGATGTGATCATCCCGCCCATCCCCGACACCTACGACGCGTACCGGGCCACCCTCCGGTCCTTCATTGCCGGGCACACGCCGACGCTCCAGTGGAAGCAGCGCACGGGCCTGCGCGTGCCCGACGATAAGGCCGACGTGGAGCTGCTGCGCACCTACGCCCGGGCCGTCTACGACGCCGGCTACGTGCTCGACCGCTTCTCCACCGGGCGCGGCGACCCCTACGAGCAACGCATCCTCGAGCAGGAGCTCGGTGCGGCGGGCGTTCCCCACGTGCTCGGCAACCCGCTCGTCGCCGGTGCGCTCAAGCACTTCGGGACCGACGAGCAGCGGGCCGTCTACCTGCCGCCGATGGCCCGGGGCGACCACATCTGGACGCAGCTCTTCAGCGAGCCCGACGCGGGGAGCGACCTGACGTCGTTGCAGACGCGGGCCGGCCGAGACGGCGACGACTACGTCGTCGCGGGCCAGAAGGTGTGGAGCACCTGGGCCCAGTGGTCCGACTTCGGGTACCTGCTGGCGCGCACCGAACCAGTCGAGGGCCCGGCCGGGATCTCCGCCTTCATCCTCGACATGCGCAGCCCGGGCGTCGACGTGCGGCCGCTGCGCGAGATGACGGGCACGACCGACTTCAACGAGGTGTTCTTCGACGAGGTGCGGGTCCCGGCCGCCAACATGATCGGGGCGCCGGGCGAGGGCTGGCGGGTGGCCGGCGCCAGCCTGGCCGAGGAGCGCTCGGGCGTGGGCGGCGGTGGGGGCGGTGCCGACCCGGTGCAGCGCCTCGTCGACGTGGCCCGGCGCCACAACCGGGGTGGCCGTCCGGCCATCGACGACAGTGCGGTCCGCCAGCAGATCGGGACCTTCGCCGCCCGGGCGCGCATCCAGCGCCACCTGGGCCAACGCATGGCCACCAAGGCGATGACGGGGCAGATCACTCCGGCTGACGCCCCCCTGTCGAAGATCTGGTTCAGCGAGCTCAACCTCGAGATGGCAGAGGCGGCGTTGGCCCTGCAGGGTGCTCGGTCCATGGCGGGCGAGAGCGACGAGCTCACGTTCGAGGATGGGCGGTGGCAGGACGCCTTCCTTTACGCTCGGGCCTGGACCATTGCAGGAGGATCGAACGAAATCATGCGCAACCTGATTGCCGAGCGTGGACTGGGACTCCCCCGCGAGCCGCGGGGACAGTCGTGACCTCGACGTCGAAGCACACCCACGCACACCCTCCGCACGCGCAGCGCGCCCGCGGTGCGGCGGCGGCCAACGACCCGTTCCCCGGCGTCGAGAAGGTCCGGCCCGGGTTGTGGAGCATCCCGGTGCCCCTGCCCAACAACTCGCTGCGCTACGTCCTGGTGTACCTCTTCGAGACCGACCGCGGCCCGTACCTCATTGATGCCGGGTGGAACACGGACGACGCGTTCGGCGCGCTGGAGAGCGGGATGCAGGAGGCCGGCTGCGACATCGGCGACGTCCAGGGCGTCATGGTCACCCACATCCACCCCGATCACTACGGCCTGGCGGGACGCATCCGCGAGGCGTCGGGCGCATGGATCTCGCTGCACCCCGCCGATGCCGATCTCATCCACGACCGCTACGACGAGCCCGACGACCTGCTCGACCGCGTCGCCGCTGCGCTGCGCCGCATGGGGGCGCCACCCGAGGAGCTCGAGCCGCTGCGCAACGCGGCCATGCCGGTACGGCAACTGGTCGACGCGGTCGTCCCCGACGTGCTGCTCGAGGACGGCGAGAAGCCCGAGGTGCCGGGCTGGGACCTCCAGGCCATCTGGACGCCGGGCCACTCGCCGGGCCACCTGTGCTTCTACGAGTCGCGCCAGGAGCTGATGCTCTCTGGGGATCACGTCCTGCCGCGCATCACCCCGAACATCCCGTTCCATCCCCAGGCCGGGGCCAACCCGTTGGGGGACTACCTGAAGTCGCTCGACAAGCTCGAGCCCTACCAGGTCAACGAGGTCCTGCCGGCGCACGAGTACCGCTTCGACGACCTGCACACGAGGCTCGAGGAACTGCGCCAACACCACCGGGACCGCTTCGCCGAGGTGATCGACATCCTGAGTGACGGGCCGAAGACCGCCTGGTACATCGCGTCCCACATGAAGTGGTCGCGGTCCTGGGACGACATCGCCGGCTTCATGCGCCGCGCCGCGGTGGGCGAGACCGTGTCGCACTTGCGGGTGCTCGAGATCGACGGCATCGTCCAGGTCGAGGACGGCGAGCCGGCCCTGTGGTCGCTCACCGGCAAGACCGGCTGAGGTCCCGGGCCTCGGGTCGAGCCGTCAACCGGGTGTCGCTCCGAGGGCCCGTTCGCAGAACGAGCGCACCTGGCGTGCCGCCTCCGCTCGCGGCAGCTTCTCCCGGGTCGGGTTGAGCCCGGCCGCCGACCACACCACCGATTGCACCAGCGGTGCGTCGGCTGCCGGGTCGGCGAGGGGGAACGAGCCGTCGGCCGCGCCTGCGGCGAGCAGCGTCTCGAGCGGCACCATCAACAGCTTGGCCGCCCGGCGCGTCTCGTCCGCATACCCCTCGGCCCGCATGGCCCCCGGCGACCCGAGTACCGCCACCCTTGCCGCCTTGGTGCGGTGGTGGCCGAAGCTGAGGATCTCGTCGATCCACGCGTCGAGCGCGGCCCGCGGGCTCGTGGCGGCGTCGACCTTGGCGGTCAGCCGTGCCGCCGCCGCCTCCGCCTCGCGCCGGTAGAGCGCGCACAGCAGCTGGTCCTTCGACTCGAAGTGGCGGTAGAACGAGCGCGTCGACAGGTCGGCCTCGTGCAAGATGTCGGCCACCGCGGCATCGCCGTACCCGTTGCGCTCCATCACGGCGAGCGCGGCGTCGAGGAGGATGCGCAGCTCGTCCTCCGCCTCGAAGCGGCGGGGGCGCCCGGCCCTGGTGGCCGGTATTGCCTTGGGCCCTGCCACGCCGACCTCAGGCCATCCGGGCCCGCGGGAGCGGGAAGGTGTCGCTGACCTGGTCGAACCAGATCTGCACCTTGTCGCCGATCTTGATCGCGTCCGGGTCGGCGTCGGTGATGTTGAGGAGGAGCCGCGCGCCCGCCCCCTGCGTCCCGTCCAGCTCGATCACACCCGACACGTAAGGCACCACGTCGGCCAGCTGGGGGGCCAGCGGGTGGCGCACCACGGTGTAGGTGTAGACGGTCCCGGTTCCGGGCAGGTCGACCCACGCGAACGCCTGGCTCTGGCACTCGAAGCAGAACGGCTGGGGGGGCAGGACGAAGGTGCCGCACACGGTGCACTGGGGAGCAGTCAGCCTGCCCTCGGCGGCGGCGTCCCAGAAGGGCTGGGTCAGCTCGTCGGCGAAGGGGTCCTGCATCATGGACGGGAAGGTCCCCCGCTTGGTGTCGGTCATCGTCGTCGCGTCCTCACTCTCGGTCGTCGTGTCATCAGTTGTGGAGCAGTGTGCCGCTGACGGGGAGCCCCGAGGGCCCGCCGGTGACGATGGCCACCTCGGCGGCGTCGACCTGGTTCACCGCCACCCCACGCAGCTGTTCGACCGCCTCGCGGACGTGGGTCATGCCGATGATGTAGGCCTCGGACAGGTGCCCACCGTGCGTGTTCACGGGGATGGAACCCCCCTTCCAGCGGATGTTGCCGTCGGCCACGAACGGGCCGCCCTCGCCGATGGGGCAGAACCCGTAGTCCTCGAGCTGCATGATCACCATCGGTGAGAAGTGGTCGTAGAACAGGGCGACGTCGACGTCCTCGGGGCCCATGCCCGCCATCTCGTACATGCGCTTGGCGATGGGCCGGTTGCCAGAGGAGGCGAAGTACTCGTCGGGCATCTGGAAGTAGGTGAAGATGGCCGAGCCCCAACGGCCGGCGCCACCGTGAGCACTGCCGCCGATGTACACCGGCTTCTGGCGCAGGTCTTTGGCCCGCTCCGCCGATGTCACGACGGCGGCCACCGCACCGTCGGTCTCCATCGTGTAGTCGAAGAGGCACAGCGGGTCACTGATCATCCGCGCGTCGAAGTACTCGTCGAGCGTGAGCGGGTCCGTGCGGATGGCCGTCGGGCGCCGGATGGCGTTCTCGCGCTGCGAGATGCACACCTCGGCCAGGTGCTCGCGCTTCGTGCCGTAGAGCTCCATGTGCCGCCGGGTCAGCAGGGCGAAGCTGTGCCCGGGCGCCATCATGCCCGCACCGGCGATGAAGGCCGCGTAGTTGGGCACGCCGCCGCTCCCGTAGGGGCTGCCACCGCCACCGAGCCCCGGCCCGCCGCCGCCCACGGCACTGCCACCCAGCCGGCGCTTGGCCTGCTGCAGCGTCATCAGGGTGACGCACACCTCGGCCTGTCCCGAGACGATGGCCGACGCGGCCAATCCGAGGGAGCCGGCCGAGCCGCCGCCGCCGGACGTCAGTGAGGCGGCGAACCGCACTTCCGGGACACCGAGGACCGACGCCACCTGTGCCGGGTCGCACGAACTCGAGTAGATGGTGAACCCGTCGAGGTCCTTGACGGTGAGACCGGCGTCCTCGAGCGCGCCGAGGATTGCCTTGCACGCGAGCTCGAGCTCGGTCTGGGGCAGCGACTCACCGCGCCGGTAGTAGGGCGTCGCCCCGATGCCGACTATGGCCGTCTTGTCCTTGAGCGTCTCCGTCATTGCGTGGATGTCCTTTCAGTGGGTCAGTCCGGGAGCGAGGCGGCGAGCACGGGCACCTCTGCCAGCGAACGGAGGCCGTCGTTCAAGTGTGTGCAGCAGTCGGTGGCGCGCAGCCGCTGCAGCACCTCGGTGCGCATCGCCCGCAGGTCGGTGCCGGCCATCCACGACGCGTTGGGTGCTGCCCCCGGGCACTCGACGTAGGGAAGCACACGAGGGTGCGCGGTGACGGAGAGCAGCGTCCCCGTCTCCCGGTCGGCCTGGCCGAGCATCTGGTACTCGTGAATGGCCTCTTCGTGCCCTTCGGGCGTCCAGACGCTGTCGCGGAACCAGGCGTCGATCTCGATGAGCCCCTCGTTCGTCCAGACGTCGATGCGCCGGGCGCGGCGCATGCCGATCAGCGGGTGGTCGTGCAGTTCGTGCCAGCCGATCGGGTCGGACGGATCCACCAACGACGCGGTGCGTGCGGTGTTCTGCCGCGCGTGCGACAGAGTCCCATCGTCCTTGAGCGCGATCGACCCGGGGCGGAACCCAGAGCAGGTGCCCAGCATGACGCGCTGCGGAGCGTTCTCAATTCGGCGGCGCATCTCGGGAAAGACGTCGGCCCAGCGGAAGTAGGTGTACCCCGCGATCAATGTCGTTCCGCCCAGGTCGTCAAGGAGCAGGTAGAGGGGTGTCCCGCCTTCGACCTCCTCGGGCAGCTCCCGTGCGATGGCGCCCCGCAGTCCGGATCCGGCCCGGACGCCGACGAGGCGCTGCAGCCCGGCGACGGGCGGAGTGGCGTCGATGCTCTGGATGTCGCGCTCGCGTCCGGTCACCGCGGCGAGGTCTGCCGCCGCCAGGACCTGGGGAGCGCCGTGCATCGGCGTCAATAGGTCGCGGGCCCGACCTTGGAGATACAACTCGGGGGTGTCGAGGCCGCCGGGCCAGGACATGAGCACAGTCGACGTGCGCCGGACCGAACCCGGGCGGCGCGCCGGGGGCGTGACCACGGGATCCGACGGGGCGGAGGTCAGCGGCGCCTCCACCTGCCCGCCTCTTCGCAAATCATGTTTTCATTATACGAAGCCTGGTCCGACTGTGCACCTTTTCCGACCACTCTTTTGGCGAATGCGCTGGTCAAAAGCGTAGCGGGATGAACCTGGCCCGGTAGGATTGGCGGATGGCGACCCCGACGGCGACACGCGACGTGCCTCGCCCGGGTGCCGATTCGAACGCCAAACGGGCGGCAAAGGTGGCGGACCGCATCGTCGAGGATGTCATGGCCCTCGGTTGGCCGGTGGGTGAGGTGCTCGGCTCCGAGGCCGATCTCCTGGAGCGCTACCAGGTCAGCCGGGCCGTGTTCCGGGAGGCCGTACGCCTGGTGGAGCACCAGCAGGTCGCCCGCACCCGACGCGGTCCCGGTGGAGGCCTCGTCATCACGGAGCCCACCGTGGGGGCGGTCATCGATGCGGTGGTGCTGTACCTGCACCGGGTCGATGCGCGTCTCGACGAGATCTTCGAGGCCCGCATCATCCTCGAGGAGATCGCCTGCCAGCTGGCGTCGGAGCGGACCGACGAGAAGGACCTGGCCGAGCTCCGACGTTTCACCGACGACGCGCCGGTCGAACCCGAGCGAGACCCGCGCGAGCTCCACACCCTGGTGGCGGCGATCAGCCGCAACGCCGGGCTCGAGCTCTTCGTCGACGTCTTCAACCGGGTGGCGATGCTGTACTCACCGGACTGGCAGCGCTTCGGCAGCGCCATCGCGAAGGAGACGAGGCACGCCCATGCCATGGTCGCCGAGGCCATCATGGCCGGCGACGCCGGTCTGGCCCGCAACCGCATGCGCAAGCACCTGCAGGCCGAAGCCGACTTCTTCCAACGCCGTCGCTCCACCCGCCAGCTGCTGCCCGACTCGGTGGTGCTGGCGCAGTCGGGTCAGGGCAAGGGTGCGGAGGTCGTGGCCCGCAACATCACCCAGACCATCGTGACCGAGGACCTGGAGCCCGGGGACCTGGTGGGGACGGAGCCCGAGCTCATCGAGCGTGAAGGTGTCAGCCGCGCCCTGTTGCGTGAGGCCGTCCGGCTGTTGGAGCACCATCAGATCGCACGCATGCGCCGGGGCCCGGGGGGCGGTCTCTTCGTCATGGCCCCGAGCGCGAACGCGGTCACCGAGGTGGCCGCCATCTACCTGGCCCGGCGCGGCATGCAGCTGCCCGAGCTGGCCGAGCTTCGTACCGGTGTCGAGGTGGCCATCACGGACCTGGCGGCGGAGCGCATCGACGACGAAGGTGTCGCCGGGCTCCACGAGGCACTTCTGCGGGAGGAGCACAGCACCGATGCCGAGCAGGCTGAGGCCGTCCACGATCTGCACGCCGCGGTCGCGGCGGCGGCCCAGAACCGGGTGCTCCAATTGGTCGCACTGGTCCTCATCCGGCTCAGCCGTCTGCACCAGATCGAGCGGCTGGCGCCCAAGGCCCGCGGTCAAATCAGGGCCGAGGTGCTCCGGACGCACGAGGGTATTGCCAGTGCGGTCGAGTCGGGCGACCGCGAACTGGCACGGCACCGCATGCGCCGGCATCTCGAGGCGCTCGGCGCCCTCATGCGCTGACCGGGTGTGAGCCGGGAATTTCCGCTGGGTCTTGACACGGGCACGTATATGAGAACATCATTTGCATATTGAGCGCGAGCGGGCGCATTGACGCGAGACGAGGGAGGGCGCATGAGCGACCTGGGAGAGAAGTTGTGGGCGAACTCGGGCGACTCGCACCTGATGGAGCCGCCGGACCTGTTCGCCTCGTTGCCCGACGACATCAGGGAGCGACTTCCCCGCAGCGTCAAGGACCCCAGCGGCGACTTCGAGACCATCTACATCGACGGCCAGGAGTTCCAGCGGGACCTGCCGAAGAGTGCCAAGCCGAAAACGGGGCTCGGCATCAACGCCCGTCCCACCGGCACCAAGGAGGAGGACTTCATCAACCGCGTCATCGGCGGCAACGACCCCGTGGCGCGCATCAAGGACCTCGACAACGAGGGCGTCTGGGGTGAGGTCATGTACCCCTCCCTGGGGATCTGGACCTTCAACGTCCGGACACCTCGGGTCGTCCGGGAAGGGTGTCGGGCCCTGAACGACTGGGCCCTCGAGTTCCAGCACCATTCACCCCGGTTCGTGTGCGTGGCCTCCATCCCGCTGATCGACATCGACGATGCCGTGGCCGAGGTGAAGCGCGCCCACGAAGGTGGCTTCCTGTGCGGCTTCCTGCCCACCCGTCCCCCGATCGGCCGGCCCGAGTGGAACGACGAGGAGTGGGACCCCCTGTGGGCGGCCTTTGCCGAGTCGGGAATGGTCATCGGCTTCCACATCGGCACGGAGCCCCACGACCCCACCGAGCGCACGGGGGTCTACTACCGCGGCCGTGGTGGTGCGGTCCTCAATTACGTCGAGACCACCTACGGCGGACAGCGGGCGGTCACCCAGCTCATCGCCTGTGGTGCCCTCGACCGCCATCCCGACCTCAAGGTCCTCGTGTCCGAGGGTGGCGCGACGTGGGGCCCCTTCATCGCGGACCGCATGGACGAGGGCTACCGCCAGCACGGCGCCGCAGTACGGCCGACGCTCTCCAAGCTCCCGAGCCGCTTCCTCTACGACCAGGTGTACGCCTCGTTCCAGCACGACATCTCGGCCGTGGCCGCCAACTCGGCCATGGGATGGCAGAACGTGATGTGGGGCAGCGACTACCCGCACTTCGAGGGCACGTTCGGCCACAGCCAGAAGACGCTGCACGAGCTCTTCGACGGCGTGGACCCCGCTGTCAGCCGGCGCATCCGGATCGGCGCCTTCCAGGAGCTCTTCCCCAGCGTCCCCGCTCCTCCCGAGGACTGAACCCGCCGGCGGCGTCCCGAACCCGTTGCCTCCCGCGGGCCGTCCCGGATCTTTTAGGATACTCTTTAGGGGAGATCGAGATACGGGAGCGACATGGCGACGACCACATCCGAAGAGTTCGAGAAGGCCACCGACTTCCAGTTCAAGGAAGACGACATCGAGCGGGCCAAGGCACTGGTGGGCACCTGGGCCCCTTCGGGGGCGCGCGAGTTCCTGACGACAGCGACGCCCGACGCCATGCGCAACTTCGCCCGCGGCTACGGGGACGACAACCCGCTCTTCGCCTCGGACGACTACGCCAAGACGACGCGCTGGGGCGGCCAGATCGCGCCGCCCATGATCCCCATCGCCCTCAACCGGCCGCTGTACGGCGATCCACCGAAGGAGAGGATCAAGCGGCCCTCGTTCCGCGGCATCCACGTCTTCGTCTCGGGCAGCACCTGGCAGTGGTTCCGCCCCCTGCAGGACGGTGACCAGCTCTACAGCTTCGGCGGGACCGAGTCGGTGGTGGAGAAGAAGTCCGAGTTCGCCGAGCGCTCTCTCCTGGTCACCTACGCCAGCGTCAAGATGAACCAACGGGCCGAGATCGTCGCCATCTCGCGGACCCTCGCCATCCACACCGAGCGCAAGACGGCTCGGGAGAAGGGCAAGTACTCGGCGCTGGAACCCGCGACCTACACCGATCAGGACATCGAGAAGATCGACGCCATTTACGAAGCGGAGGAGGTCAGGGGCCCCGAGCACCGCTACTGGGAGGACGTGCACGTCGGTGACGTGCTCACCCCAATGGCGAAGGGGCCGCTGACGACGACCGACATGATCGTCTTCCACGCCGGCGGTTACGGCTTCGTGCCCTACGAGCCCTGCGCCAACCGGATCGCCTACAAGAACCGTCAGCGCATCGCCCCCTTCTACGTCAAGAACGAGTACGGCGTGCCCGACGTGGCCCAACGGGTCCACTGGGACTCGGCGTGGGCCCAGGCCATCGGCAACCCGATGGCCTACGACTACGGGGTGATGCGCGACTGCTGGCTGAGCCACTACATGACCGACTTCATGGGTGACGACGGCTGGCTCGTCACCCAGAGCTCCGAGATCCGCAAGTTCAACTACATCGGCGACACGCACATCCTCACGGGCGAGGTCGTCGACAAGCGCCAGGAGAGCGGGCACTGCGTGGTCGACATCGAGATGCGCGGGACGAACCAGCGCGACACCGTCACCTGCCCGGCCAAGGCCACTGTCGCCCTGCCGAGCCGCGAGCACGGCCCCGTCCGCCTGCCCGAGCCGCCGGCAAACCTGGCGGCTCAGGCCATCGCGATGCTCGAGCGGCACCACGAGATCGTGGCCGAGCGCAAGGCCAAGGGCGAGGGGTGACCGAGGGCGGCCTGGCCGCCGAAGTCCAGGCCTGGATCGACGCCAACTGGGACACGTCCATCACGGTGCGCGAGTGGTGGCTGCGCCTGGCCGACGCCGGCTACGCCTACCCGACCTGGCCCCTCGGACTGGGTGGCTCGGGCGCGTCGCGGCGCGACGCCACCACCGTCGCCGGGGTGCTCGCGCACAACAAGGTCATCGGGCCCCCGGTGGGCGCCATGGCGGCCACACTGGCCGCGCCGACATTGTTGGATCACGCCTCCGAGACCCAGCAGAGCGAACTGGTGCGACCGATCGCCACGGGCGAGGCGGCCTGGTGCCAGCTCTTCAGCGAGCCCGGCTCCGGGTCCGACCTGGCCAGTGTCGGGACGCGGGCCGTGCGCGACGGGGACGAGTGGGTCGTCACGGGCCAGAAGGTTTGGAACTCGTCGGCCGACTCGGCCGACTTCGGCATGCTGCTGGCCCGGACCGACGTCGACGTGCCCAAGCACGCGGGCATCACGTACTTCGTGATCGACATGAAGCAACCGGGGATAGAGGCACGGCCGCTCAGGCAGATGAACGGCGCGTCCAACTTCTGTGAGGTCTTCCTGACGGAAGCCCGGGTTCGGGCCGACCAGGTCATCGGCGAGGTCAACGGGGGCTGGCGGGTGGCGCAGTCGACGCTGTTCCACGAGCGCAACTCCGTGGCCGGCGGCGGATTGCCGGGACTGGTGACGGCCCGCTCGGGAACGGCGGGCGATCTCGACCGCAAGGTGGGGGAGATGCTCGACCGGACCCGCGAGCTCGCCAAGGCCCGCAAGAGCCCCATCCGCGCCGGGGCCGTGCCGGCCAAGTTGATGGTCGAGCTGGCGCAGAAGTTCGGCGTCTCGGGGGACCCGGTCATCCGCCAGCAGCTCGCCCGCTACATCAGCCAGGTCCGGATCAACGGATGGACCATGCGACGTAGCGGCGTGGCCGGCGGAAAGCTGACCGGGGCCGACGGCTCCATCGCGAAGCTGACCACGGCGCGCATCTGCCAGGAGTCCCGCGACCTCTCCTACCGAATCGCCGGCGCACGGGGGATGCTGATGGGCCGGGAGTCCGCCCTCGAAGGTGACCTGCAGATGGTCAATCTCGCCAGCCCGGGCAACCGGCTCGGCGGAGGGACCGACGAAATCCAGCTCAACGTGCTCGGTGAGCGGGCGCTCGGGCTTCCCAGGGAGCCGAGCAGCGACAAGGACGTGCCGTACCGGGACCTCAAGGTGGGGACGCAAGCGGCACCGTAGGTCGGGTCCCCCCGTCCTACTTCTTCGCGTTTTCTTACGCTTCGCTCTGACTATCCCAACATTCGGGGGCGAGAGTTCCTCCATGAGGAATCGCAAGGGTCGGGCCATCGCCGTGGGGATCCTGTGTGCCATCGCCGCCACCGTCAGCCTGTGGAGCGGCGCATTGGCGGCGGCATCCGGCGCACTGCACTCGCCGGCCCAGACCCAGACGACCTCCTCGCACTCGGCGCGATAGCTCCCCGTCTGTCCGGCCGTCCGTCCGGCTCAACCCCCGGCCGCCTGCTCCTTCTGCGCCAGGCGCGCCATCATCGCCCTGGCCGACGCTCCCTGGTTCTCGGCCTCGTGGGCGAAGAGCCAACGGCGGCGTTCGACCTCGTCCTCGGCCGCGTTGAGATTGTCCTTCACGAGGGCCAGCAGGGTGGCGGGGGTGCGCACCAGCTTGTGGGCGACCTCGTAGGTGTAGGCATGGAGCTCGCCGGCGGGGAGCACGGCGTGCACCATGCCGAGCTCGAGCGCCTGCGCGGCGGGGATCTTCTCGTTGAGCAGGTAGAGGCGACGGGCCAGTGCGGTCCCGGCGATGCGGGTCCAGAAGAAGGAGCCCCCGTAGTCACCGGACAGCCCGTTGGGCGAGAAGTTGGCGGAGAACACGGCATCTTCGGAGGCGAAGCGGAGATCGCAGGCGGCGGCCAGGCTGCAGCCTGCACCGATGGCGGGTCCACCCACCATGGCGATGGTGGGCTTGGGCATGAGGTGCAACAACATGGCAGCGTGGAGGTCGTGCCGCGACAGGTCGCCTGAGAGCGCGTCCGGCGGGACGCCCTTCTCGCTCCCTGGTGAGCCCCGCCCGCCGCTCTTCACGTCGCCCCCCGAGCAGAAGCCGCCCTGCCCCCCCTCGGGTGCGGCACCCGTGAGGACGATCACCTTGGCGTCGGGATCCTCGGCCATCTGACGCACGGCGCCGTCGAGGGCGCCGATGAGCTCGCCGTTGAGGGCGTTGCGCCGCGCCGGGCGGTTCAACGTGATCGTCCCGACCCGGTCGGTGACATCCGTCAGGATCACGGGCTCGTCGTCATCGGCGTGTGCTGCGGGGGGTTCTGCCACGGTTGCACGGTCTCCCGGCTCGTCTCCCTCGGGTGCTATTCAGTATACTCAAAATCGGGTCCATCGATCAGGGAGCACGCGGCCATGACGTCCATTTCCGAGCCCGGCGCGGCGTTCATCGACCTCGACGAGCAGCGTGATCACCCCGTGCCACACCGCTATGTCCACGGCGGGTTCGAGGGTACGCACACGCTCTTCTCCCTCTACTTCCCGCCTGCGGAGATGTACAGAGGACGGTTCTTCCAATACCTCGAAGGCGGGTCGGGCGGCCACGAAAACCTGGTCAGCGTACAGAAGTGGCTGTTTCGCGTGGCCTTCGAAGACCTCGGTGGCTACCTGGTCGAGTCCAACCAGGGCCACCACCCCAACGAGGGCATGGGCTTCGCCAACGACTGGCAGCTCTTCGGGGCGAGCGCGGAGACGGCTGTGTTCGCCCGCACCATGGCCGCCGAGATGTACGGCGAGGCCCCCCACCACGGCTACGTGTGGGGCGGCAGCGGCGGCGGTTCCCGCTCGATCTATTGCTTGGAGAATCGACCCGATGTGTATGACGGCGCCAGCCCGCATGTCATCTGGTCCAGCCCGCTCGGTTCCAACTGGTCGCCTGTCGGGGAGTGGTGGCTGCGCTGCCGCCACGCGCTCGGTGACCTCATCGACGCCGTGGAGCCGGGGGGTTCTGGCGACCCCCACGCCAAGCTGAGTGCGAGTCAGCGCGAGGCGATGGCCGCGCTGTATCGCTTCGGCTATCCGCGCGGTGCCGAGTCGCAGCTGTGGTGCTTCTCGCCGTGGACCTGGGGTTTTGCCGGGTACCGCGAGACAGACCCGTCCTACTTCGAGGACTTCTGGAAGGTCCCGGGTTACCTCGGGCACGACGACCCAGCGGGCCTCGCCCCGCTCGTGCTCGAGATGGACGCCACCGTGACTCGGACCGTCGGAGGCGCGGAGGCACCGACCGACATCGCGGTGCTGGCGGCCACAGCCGGCGCCGGCCGCGACGACCACAAAGTGGGTATCGCCCTCGACGCCGGGTTGGCCGACCGCGAACAGCTGTTCGGCGCCACGATCCGCTTCACCTCGGGTAAGGCGGCCGGGCGGTCCGTCATCGTCTCCATGGTGAGCGGCGAGCTGCTCAGCACCAGCGGCGAACACGCTCCGGAGCTCTTCGACGGGGTGGAGGTCGGCGATGAAGTGCACGTAGAGAATCGCGACTTCGTCGCCTGGTGCCACCTGTGGCGCCACACGTTGTCGCTCGACCTGATGGCGCCTCGTGGTGACGATGGAAAGCGCCAGTTCCTCGAAGGGTTCGACGGCATGCGCGCGTACACGCTCGACGACGAGCCCCTGTTTCCCCAACGGACTGCCCCTCTGGTGCCTCAAGAAGGGGGCGGGACCGGCCACTCGGGACGGTTCGAAGGCAAGATGATCCATGTCAACGCCACTCACGACGCTCAGGTATGGCCCAACGGTGTGGTGGCCTACCGGGAGAAGGTGCGCGCCCGCGCTGGTGACGCGATCCGGGACCGCTACCGGCTGTGGTGGGTGGAGCATGCACCGCATGGCGCACCTCAGATCCTTGGCCCAGCGCTGACGCCCGAAAAGGACCCTGGCGTATGGCAGAGCCGACTGGTCGACTACGACGGCGTCACTGCACGGGCCCTACGGGACCTCGTGGACTGGGTCGAGGGGGGTACGGCGCCCCCGCCCGACACGGCATTCATCATGACGAACGACGGAGGCATCAAGGTGGAGTCCGACCCCGGCCGCCGGGGAGGCGTGCAGCCGGTGGTGTCGGCGACTGCCAACGGCGACAACCGAGCCGACGTGAAGGTCGGTGAGCCCGTGCGCCTGGTCGGCACGGCCGATCAAGTCGGGGGTGGCACCATTGTCGCGGCGGAGTGGGACGTGCTCGGGAGCGGGACGTGGGAGCGGGCCGGTGTCGACGGCGCGAGAGCGCGAGTCAGCGTGGAGACGGTGACCGCCTACGACCGACCAGGCACCTACTTCGCATCATTCCGGGTGGGCTCACACCGCGACGGCAAGGCCGGCAACAAGCCCTACGTTCGCAACCTGGCCCGGGTCCGCGTCGTCGTGACCGACTGAACAATCACCTGAACCGGGGGTATGCGCTGATGGAGCAACATCCGACCACCGACACGTCGGCCGGCCCGCTCGCGGGACTCCGCGTGCTGGACCTGTCGACCAGCCCTGCCGGGGCGCAGGCCAGCCAGACCCTGGCCGACTTCGGGGCCGAAGTGGTGCAGGTGGAACAGCCCGGAGGGAGCGCACTGCGGGCGATGCCGTCGTACCCGCTGATCTGCCGGGGGAAGAAGTCCATGGTGCTCGACCTGAATGACCCGGGCGACGCTGCGCTGGCGCGGGACATGGCGCTCGGCGCCGACGTGCTCATCGAGACGTTCCGTCCCGGCGTGATGGAGCGGTGGGAGCTCGGGTACCACGATCTGGCCGCCGCCAACCCCCGCCTCGTCTACGGATCGGTGACAGGCTTCGGGCGGAAGGGACCCTATGCCCACGCGAAGGCGTACGAGGCCCTCGTCATGGCCCGCGTCGGTGCGCTCTGGGCCTCGCAGGCCATGGTCACGCGCGAAGGGCCGGCCCATGTGTCGGTGCCCTACTGCAGCTACGGAGCGAGCCAGCAGCTGTTGACCGGCATCTGCGCCGCTCTGCACGAGCGTGAGCGCAGTGGAATGGGCCAGCACGTGGACGCCACGCTGGTCAAGGGCGTCGCGTCCCTCGGCACCTGGAACTGGTATCTCAATGTCATCACGTCGAAGTTCCCCGACGCCTTCACGCCCTCGTCACCGATCGGCCAGTACGGCACCCCGCTGACTCCCATGGTCTTCATGCTGCTCATCGCCCTGAGCAAGGATGGGCGCTGGCTCCAGTTCTCCCAGGTCCAGCTCCACCTCTACATGGAGATGCTCAAGGTGATGGGCCTGGACTGGATGCTCCAGGACGAGGAGTGGAAGGACGCCGTGTGGGCGGCCGACAGCCCCAAGACCGGCGAGTTCTGGGACAAGCTCTACGAGGCGGTGCAATCCAAGTCCCTGGCCGAGTGGAACGAGGTCTTCGAGAACGACCACAACGTCTGGGCCGAGACGATGCGTCGGGGGAGTGAACTGCTCGATCATCCACAGATGCAGCATCTCGGCGCGGTCGTGAAGATCGACGACGCAGAACGCGGCCTCGTGCGCCAGCCTGGGCCCATTGTCAAGATGTCGGGCACACCTGCGGTCCTCCACCGCGGCGCCCCTGTGCTCGACGCCGACGGGGACTCCCTGCGGTCGGCGCCGTGGAAGGCGCTCGGTGGCACCGACGTGCGTGCCGCCGCCGGGTCGACAGCGACAGACCGTGCTCTCGGCGACGTCACCGTGCTGGAGCTCGGGACCTTCTTCGCCGCCCCGTTCGGCGGCACGGTGCTGCGCGAGGTGGGGGCCCGGGTGATCAAGGTGGAGCCGTTGGAGGGCGAGCCCATGCGTGCTCTGCTTCCCTTCCCCGAGGTGGGCGCAGCGAAATGCATGCAGGGCAAGGAGTCCATCTGCGTCGATCTGTCGACCCCCGAGGGCCGGGAGATCGTCCACGCGCTGGCCAGGACATCTGACATGGTGCTGCAGTCGTTCCGAGCCGGTGTGGCGAAACGCCAGGGCGTCGACGCCGACACGCTCCGGGGCATCAATCCGGACCTGGTGTACCTCAACTCACCGGGGTACGGGGTCGACGGGCCCTGCGGAGACCGGCCCGCCTACGCACCGACCATCGGTGCCGGCAGTGGCCTCGTCATGCGCAACATCGGCACGTCAATTGAGGAGCGGGCGGGTCTGTCGTTGCGGGAGATCCGGGCCGACGCCCTGCGCCTGTCGGGAGCGGGGACGACGGAGTACGCGCAGGCGGACGGGATCTCGGCGTTGACGTCGGCCAGTGCCATGGCGCTGGGGCTGCTCGTCCGCGACCGCACCGGGACGTCACAGGAGATGCTGACGACCATGTTGACGTCGACCGCTCAGGCGCTGGCTGACGACATGGTCGAGTACAAGGACCGACCGCCCACCCAGGGGGCCGATCCGGAGCTCCTGGGCTACTCGGCCCGCTATCGCCTTTACCAGGCCGCCGACGGATGGGTGTACCTCGCTGCCCCTTACCCGGGCGAGTGGAGCGCATTGTGCGCCGCACTGGCCGAGGAGGTGGACCTGGCCGGCGACGCGCGCTTTGCCGACGAGCAGTCCCGTGCGGACAACGACGATGCGCTGGCCCAGGTGCTGGCGGGGGTGTTCGCCGGCCGGCCCGCCCAGCATTGGGAGGACACGCTGCTGGCGGCCGACGTCGGGTGCGTCGTGGCGCACCGTGAGCCCCCCGAGACGGTGCTCCAGTCGGCCGAGTTCGCCGGTGCGGCGGACATGCTGGTCGAGGTGGAGCATCCGACGTTCGGCGAGCACGTGCGTCTGAAGTCCTACATTGGGTTCTCTCGGAGCGAGGCCGTGGCCGAGCCCGGGTCCCTGGCGGGGCAGCACACCGACGCAATCCTGCGTGAGCTCGGCTACACGGCCGAAGCAATCGCGGACCTGAGAGAGAGGAAGGTCGTGGCCTGATGGGCGAGACCGAGACGGTACTGGTGACCGAGCGGCGAGGGGCGGTGCTCGTGCTCCGCCTCAACCGCCCCGAGGCCCGCAACTCGCTGAACCCCGAGCTCCTCACCGCGATCGGCGTCGGGATGGTGGAGGCTGAGAACGACCCCGAGGTGCGCGCCGTCGTGCTCACCGGGACGGGGGAGAAGGCGTTCTGCGCGGGGATGGACCTGCGGGCCTTCGCTGAGGGAGGCGCGGTCGGGGGTGATCCCGAGGGCATGAAGGGCTTCGCGCGGTTCACGCAGGGTGAGATCGGCGTCCCGGTCGTCGGCGCAGCCAACGCCACCGCCGTCGCCGGGGGCTTCGAGCTGTTGCTCGGCTGCGACGTGGTGGTCGCGTCTGATGCCGCAAAGTTCGGCCTACCCGAGGTCAAGCGTGGTTTGTTCGCGGCAGGTGGCGGCGTGTTCCTGAGCACGCGCATCCCACTGGCGGTCGCGCTCGAGCTCACGCTGACGGGCGACCTCGTGGACGCCGGGCGGGCGCTTTCGCTGGGGCTCATCAACCAGGTGGTGGCGCCGGCAGAGGTGCTCGACGCCGCGGTGGCGTTCGCCGAGCGCATCGCCCGCAACGGGCCCCTCGCCCTTCAGGCGACGAAGCAGCTTGTGCGCACGGCCTCGACGGACCTCGAGAGGGCGCGCGCGCTGGCGGCGGAGTGGCAGCCGAAGGTCTTCGGCAGCGAGGACGCCAAAGAGGGTGCGACGGCGTTCATCGAGAAGCGCGATCCGGTGTGGAAAGGCCGCTGAGGACTCTTCGAGCCCGCGCCGCGGCGCCGCAGCCGGCATCACTCGATCGGCCGTTGTCGTGGCACATCGACCTGATCGGTCGGCGTCACCTCCAAGGGCACCGAGACCCGGGCCACGACGATGTCGTCGCGACCGCGCAGCGCGGACGAGAGGACCAGGTCGATCTGGTTGTGCAGGATCCGGTAGCGCACCCTGGGGGGCCTGATGACCGGGATGAGGACGACGATCTGATCGTCGGGGTGATCCGCTCTGACTTCGTCGATGAACTCCACGATTGGCTGCACGATCGAGGCGTACTCGTTGTAGAGCACGTGCAACGGCACTCCCGGATCCCATGTGCGCCACTGCTGCTCCAGGACATCGACGTCGTGGGCCCCCTCGTCCCCGCCTTCGAGGACGACCGTCACGGCGATGACCTCCTGCCCGAGCGACTCGGCTTCGCAGAGTGCATGCTCGGTCAACCGTGAGACCCGGTTCACCGGCACGATCACGATGGTGTACTTGGGCTCCGGCCTCATCGGCGTCTCGTCGATCCGGAGGTCCTTCCTCGCTCGCTCGTAGTAGGCGTGGATGCGGAGGAAGAGGAAGACGAACGCCGGGATGGCGATCACGACGACCCAGGCTCCCTCGGTGAACTTGGAGATGAGGAACACGATGGTGGCGATGGCGGTGATGCACGCCCCGATGCCGTTGATCGTCGCCCGTCGCCGCCAATGCGGTGGGCGCGTCTTCCGCCAGTGCACCACGAGGCCCGCCTGCGACAGCGTGAACCCGATGAAGACCCCGATGGCGAACAGGGGGATCAGCGTGTTCGTGTTGCCGCCGACAGCGATGAGGAGCGCGCCCGCCAGGACGGCGAGCACCACGATGCCGTTCGCGAAGGTCTGGCGATCCCCCCGCATGGTGAACAGGTGCGGGAGGTAGTTGTCCCGGGCCACGAGGCTGGCCAGGACGGGGAGCCCGCCGAAGGAGGTGTTGGCCGCCAGCGCCAGGACGATCGTGATGGTGATGGTCACGATGTAGTAGGCCGCTCCCCGCCCGACCGCCATGGCCATGATCTGGCTGAGCACCGTCTGGCCGGAGCGGGGCCCGATGTGCCAGCGCTTGGCCAGGACGGCCAGGCCGAGCAGCATGGCGCCCAGGATCACCCCGAGCAGCATCTCGGTGCGCTTGGCCCGGATGGTCCGGGGCTCCCGGAAGAGCGGCACCCCGTTGGCGATCGCTTCGACACCGGTCAGCGCGCTGCAGCCGGCGGAAAAGGCCTTGAGGATGAGCAGGATCGTGACCGTCTTGAGACCCGTCGTCGGGAGCTGCGACGTTCCCGGTTGTGTCTCGTTCAGGCCGAGGGGATGGATGAGGCCGACGGCGATGATGGCAAGGAGCCCGACGATGAACACCATCGTCGGCAACAGGAAGGCGCGCGCCGTCTCGCCCAGGCCACGCAGGTTGAGCACCATGATGAAGAACAGGATCCCCAGGCACAGCGGAATCGTGACCCCGTCGAGCCCAGGGAAGGCGGACTGCAGCCCGGCGACGCCGGCGGCGATGGAGACGGCGACCGTGAGCGTGTAGTCGACGACCAGGGACGCCGCCGCGACGAGGCTGGTGTGGGCGCCGAAGTTCGCCCGCGACACGGCGTAGGCCCCGCCACCCATCGGGTAGGCGTCGATCACCTGGCGGTAGGAGAAGACCAGGATGGCCAGCAGGGCGACGATGGCGATCGTGATGGGGAGCACCAGGTGCAGCGCCCCGGCGCCCGCCACCGCCAGCACCAAGATGATGGCCTCGGGGCCGTAGGCCACCGACGTCAGCGCGTCGAGGGACAGCGCGGACAGGCCCTCGACCGGGGTGATCCGCTCCTTGCCCGAGCCCCGGGAGGATCGGGGCGGACCCACCAGCAGGTGCCACACCGACGAAGCCCTGCCCCCGTTGGGATCAGCCATGTCGGGCACTTTACGGGGGTCCAGGCTTTGCGGTGTTGCGATGCGACGTGGAGAACCCGGCTCTACGCGAACCGAGACCCTGACGGACGTCGTATGGTCGCGCCCGAGAGGAGGGTCCGAGCGATGGAAGTCTGGGAACTCATCGCCCGCGAGTCGTGCCGGGACACGCTGGCGCAGTACTCGCATGCTGGAGACCGCTACTTGCTGGAGGAGTTCGCGGGAGCGTTCTGCGAGGAAGGCGTCCTAGAGATCCGCGGCAGCGACCCGATCCGGGGCCGTCAGGCCATCATGGAGCGCTTCGGCGGCGGCACCGCGGCTCTGCAGGCGCGCCAGGCCGCCAGGGGTCAGCCGCCGGGCGCGATCAGGCGGGTCGTCCGCCACAACGTCACCAACGTCCGCTTCGAGGCCGTCTCACCGACCGAGGCCATCGTGGCGAGCTACTTCACCGTGTTCACCGAGGTCGGCCCGGATCACATGGGCCGGTACAAGGACCGCCTGGTCCCCGTCGGTGACCGGTGGCTCATCGCCCACCGCTTCGTCTCGGTGGACTGGCACTCGCCCGACTCGACGTTCGGGACGTAGCTAGTTGATGAGCGGGTCCCGGGGCAGTCCGAGGATGCGCTCACCGATCTGGTTGCGCTTGATCTCCGACGTCCCCCCGGCGATCGACAGGCCTCGATGCATCAGCACCATCATCGAGATGCCCGCCCCGGCGCCGTCGGAGTACAGGGTGTCCGGCCCCCCGAGGGCGGCCACGATCGCCGCGGCCTCGTGCCCGATCTCCGAGAGCACCAGCTTGGTCACGTTGCCCTCCGGTCCCGGACCGCCGCCGATCACGGCCCGGTGGGCGGTGCGCATGTTGAGCACCGCCATGGCCTCGGTCTGCGCGATGTAGCGCCCGACCCGGCCGGCACCGCCCGCCAGCCGCTCCGGGTGGGCGTCGAAGGGGCCGATGACCATGTCGGCGGACGTCGAGCCCCCGCCCTGGCCGCTGCCGATTGACACGCTCTCGTTGCCGAGCGTCGCCCGGGCCACCGTCCAGCCGCCGTTGATCGGCCCGACCACGTCGTCGTCGGGCACGAAGACGTCGTTGAAGAAGACCTCGTTGAACTCCGAGTGACCCGTGACCATCTTGAGCGGGCGGACCTCCACGCCCTCGGCGTGCATGTCGATGACCATCGTGGTGATGCCCTGGTGCTTGGGCGCGTCGGGGTCGGTGCGGATGGTCGCCAGGCCGAAGCCGGCGAGATGCGCACCGCTCGTCCACACCTTCTGGCCGTTGACGAGCCAGCCGCCGTCGACCCGGGTACCCCGCGTCTTGATCCCCGCGGCATCGCTCCCGGCGTCGGGCTCGCTGAAGAGCTGGCACCAGATGACGTCCTGGCGCAGCGCGGGCATCACCCAGCGCGCCACCTGGTCGTCCGTGGCGTGCTGAATGAGCGTGAGGATCACCCAACCGGTGATGCCGTACTGGGGGCGTGCCACGCCGGCGACGCGGAACTCCTGCTCGATCACGAGCTGCTCGACCGCACCGGCCCCCCGCCCCCACGGCGTGGGCCAGTGCGGCATGACGTAGCCGGTCTCGATCATCGCCTCCCGTTGGGCCGTCGCATCCGAACCCTTCACCCGGTCCGCAAACGACCGCACCTCGTCGCGCATCGGCTCGGCTTCGGGCGGCAGGTCGATGGTGCGCACCCGCCGTGCCCCGCGGCGCACCAGGTCGGTCACGTCCAGTGCCACCGCTTCGGCGTCCACGAGCGCCTCGAGCGCCGTCGCCCGGCGCAGATAGAGATGGGCGTCGTGCTCCCAGGTGAACCCGATGCCCCCGTGCACCTGGATGTTGAGCTGCGCGCACTCGTCGGCCGCCGACAGCGCGAGCGTCGATGCCATGGCCGCGGCGAGCGAAAGCTGGTCCCCGCCCTCGGCGGCCGCCCGGGCGGCGTCCCAGACGAGCGCCGTGGCGAGCTCCGCGGCGACGAGCATGTTGGCGCAGTGGTGCTTGACCGCCTCGAAGGTGGCGATGGGCCGACCGAACTGCACCCGCACCTTGGCGTAGGCGGCGGCCTGCTCCGTGCACTCGGTGGCGATGCCGACCGCCTCGGCGGCAGTGACGAGGCGGGCCAAGTCGACCAGCACGCGCCGCCCACCGGGGAGCACCTCGACCGGCGCGTCCGACAGCACGACACGCGCGCTGCGCCGCGTCGGGTCGAGATTCTCCGGGACGTCCACAGCGACGCCGCCCGCCGCGACGTCCACCACGATGGCGTCGTCGCCCGCGGGGAGGACGAGGAGTTGGGCGAGGCCACCGCCAAGGACCGCCGGAGCCGTCCCGGCGGCCTTGCCACCGGACACCGAGATGTCGGAGGCGAGCGCGATGCCGCCGAGGACCGACCCGTCGGCCAGTCCGGGAAGCAGGCGCGCCGAGAGCTCCTCCGGCGCGGTCGCCCCGATCACCGCGCTGGCGATCACCGTCGGCACGAAGGGGCCGGGCGTCACGGCGCGGCCGAGCTCCTCGGTGACCACGACGAGCTCGGGCAGTCCGAAGCCGGACCCGCCCTTGTCCTCGGGGAGGTGGAGGCCGAGCCAGCCGAGTGCCGCCAGGTCACCCCAGAAAGCGGGCAACGGCTCCGATTCCGACTCGAGCAGGGCCCGGGCGGCCCCTCGGGAATCGCGCTTGGCAAGGAAGTCCGAGGCCGTCTGGCCCAGGGCGCGGTGGTCTTCGGTGATCGCAATCGACATGGGTAAATAGTACCCTTTATTATCGCGGGCAGGCCAGACGCCGACGGAGGAGCCGAACATGAAGCTGGGCGCCATGGTGGGGATGCGCGACGACCCCGACGCCTTCGCAGCCCGCGCCAGGCAGCTCGAGGACGTCGGGGTCGAGTACCTGTGGACGGGCGAGGCCTACAGCGCC
>Ga0181523_10001099_pt1 | contig 29484 bp, 18 predicted proteins | sample PEATcosm2014_Bin_43_FD_119752 | JGI IMG/M metagenome (GOLD analysis project Ga0181523, IMG submission 119752) | Peatland microbial communities from MTU Mesocosm Facility, Houghton, MI, USA - PEATcosm2014_Bin05_30_metaG | ecosystem: Environmental > Terrestrial > Soil > Wetlands > Peat | place... | reverse complement strand
GGACTGGCACTATTGCATGACCAGGAACCCTGAGGTCGATTTTGAAGTGCCGGGCACGCACATTGGAATGGCGTTCAATCCTTCAGCCTATTCGATCGTCGCCGATCGTCTGGCAAAAGCGCAATCTTGCAAATGAATTCGGCTGTGTGAGGCCCGCGTAGGGACGGCCGCCTCGGCCGTCCAAGCCGAGCGTAGCTCGGCGACTGCCGATAGTCAGGCCAACTCTGGGTCGGCTCTAGCGCCCGACCATCTCCAACACGGCCCCGATACTCGTCTCTAACGTCTCGATTGCTCGGCCCGGCCGCTCCAGGCGGAGTACCGCTCTCGCCAAGCTGTTGTTCGCCACTTCAAAACTGCCGGTGCAATCAGTCTTCACGTAGGGTAAACGGTGAATGCTCGGCCCGGCGCCATCGATCACTGCTTCCAATCGGAATCCATCCTTCGTGGAACCACGAAAACTCCACCCAAGTTCATCGGGATCTCTTCTGATCTCCTGCAACCTCCGGAATTCGTATTGCTTCTCCTCGTGCCAGAGTACGGCTTTGCGAAAGACCAGCCCGAATGGCATTTCGTATACCAATGCTTCCAATGTCGTCGCTTTCGATGCGCCCGAACCTCTGTCGGAGCCCGGAAAATAGATATGCGTCCAAGTCCAGAAGTTGCGGTGCCGGTATCCACAGTTGTGTCCTTGAACACCGAACCCCAAGGGGTTTCCCTCAAAACTTCGCCCATCCAGCGTGATCCGGCCGGAAAAGAGCGCGTCGGAATGTGGCGTGCGCGAGAATCCAATCCAACCCTTGTTGCTCAGCGTGACGCGAAACGCGGAACCGTAATGCAAGTCCCAGGCAATCGCGCGCCCCCCAACTTCCAATGCTCCGCGGCAGGAGTTCTCGCCGATTCCGTTCTTGCCGATTTGGAAGTGAAATGGATTTTGCCTTCTGGCGCTGAGATCCAGACCCTGCAGCGGAAATCCTTGAATAAAGCTTTGCGGTTTTCCATCCGGCGGAATCCATGTAGCCCACACCTGAACGGGCGTCGCCTGCGGCTCGCCTGCGCAACCACCCCGGCCAGGATTCATCAGCAAATATCGGAACCACCAAGCTCCGCTTCCGTCCGCCAGTCCCAAACGAAGAAACCAGACTTCGTAACGGCGCCGAACGGAAAGTGAGGAATAGCGTTCGTTGAGGGTCTTCACGGGTCAGTGTCTCAAGCTTTATGTTGGCGTGAACAGAGTCGTGCGGCTGCGAGCAGCATCACGCACGAGTGTATACGGCGTCACAGATTTCTCCGACTGGAAGTCTGTATGCTGAGCTCCAATCATCACGACATTCCTGGTGTTTTGCGGAGGTCCCGAAATGATTCCTACCAAGTGGCCCTGGAGTTGGGAAGAAGAAGTTGAGTGGCAGGAGCAAGTGCGTCAAGAGGAATTTGGGTGGATGGACGAACTGATCGATCACATGATCAACGATGGTCTGGCTGGTTCTTCCTACGACCCCCTCCAACCACAGGAGGATCGGTCGGACGAGAAGACGGTTGTGGGCTGAATTTCGATCATTCGTTACTTTTAGGGATCGCACCTCTCAGCGACTCATCGAGTGGACGCAGCGCACCTCCGACCAGATTTGTCGTGCGCTCGACGCCTCTCATGCCGAGGGGGCAATTCGTCTCGGGAGCACTCGGACTTCAGCTTCGTGACTTGGCTGGTGTGAGGAGGCATGGCCTCTCACAGCCCGCGTTGCGCTTTCCTGCGCGATATTTTTTCCGTCGCTAATGTGGTTAGTCGCTACCTTGAGGTCAGGGACTCCGCTTGCCATCCGCAAGGCTGGAATTCGCAACAGGATTCTCTTGTTGCTCTTTCTGGCACGTAATTCGTTGTCTCGCTAGTGGCGGTGTGCCTCCCACGCGGGAAGGATGCGGCGCCCCCCTTTTGACGCGGGCTCCTCTTGGCGCCACCGATGATTTAGGAACGCATCGGGGCGGCAGATTGGGCCATTTTGTCCCAAGACAGGTTGCCTGCCTGCCCAGCCTTTGTTTCAAATGAGTTACGGCTTGGTTGGCGACATCGGACCCGATCGTTGCACCAAATTGTCCCTTTGCATCTGCCCACCACCCTATGCAAGTTATTGCAAATACAATGCTTAGCTACATTGTATTGGCCCCTCGATTGCGAATTGAAGACCATGCACGAGGGCCGTGCGATACGTCCATTCGGAACGCCGCCAAGAATGCACTTATGAACGTCATCGAGCAATCGCGGATCACAACCCGACGCACAGCCCATCCGCTCGATGCCCCGGCGTGCGCTGCTTGGGGCCGAGTTCTCGGAGTGGCACTGCTGCTACTTTCGGCCGTACCGTCCCATGCCGGCGCCCGGCAGATTCTGGACAACGATACGCCTACAGCCAAGTCTTCTAAGTTTTCCTCCGATCTCCCGCAGCGAGGCGACGAAAGTGGCATGGTGACCGTGATCGTGCAACATCGCCAGATGCCCACTAACGCGCATTTGAAAACCTTGCAGGGTCTCGGCGCAACGATGAAGTCGAAGTTCCCCACGATCCGTGCGGTGACGATGCGCGTGCCCGCCAGCATGCTGGAGGAGCTGGCGAAGGATCCCAATGTCGCCTACATCACACCCGACCGCCAAGTAAGCATGACTGCGAATCCTGAGACCGAGGAGTTTGCCACCGCAGTAGAGGCGGATGTCGCGCAAGCGAAGTTTGGCCTGGATGGCAGCGGCATCGGCGTGGCCGTGATTGACAGCGGAATCTCCTGTTATAGCGATTTGCGCAACGCAAGTGGCGTCTACCGCGTGGTCTACAGCCAAAGCTTTCTCGCTGGCGACAACAGGACACAGGACTGGTACGGGCACGGAACCTTCGTGGCGGGCTTGGTCGGCGGCAGGGGCACCAGTTCCGGACCAGCCAATGGCTATCCGGCCGTGTATGCCGGCATGGCTCCTAACGTCAACCTTATCGATCTGCGCGTGCTGGATGCGCTCGGGGCCGGCACAGACAGCAGCGTAATCGCAGCGATTCAGGAGGCGATCACGCTGCAAAGCACTTACAACATCCGCGTCATCAACATGTCACTGGGACGTCCAATATTCGAGAGCTACACTCTCGATCCGGTTGACCAGGCAGTGGAAGCCGCCTGGAAGGCGGGCATTGTGGTGGTGGTGGCCGCGGGCAATGATGGCCGCTATGCCCCTACGGACGGCTTCGGCACCATCGGCGTTCCGGCTAACGACCCCGCCGTCATCACGGTGGGAGCGACACTGACGATGGGTACGGCGACGCGAGTCGACGATGAGATTGCCAGCTACAGTTCCAAAGGTCCGACCGCGATCGATCACATCGTGAAACCTGACCTGGTCGCGCCGGGGAACCACCTGGTCTCGATCCGTGACGGCGGCAGCACACTGGAGACGGTCTATCCTCAATTTGAAGTTTTCTCGTCCAACGGCAACTCAAAGTACTTTGTCTTGAGCGGGACGAGCATGGCGACGCCGCTGGTGAGCGGTGCGGTGGCGCTGATGTTGCAGCAGACCCCTTCGTTGACTCCCGATCAAGTGAAGGCGCGCTTGATGAAGACAGCGTGGAAGGGCTTCGGGCAATTCACCCAATCCACCGCCGACAGCACCGGAATCGTTTACGCAAACGAGTACGACATCTTCACTTATGGAGCGGGGTATCTGGATATCGACGCCGCTCTTGGTAATACGGACCTCGCGTCGGGAGTAGCCCTTTCCCCGACCGCTGCCTTTAACGCAGAGAACGACACCGTAACGATCGTAAATACGTCCGACCCGGATTTCGCCGGCAGCAGCGTGGTTTGGGGCGCGACTTCGGTGGTCTGGGGAGATTCAGTGGTTTGGGGTGCCGACCAGATCCTCAGCGACTCGGTAGTTTGGGGCGCCGCCAGTGTGGTCTGGGGGTCAACCGCTGTTTCTGGAGACAGCGTAGTCTGGGGTGCAACTTCAACACTCGACAGTTCGTTGGCAGCACTCGGCAGCGACGCTGGAGACAACTAGACAACCGACTGAGAACATATTCGAGACTTGCATGACAAATATGTTGCCCATGAAAGCAAAAGTTATGACCGGAATGGTGGCCGTCGCGAGTCTGTGCGCCCTGTCGTTCGGAGCAGCGTTCGGCGTCGTCAGATGGCAAGCGCAAGCCTGGCCAGAGTTGGTGCTCTTGTTAGCGGCGGCGGCACTGAGTTCGCGCTTCAAGGTGAAGCTCCCTGGAATGACGAGCTCGATGTCGGGAAATCTGCCGGTCATTTTGCTGGGAATCACGCAACTGGGATTGTTCGCCAGCCTGCTCGTGGCGATAACGGCGGCGATAGCGCAATCCTACAGTTCCGGCGGGAATCAGACGCAACCAATCCAATTTATATTTAACGCATGCACACTCTTGAACGCATCCGGACTCGCCTATCTGGTCTACCATAGCCAGGTCTTTGGGGCTCATGCGACCGCGCACACGGTGCCTCTCGCGCTGGCCGCAGCCACCTACTTCCTGGCGAACACGGCGCCGGTAGCGAGCATCATCGGTCTGACGGAAAATGCCAATCCTTTTCCCCTGTGGCACAAGGTTTTTCTATGGTCGTTCCCGAACTATGTGATCGGTGCGGGATTGACTGCGATTGCTACCGCCTTCGGCACCGTCGGCAGACTGGCACCGGTCGCCGCTCTGCTGGCAGTGACCTTCGCCGTATATCAGTCGTACAAGATATACGTGGGTCGAGCCGTGGAGACACAGCCACAAGCGATAGCCATGACTGCCGGTCGATAACCCTCCAAGTGATCTCAACTGATGCCGTTCCATGCCTGCCCCAAAAACCCGCCATTGCACAACAAAGTTGATCCGAAACGTTACGAATCCCACGCTGCGCGAGTGAGGTTAGCTGCTCAAGGAGCGTAAATGTTAAAGGGCTCGGCGTTCGAAAGGCCTCCGCAGGGAGCGGGGTTCGACACATCCACATGCGCCGCGCCCGCGGCGGCGATATCGGAGGCTAGGATCTGGGCGGTGAGTTGAGTTGGGCTGACATAGGTTGTGGCGCGAGGTAGGCCGTTCCACAGGACGATGGAGTCTTTCACAAAGTGCTCACCGAACACGAACAAGGAAAACGCCGACCCGCCGGCGGTCGCGACATTCGGTTGCATCGATGTCATTGACGCCGCTGTCGTGATGGTGAGGCGATTGACGGTGGCGGGTTGCCACGGGTTGTACGGCACGGGCGAGTCGGTGTAGTAACTATAGAAAGTGTCGCTGACAACCGTAGGATCTTCCCCTAACCCGACAGCGTTGGCATAGCCGATGGTAGCTTGAAGGTTCGGTTCCTGGTAGAGAACTTGCATGGCAGGCCAGTAGAGTCCGTCGACGGATTCGCCATAGGCAATGTCTTGGCCGTTATCGACCATGGCGATGAAGCGGTTGCGATAGGCGCTCCACACGATCTGGTAGTCTCCGTCGGTTTCCCCGGTCACGTTAGGAAAAGTCTCGCTGGCCAACCCTCCCAATCCGGGTTGATCCCAGTTGCCGTTGTAATACTTGTTGAATAACTTCGAGACACGGTTACCCGTCGAGGCGGCGGAAAGAAGCTCTTCGTAGGGCGCCCTGGCCACGGAGATGAACGTGAAGTCGCTACATTCGGCGGTTGCCGTCCAGCAATGTTGAGGGAAGAAAATGTAGAAATACTTTTGCTGCGTGCTTGGCTCGATGTAAGGCACCAGCGCATTGTCTCCAATGTCGGCGGCGCCGGTTGGATTGTAGGAATGAGGAACGCTGAGAATTAAGCCAAGGTCCTGCCAAGAGAGTCCCTCGTCGGTTGACTTGGCGATACCGGTCCAGGACCAGAACGGATTGGCGTTGCGCTCAATGTGATAGGTGAGCAGCAGACTTCCCGCGCCGGGCTCGCCGTCGGGCACGCGGTAGACGGGTCCACCTCCAGCGTAGTCGATATCAGCGGGCAAGTTGTCGCTGACCGGGAAGGCGTATTCGTAGACGGGCGGGTTGGGATCGCCCAGGGGCTCGCCCAACGGATGATCGAATGTCCCCTGCGAAACCGTGACCGAGCCCCAGCGCCAAGTGTTTTGGTCGTCGCAGTTTTCGTGGCAGCCTCCATCGCTGCCGAAGAAGAGATAGCCCGATCCATCGCGGGCTCGAACCACCCCTAGCGGCGTGTCACTCCAGGCAAAATATGGCCACTGGCCGGGCTCCGGAATAATGCCCGGTGGCTGAACGTGATAGCCAACCTCTTCTCTCTCATGATCAGAGACGATCACCTCGTTGGCAATGACGTGCACCTGGCATTGGCCGGAATCGGAGCTGCTTTCGCCGGCAGCAGACAGGGGATTCCTGGACACGGATTCCGGCACTCTCGTGGCGCTGCGGAGTGGGTCAAGTCGAGCGGGTATCTGCGCCACTGCCGATGGCACCGTCCACAGAGCGGGCACCAGCGCCAGGAGCCAAGCGAGGCAGTGGTGATTCTTGCCTGAAAAACCTCGCGGACCCCCTGGAGTAGTCATAGCGGTCTCCTTCTGCGCATCGTGTAAACCTGGTGCAGTTACCGGCAAGTTGGAGGTTCAAGCGAATTTGCGGACGCCTACCAACACCCCTGTAGAGGGATTCTGGCATGAATGCACAGGGATGGGAACCCCAGGGATCGCGGGAAGTTTCGCGCTCGCGCGGGACCTCTGTCCACGATATAGCTAGCGATGGACAACCAATATATACTGTGTCCACTTGGGCGGGAGCAAATCTTCAGCACTTCCCCTCAGACTGGCGAGAAGGGCATGCAAGATGGGAAGCCCAAAATTCCGACTTCTTCTTCTGCCGCCGACGGAGCGACCGTCGGAGTGGGTTCCTCGTCCGGGCCCCAACCTGACGCGCCCACCATGGCGAGTAGCATCCCCGGGTCGATTCCGTTATTGAGTCCTGGAAGCGTTCTTGGTGGCCGGTACCAAATCATGAAACTGCTTGGCGAAGGGGGCATGGGCGCTGTCTACAAGGCGCGCGACACGGAGGTCGATCGCCTGGTCGCTCTCAAAGTAATCCGTCCTGAACTGGGAAGGAGTCCAGAGGTCCTCCAGCGATTCAAGCAGGAACTGGTGGTCGCGCGGCAGATCACGCACAAGAACGTGGTGCGTATTTATGACCTGGGCGATGCCGACGGCGTGAAATTCATCACCATGGAGTACGTCGATGGTGAAGATCTGAAGAGCATTTTGTCGAAAACGAAGAAATTTCCTCCTGCAGAGGCTGTGAGCATCATGCAGCAGATTTGTCGTGCGCTCGACGCCTGTCATTCCGAGGGCGTCATCCATCGCGACTTAAAGCCTTCGAATGTGATGCGCGACAAGCAGGGCAAAGTATTGGTTATGGATTTTGGGCTGGCACGTTCGGTTCAGACCAGCGGGCTAACGCAAACCGGCATGGTGATGGGAACACTCGAATATATGTCTCCCGAACAAGCCAAAGGCCAGGAGCTCGGTTCTACGTCTGACATCTACGCCGCGGGGCTTATCTTTTACGAGCTCTTAACCGGCAAAGTGGCGTTCGAAGCTCAAACTCCGATGGCAAGCCTGCTCAAACGCAGCCAAGAACGCCCCGTTCCTGCGAGCGTCGTCGATAAGGCGATTCCGCGGACTCTAAGCAGCATCGTGGGGCGCTCCCTTGAACCCGACCGCCGGAATCGATTTCAAAGCGTGGCGGAGTTGCTGGCCGAACTCGAAGCATATCAACCTTCAAATGCCACTGTTGCCACGGTCATCGTTCGACGACCGCCCCCAGTCGCCGCGATCTACAGATGGCTGGCAGTTGTGCTGGGCATTCTGCTGGTGGCGGCCACGTTCGTGCTGGTCAAGAACAAAATCTGGAAGACGGCTCCGGTTGCGCATTCGCCCGTGAGCGTACTGCTCGCGGATTTTAGCAACGAAACGTCAGATCCGGTGTTCGATCAGACCTTGGAACCGGCATTCAGCGTAGCCCTGGAAGGCGCTTCGTTCATCAATTCTTTCAATCGCGGTCTTGCCCATAAGATCGCCGGAAAACTACAGCCTGGCTCCACCCAGCTGAACGAGGAGCTTGCAAGATTGGTAGCGACTCGTGAGGGCATTAACATCGTGGTCTCCGGTTCAATCAACCGCGCGGCTAGCGACTATGGGCTTACGGTTCGTGCCATCGATGGAGTTACAGGAAAAGTTCTGACCACCGAGTCCGAGCGTGTGGCAAAGCAGGACGTTCTGGTCGCGATTGGCAAGCTGGCCGCCGGTATCCGAAAGACTCTCGGTGATACAACTCCGGAATCCGTCCAACTAGCAGCAGCGGAGACCTACACCACGCGGTCGCTCGACGCGGCCCACGAATACGCATTGGCCCAGCAGGGACAGTTCACCGGCAATTACAACAGCGCCATCGAACACTCGTTGAAGGCGCTGCAATTCGATCCTCAGCTTGGCCGCGCCTACGTAGTGCTTGGCGTGGTTTACAACAACATGAAGCAGCCGCAGCAGGCTGAGAAATATCTCCAGTTGGCGCTCTCCAAGATCGACACCATGAGCGATCGCGAGAAATATAGAAGTCGGGGCGATTACTATCTGGTCGCGCGCAAGCCGGATCAGGCGCTGGAAGAACTGCAACAGCTTGTAGCCAAGTACCCAGCCGATGACTCAGGATTGGCCAACCTGGCTCTCGCCTATTTTTACCGCCGCGATATGGCTCGCGCGTTAGAAGAAGGTACGCGCGCGGTACAGATCTATCCCAAGAACACAATCCAGCGAAATAACGTCGGCCTTTACGCAATGTATGCGGGAGATTTTGAAGGAGCGATCCGAGAACAACATAGCGTCCTCGAGATGAACCCGAATCTCGTGCTCGGGTATGTTGGGACAGCGGTACCGCAGTTGGCACTCGGGCATCCTGACGAGGCCATCGCCACATACCATCAACTCGAGAAGGTGGGACCGGATGGCGTATCTGCGGCCGCTGCCGGACTGGCGGACGTAGCGCTCTACCAAGGCCGCACTTCAGACGCAATCAAAATTCTCGAGGCGGGCATCGGCAGCGATGTGACCAACAAGAACCCCGACGCTGCGGCGGTCAAGCTGGCTAGTCTTGCGCAGGCACAGTTAGCAGCGGGCAATTCTTCGGAGGCAGCGCGAGCGGCGGAGCGAGCCCTGGCGGCGAGTCACGAAATCCCGATCCAGTTCTGGGCGGCACGTGCTTACATTGGCGCGAACCAGGATGCCAAGGCTCTCGCGATTGCCAAAGACCTTGGCGGCCGATTGGACGCGGATCCCCAGGCCTATGGAAAACTGGTCGAAGGAGAGATCCTGCTGAAGCACGGCAAACCGCAGGAGGCGCTCAAATTATTTCTCGAGTCGCGCAAGGCGGCGGACACTTGGCTGGGCCATTTCGACGCCGGCCGCGCTTACGTCGAACTGGGGGCATTTGCCGAGGCGGATTCGGAGCTGGAGACCTGTCAGAAGCGTCGCGGTGAAGCCAGCGCCCTGTTTTTGGACGAGTCGCCGACCTACTATTTGTTCCCGCCTGTGTACTACTACCTTGGTCGTGCCCAGGAGGGTCTGAAAAGTTCCGCCGCTTCGGAATCCTATAAGACCTTTATTGACATAAAAAGCGGCGGCCAGGATCCGCTGCTCGCAGATGCCCGCCGCCGCTTGCAATCGAATTAAATGTGTGGTGCGGGCACTCTTGCCCGCGACTTTTTGGGCCGATGCAATGGTGCGGACAGAGTGTCCGCACCACGCTTTAAGACCACCAAAACCCATCGCCAACGGAACGGGCGAAGGGTTCAGCACGAGCCAGTCACGGCAACGTTCGTCTGATTAGAATCCCCGCTTTCCGTGTTGCCCGTTCCCACAGCCGTTACAAAATAGTAGTAGGTGGTGCTGGGACAGTTGACTCCGGGCGCGTTCAGATCAGTGAAAGTAGTGGACGTGGTGTTGTCCACCAAGGTAAACGGCCCACCGGCACTGGTCGCGCGGTACACGTTGTAGCTAGTCACTCCGGAACTCGTGCTAGGTGTCCAACTGATGACGGGCGCGCCTCCTGCGTTCGGGGTGCCCGAGACATTCGTCGGGGCAGCCGGAACTGCCATTAGTGTTGGGCCTATCCCGATTCCCCACGGCCCGCTGTTCGCGGTCGGAGTCTGGAACTCTGTGGTGACCCCGGCCAGGGTGAGTCGAGCAATCGCGCTGTTGAAGTTATCCGTGTACCAGACGTTTCCATCCGGCCCGGCGGTAATGAATTCAGCAGAGCCGCCAATCGGCACCGGGTAGGCTGTAAACTGTCCGGCCGGCGTGACTTCGATAATGTTGTTGGCGACATTGGCCACGAACCAGACGTTGCCATCCGGCCCGAGCGTAATGCCCGCAGGGCCGAATGAGGTTGAGGTGGAGGAAACATTGACCTGCAGCCCCGTACCGTTACCTCCGGTTGTGTTGCTAGGTGCTGTCGACAGCGAATAACCCGTACCGATGCTTTCGAGGGTTAAGCTGGTCACCCCCCCGGTCGCGTTGATGGTGCTGACCTGGAATGTGCCGCCGCTAGCTCCGGATTGCACGACGGTTACGACATCCCCAACTAGGTAACCGGTTCCGGCAGCGGCAATCCCGACACCGTTGACTCCAGCCGGAATCGGGAACTCATGGATAGAAGTACTGACTGGGTTGATCACGCCAATTTGGTTGACGGCGCTCTCAGTGAACCACAGGTTCCCGTCCGACCCTAGCGTAATGAACCCAGGAGCACTGCCGCTTGTCGGGGTGGCGTACTCGGTGACTGTCCCGCTTGTGGTTATCCGTGCAATCTGCGAACGTGCGAAGGCTCCTGCCTCGGTAAACCACAGATTGCCGTCGGGACCCGCCGTTATGCCCTGCGGCGGGCTGTCGGCGGTAAGCGTCCCGTAGATGTTGATCGTCCCGCCCGTCGTGCTGCTGCCGACGAAACACGGATCCGTAACGCACCGCGATTCCGTGAACCACAGGTTTCCGTCCGGCCCACTGGCAATGCCGTACGCTCCGTACTGACTGTTGGCTCCGGGCAGCGTCGCGCTCGTAATCGGGTGCTCGCCAATTCCTTCTCCCCCTCCGAGCGACACAAATTCCCCGATGTTGTTCGGCTTGTTCTCCGTGAACCAGACATTTCCATCTGGCCCGGCAACGATGCTGTACGGGAAGGAAGCCGCCGTCGTTGGCGTGTATTCATTGATAGTCGTGCCGTCAGGTGAGATCGATCCGATGTTATTGGTGACGGTGCCGTTCGACTCGGTGAACCAGAGAGCCTGGCATTCGCCCGCCGCGCCGGCTTTGTAGATTGTGGCAATCTGGAACTGAGTGATCCCAGCGCCCCAGATCTCCAGTTCGTCGATCACACCATCAAAGGAATAGAGACCGTTCGCAATCCCGCCAATCTGATACGGGTGTTGCGGTGTAGCTAATCCCGTTAGAGGTCCGGTGCCCGAATTCTCCGGTACGCCGTTGACGTAGAGACTCGCTCCCACGGATGGACCACTCCATGTAAGCGCAACATAATAGAAAACACCGGGTGTCAGGACGGTATTGGAGAGAACGTCGAGCTCGTGGACGCCATCCGTGATAATGGCAAGGACCTTTCCGGGCGCAGGTGTGCCGATCACGACTGCATTGGGACTGAAGTTGGTCCCGCCGCTGCCTACGACCGATAAAGAGTAGGGAGTGGAAAGATCGGTGCCGATGCTGTCGCCTTGCCACACAATCTGCATGGTTGGATCGCTGGTGATGCCATCGACGCGTATCCATGCGCCGACAGTGAAGTTAAACGGATTCAAATATTGTCCAGCCGGCACGGCGATACCGCTGCCTTCGCCGCCACTCTTGAATCCTTGACCGACCTCGGCGGGCACGAACTGCCCGCCCGTGCCAAATAAGGTGCCCGGTCTCCCTCCTCGGATATCGAGCGCATTGCCGTTGAACGGATACCAACTTATGGGAGCTCCGGGGATTGGGCTGCACGCGAGTGGGGTTGCCGTAATGTTGAATGGAGCCGATGTCGCGATTACGCCGGCCGCCGAAGCCTGCAGCGTGTCGCCAGTCCCGGCGGCGCTGATGGACAAGCCGGGGAATGTAGCGATACCTGCCGCGTTCGTCGTCTGGGTTAGGGTGCCGCTCAGAGTTCCCGGTCCCGTGGTCAAGCTGAGCGTGATGGAAACACCCGGCAGCACTGCCGAAGAGCTATCGACGGCCTGCACTCGAACCGGCGGGGTTATTGTCTGGTTCACCTGCGTGTTGCTCGGTTGGGTTACGAACGACAGTAAAGAAGTTACATTCGAACCGACAGTCAGGATGCCCTGCGTGAGCGCAACTTGGCTGGGCGAAGAACTGTCGGTTACAAGCAGGACGAAGGAGAAAGAGCCGGTGGTCGCAGGGGTGCCGCTCAATGTGCCGTTGTTGCTCAGAACTAACCCGTCGAGGCTCCCGCTGTGAAGTTGCCAGGTTAACGGAGAAATTCCGCCCGCGGCAGTGAAGGTGAACGGGCCGTACGATAAACCTTGCACACCAGGCGACAGCGTGAAGGGATTCGGCACCAGCGTGCTCGCGATTCTCAGATTAAGCGTGCGAGTGGCCGTCTGTTGCGCAGCGCCTTGTTCTGAATCCGAAACCTGGAAGGTGACCGGCGTTCCCGGCAAATTCGAAGCCGTGGGAGTCCCGGAAATGGTCAGCGTAGTCGTGTCGGTGCTGACCGTCGTCGTTAACCCGCCGGGCAGGTTGCTGGCCATCCAGTTCTGATACGGCGGCTGGCCACCGATCACTTGTACGGTTGCGCTGTAGAGCTTGCCCACGACCGCATCGGGCAGCGATTGTGTCGTAATGAAAGCTGGAGCAAAGATTGGTGGCGTTGTCGATGTCGTGTTGTTGCTATTGATCGCGACCGGCTGTATGACCGGCGCAACTTGCTGCACGATCTGCTGCATGGTCGGAATATCAACGTTGCCGCGGATGGTGATGTAGGCGGTATCGCCGGGCGCCAGGGAGAACGTCGGCTCGGTCACCGGCGCGGCGCTCACGTTAGGGTTGGGCAGCGAATTGACAGGAGTTAACGGCACATTGGGAACATTGGCCAGCGTGATGTTCTGCTGTTGCGTGATCAGATTGCAGTTTCCATCCGTCTGCGGCGTCATGTAGATCTGTGACAGCAACAACTGCAGCGGTGTCGCAGTGCTACCGGTCACTGCGAGGTTGTAGGAGGCGGTGGTATTACCGTCGTTGGTGACGGTATACGTGCCGTCGGATGGTGGCGCAGCCGAGACATTCGGGGCACTCACATTCGGCGCGCTCACGTTCGGATTCGCTATCCCATAGGCACTGACATTGGGCGCGCTGACGTTCGGAGCACTGACATTGGGCGCACTGACATTCGGTGCAGAAACATTAGGAGCGCTGACGTTCGGCGCAGAAACGTTCGGCGCAGAAACGTTGGGCGCGCTGACGTTGGGCGCAGAAACGTTCGGATTGTAAAGCTCAACATCGGTGATGCTGTTGCTCCCGGTCTGTCCGTTTGGATCGACCAAGTTGGTCGGGACGGTTCCGTCGGCATTGAGAAGGATGAATGAGGACATCCCTCCGGACAGCACGGTGCCCCCCAGGCCGGTGATCTCGGTCACGTTGACCAGAATGCTGGCAGTCGCGCTGCTCGATACGGCAAACACGGTGCGCGCAACGCCCGTGTGCGGCGCAATCGCAACGTCGACGCTGGTCAGGGGGAAAGGCAGCCCATTATTTGTAGTGGGGAACGGTGGACTCGGAACCGGGCTCGGCGGCACGAACTGCCCAAACGACGCGAATCCATTCACCGGCTGGTTGGCAACCGTCAGCCGGAAGTAATTCACGGGACCTGATGGCGTGGATCGGCCGCTCGTCGCGTTCTGCACCAGGATCACGAACCCACGCTCTATGGTGGAACTCAGCGGTTTTGAGACTTGGGGCGACGAAACCAAAAGCCCCTGACTGATGCGACTTTCGTACACGTTCTGGTTGCGATCGCCTTCATTTCCTGGTTGGCAGCTGGGGACTGTCACCGTGGGGTTGTACACGCTCTGTCCGCTCGCGATCGCCGTGTAGGTGTCCCATTGTCCATTGGCGGGTGGAATGACGTCCTGATTGCTGGTCCACGACGCGAAGTTAACCGCTGAACTGGGGGCCGGTTTCGGCGCCGCGAAGAAGGTGCCAGCAACCCCTGGGGGCGACGGATTGTTGTAGGTCCAGCATTTTGAGCTGCCGCACTTGACCAGCACAAACGGCTGTCCAGTGATACTCAGGTAATCGCCCATGAACGCTCCCTGACCCTGCTCGAACATCGGCAGGTTCGGGGGATCGAACTTGAGTTGATTAAATGGAGCGGTCGCGCCGCTCGTTTCTCCTTCAAACAAACCGAAATCATAATGAGAAACGCGGACATAGTTAAATGTTGGGACCGCGCCTTGTCCGTTCGATTGCGCCAACACGAGATCGATGGTGTGCCGGCGGACGGTCAGGCCCGCATCATCGATGAAGTAGGGCAAGTAGGCCGAAGTATAAGAGTCCTCCACTTGGTCGCGCGTCTCTTCGAAGAAATTTCCATTGCTGTCGGGAGTGAACAAGCCGTTCATAATATTTGGCGTGAACTCGCCAATGGTATGATCCTGGCGCAAGTCGTAATAGAGCACCATGAGGTTGCCCTGATTGAAGGTCATGATCGGCATGACCTGGTGCCCGGCGGTCAATGCGGGAAAAGTTCCCCCGAGATCATTCGTGACCGCGCCATTATCAATCGGAAATGGTGTGGGCGGCTTGAAACCACTGGATGTAAAGCTGGCATTCCCTGGAATGGCCAGCATCATGATCCGGGCTTCCCCATTGGGTCCTTCCCCGCGTTGTGACCACGCGAGGTACAGTGGGCCAGGGATGAATTCTATGCCGCTATCCGCAACTGCCATGGTCGGGTAGGCCGTCGTGCGGAAACTTGTTTCTGTGGTGTTCTGATCGAAAAACGCGTGGGCCGTCGGCTCGTTTGCATTGTACGGCGGCAGACTCACCAGGGTGAGCGGACCCACAAAACTCTCGCCACCATTGAGCGAAGCGGCGATCGCGATGCCGTCATTCGCAGTCGGTGTGTTGTGGATCACGCGCCAGGCGACGTAGACAATCCCGGTCTCAGGATCGATCTGGATCGTAGCGCCCTGGCTGATGGCGTAGCCCTTGCTGATTGCAATCGGGGAGCTCCAGCTGACTCCGCAGTTTGTGGAACGGCTGAAATAAATCGTGCTGGTCTGGACCCCACTGCTGCTGGTTGCCACATCGGCATATGCAACGTAGACATTCCCGGCAGGAATTTTCTGCTGGACGGTCGTTCCATCCGACTGCGTCACTGAGAGGCTGCAGGTGCTACTGCCACGAGGGATGTCGACCGCGATCCAGGGCTTATCGAGGAACTGTGCTGGAGAATTGGTGCCGTATGCGACTGGCACGGTGTTGATGTAACGGATGGGAAAGCTGTCTTCTGCGATGTTACCGTTTTCCTTGTTGTTCAGATCCATGAATCGGGCCACGAAGACGAGCCCGAGATTTGACCCGCGATCGAAAGCGATCCCGCCGTAGTAGAACATCCCGTTCGTACCGGCGGCGATGACCGGATCGGCGGCCGTGGTGAAACCGTGTAATGGGGAGTTCATCCCCCGGGTAGAAGTATCCTGCGGATAGCCAGGTAATAGCGTACTTTGCCAGTGAGCGCCCCCATCGATGGACATGTATTGCCCCACCCACGGTTCTCCCGTCGGCGTATTCGCCAAGGATGACTCGCCAACGTCGAGTTCCGGCAGATTCAGATCGACCGTGCGGTAGTCGTTAGCGCCCGCCAGCAGGTGCAGCGGGTTTCGAGTAGAAACGGCGAGACTCGGCTCATCTTGCCGTTCCAGGAACGGGTCCCCGTATGGCCATACCGTGCCCGAAACCATGTTGACGTTCTGTCCCGGTTCCTGGGCGTAAGCTGGCGTGCCGAACAGGCAAGACAGCAACAGCGCGAGGCAGCAAAAGAGCAGGGAGCTAACGAACGCATTCGGCGCCAATCGACGGCACAACTCTGATACGTCTCTGCTGACGGACCGACAAGAGCTCGGTTGGAAGGAAACGCGGAACAATGTTGCGGAAGCTCCGGAAGCTGGACGGTGACACAGTTTCATATCCGTACTCCTCATACGTGCCCAAACGCGAGTTGTTTACTGATGGCTCAAGCGTATCCACGAGTCGTTCTGGAACGTGTCCTTTGGGGGGAAGACGGAAGGTGCTCCGCTTAGGCGAAAGCCTCCAAACCTCAAGCGGGACACATTATATACACAAGATTTCCTTGTGCACAAGACTGACATCCTTTCGGTCCTTTCGGAGGTCTCAGGTCTCTGTCGAGCCGCGATAGCCCACTTACGGCGCTAACCATCGATGGCAGGTCGCCATGGCCCGCCTTTTGCCCAGCCAGCAGCTAGGATATAAGGATGAACGGGGGAGGCGTCCCGGGGACGTAGTAAGCGATGAACAACCGCGACACCCAGGCGGCTTGGAAGTATCACGATGGTACCAAGCATTCCTACTGGAGTATTCGTAACGATCCTCACTTTCTGGACTGGGCAAATCGGCCACTTTCTTTCAAAATCTATCCGACGGTAGATCCGCTCCCGCTGCTGCGGGACGTGCCGCAAACAGGGGTGGCTGCGCTTTCCGCGATTTCAGAGCCCGTGCCGTCGTCAGGTGCTGATTCGGTTCCTAGCCTGCAGGACCTGGCGCGCGTCCTCTATTTTGCGGCGGGCATTACCAAACAGCGTAAACATCCAGGCGGAGAAATCTACTTTCGCGCCGCCGCCTGCACCGGAGCCCTCTACGAGATCGAGCTCTACGTCGTGGCTGGCGATGTTCCGGGTCTGGAGGTCGGCGTGTATCACTTCAATCCGGCGGACGTTTCGCTACGGTTTTTGCGCAGAGGTGATTTCCGCGGAACCCTGGCTCAGGCGACCGCCATGGAATCCGCGGTGGTTCACGCGCCCGCGACGATCATCTGCACCGGAACGTACTGGCGGAATGCCTGGAAGTACCAGGCGCGCACCTATCGCCACTTCGGTTGGGACAACGGCACGCTGCTGGCGAATCTGCTGGCCGTTTCTGCTGCCTCCGGGCTGACGGCCGAGATCGTGCTCGGGTTTGTGGACGCCGAGGTGAACCGCCTGCTCGATCTCGATGCGCGACGTGAAGTCTCCTTGTGCCTCGTACCGATCGGCCGCATATCGAGCAGCCCGCTGCCAGCCCCGAAAGAAGTTCCAGCGCTCGGGCTGGAGACAATCCCGCTTTCGGAGCGCGAGGTCGAGTATCCCGCCATGCTTGAGATGCACGACGCGTCTTCGCTTGAGTCCGCAACGGAAGTAGCGCAGTGGCGCGGTAAGCAGTCGGACTATGCGTCTTCCGCACCGGCGGGCAAGGAAGTTCCATTGCAGCGCCTGCCGGAAGAAGAACAACCGAAGGACACGATCGAGCAGGTGATTCTGCGCCGCGGCTCTAGCCGTGCGTTCGATAGGAGGGCATCGATTACCCTGAACCAACTCGCAACGATTCTCGACCGCGCCACGCGAGGTCTTCCGGCTGACTTCCTTGATCCTCTCGGCACACAGCTCAACGATCTTTACCTGATCGTGCATTCGGTGCAGGGGCTCAAGCCGGGCGCCTACTTCTTCCGGCGTCAGCGACACACCCTGGAGCTTTTGAAGGAAGGGGAATTCCGCGCCGAGGCCCACCATCTTGGACTGGAGCAGCAGTTGCCGGCGGACGCTTGCGTGGACATCTTCTTTCTCGCCGATTTAAGACGCATTCTGGAGTATTACGGGAATCGCGGCTACCGGGCCGTCCAGCTCGAGGCGGGTGCCATTGGCGGCAGGATTTACCTGGCCGCGTATGCCCAGCACCTGGGGGCGACCGGGCTGACCTTCTTCGACGATGATGTGATTAGCTTCTTTTCACCACACGCAAAAGACAAGAGTGCGATCTTCCTGGTTGCGATCGGCAAACCGCTGAAACGCAAATCACAATAGGGTTGACTCCCGGAGTGTCGGTATTGCGAACGGTGGGGACTCGGGTATGCTACTCCATTACAGCCGCCATACGGCCATCTCGGTGGGATCAATGTCTCTTCGCCGACACCATCCTCGCAACGATCCTCCCGATGATCTGCGGCTCATGCTCGCCGGCTGAGCCTTCCAGCGTATAAGATCGTTCGAACGCGCTCGGTCCCGTAATCCTCATCTCCCACTGGTCGTTCGCCTGTGAGCCAATAATCAAAACCCGCCAATCCCCGGGCCGATCCGCAAGCGCATGCTCGATGATCGCCGCAATCTCTGACCGCATCGCTGACGCGCAGCCCGTGTGATGCATTTCTATCATCACCGCCATGGAGGCAGTATAGAAGCAGGATGGCGGAGAAGACAGATCAGCGCTTGTCTTGGGTGTTTTTCGGCACCAGTTCGTTCACTCGAAATCGCCACAGCTTGCCGATCTTTACACCGTTAGTCGCTCTTTTGTTATAGTTACCCTCACATTTTACGGATTCGTTGCGGTGGGTAACGTGCCGGCAATCGATTCGGAAGGAAAAGACCATGGTTGGTGCGCTGGTAACACGGAGTGCGGCCGCGGAAACAATGGGAAAGCCACTTGAGGTGGGGCTTCGGGAACGGAAGAAGGCGCGCTTACGGCAGCAGATTATCGACACCTCGATCAAGCTGTTTCGCAAGCACGGATACGAGCACACTCGGATCGACGACATCGTACAAATGCTCGAAATCAGCCAGCCCACCTTTTTCCGGTATTTTCCCAGTAAAGACGCGGTTCTACGCGAGGTGGGAGAACGCGGATATGCCTGTATCTGCGAGAGGCTGCGTTCAGAGCTTTCGAGCCAGGCGGCGACGGGCGAGCGTTTGCGGCGGCTGTACGTGACCATGGCGCGGGAAGTGGAAAGTGACCGGCAACTGTGGCAAGCCGTAGTGTTGTCGGGCGGCATGGATCCGGTGCGATCCGCGGAACTGCGCGGGCACGAGGAGGCTGCCGTCCGCCTGCTGCGGGAAATCCTGACGCAGGGGCAGAAGCGGGGCGAAGTGACGCGTGCGTTTCCGGTTGTGCATCTGGCGGAGTTCATGGAAGGGATCTACAACACGGTGGTGCGGCAATGGGCGGTGGATCTGACCGGTCCGCACAAACTCGCGGACCGGGTGCGGAGCGCGGTGGAGTTCTTCTTGCGCGGCATCCAGCCGTAAGGCTTTTCCGGATCGCGCCAGCACGTCTGATTAGTGAGGCATCATTGTTAGGGGGAACGCGATGAAGGCCGCTGTTCTGCACGAATTCAAGACACCGTTATCGCTGGAGGACGTGGCCCGGCCGGAAGCTGGCGCGGACGAGGTTCTAATTAAGGTGGAGGTCTGTGGTGTGTGTCATTCCGATCTGCACGTCGCCGATGGCGATTGGACGCAGTTAGCGGGCATCGTAAAGAAGCCGCTGATCCTGGGACACGAGATCATAGGCCGGGTGGTGGAGCGGGGCGCGGCGGTGCAGAGTATCCAAGAAAGTATCGAGGTAGGAGACCGGGTCGGCGTTCCCTGGGTGCAGTGGACATGCGGGCAATGTGAGTTCTGCCGCGAAGGCAACGAGAATCTGTGCGTGCGCCAGCGCATCACCGGGGTCATGGTCGATGGCGGATATGCGGAATACGCGAAGGCTCCCGCCAGCCATGTGGTCAAGATTCCCGACGCGCTTTCCTCGGAGCAAGCGGCGCCGTTGCTTTGCGCGGGAGTCACGGTTCACCGCGCCCTCAAGCAGGCCAAAATTCGCGCTGGACAACGATTAGCAGTTTTCGGTGTCGGCGGCCTTGGCCACATTGCGATCCAGATTGGCCGGCGTGCGGGAGCGGAAGTGACCGCGATCGATGTTTCCGAAGAAAAACTCGCGCTGGCGAAATCGCTGGGCGCCGCTCGAACGCTGAACGCCGCAACCAGCAAAGTGGTTAAGGAAGTACGCGGCTTCGGTGGAGTGCACGTTTCGCTGGTCACCTCGGCGGCCAAGTCCGCGTACGACATGGCGTTCTATTGTTTGCGACCAACGGGGACGCTGCTGGCGGTGGGGCTGCCCGCCGCAGAGATCTCGTTCCCGGCGATTCTGATGGCCGCTGGCGAGATTCAGATCAAAGCTTCCGCCGTGGGTACAAGGGAAGACTTACGCGAAGTTCTGGAAACGGGTGCAGCCGGGACTGTCCATTGCCAGGTCACGGCGCGCCCGCTCGCCGAGGTGCAACAGGTTCTGGAACAACTGAGCCGCGGCGAGGTTTCGGGGCGGGTCGTGCTTCGAATGCAGTAGGTCTACAAATGAGTTCGTTGACGTTAGCGACTTTAACATGATATTAACTATCACTTTTGTGTGGCTCCGCGCCGCGGAAAGGCCCTTCTCGTAGTGAATGTCAAACAGCTTTTCGATTTGACCGGCCGTGTGGCCGTTGTTTCTGGTGGGTCGATGGGTCTCGGGCGCCAAATGGCCGAAGGTCTGGCGGAAATGGGGGCGAATCTCGTGCTCTGCGCCCGCAAGAAGGAGCGCTGCGAGGAAGCGGCGGAATCGTTGCGCAGCCTCGGTGTGCAGGTGCTTGCGTTGGGATGCGATGTCAAGGACAAAGCGGCGATTCAGCGAGTCGTGGATGCGACGCTCGCACAGTTCGGTCGCATCGACATTCTGATCAACAACGCCGGCGTGTCTTGGGGAGCCCCGGTGGACGAGATGACGCTAGAGCAGTGGGACAAAGTTCTCTCCACCAACTTGACCGGCACGTTCCTGTTTTGTCAGGCGGTCGGCAAGGCCATGGCCGCGCAGAGGTCGGGCAAGATCATCAATATTGCGTCGGTTGCGGGTTTGGGCGGGGCGTCCGCGGAACTGCAGGCAATCGGCTACCACGCGAGCAAAGGCGGCGTGATTGCGTTCACCAAAGATCTGGCGTGCAAGTGGGCTCTGCACAACATTCAGGTGAACGCGATCGCACCGGGATGGTTCCCGACACATATGTCGGAATGGATTATCGAGCACCGTAAAGATTCCCTGCTGGAGAAGATCCCGCTGGGACGCTTTGGCGGCGATCACGACCTGAAAGGCGCGGCAGTGTTTCTGGCGTCGGACGCTTCGGCGTATGTGACGGGACACGTGCTGGTTGTCGATGGAGGCCAGACGGCCTGGTAAAAGGAATTTCACTATGAATGTTCCCCTGACGCCGGTGAGATTTCTTCGGTATTCAGAAGAGCAATTTCCCCGCAAGACGGCGGTGGTGTGCCAGGACCTGCGGTTTACCTACGCCGAATTTGGCGATCGCGTGGGGCGTCTGGCAGGAGCATTGCGCAGCGCCGGAGTGAAGCCGGGCGATCGCGTGGCATTTCTCAGTCTGAACTGCCATCGACTTCTCGAAGCCTACTTTGGAGTTCTGGAAGCGGACTGCATTCTGCTTCCGCTCAACTATCGCCTGGCCGCGCCCGAGCTAACCTACATTCTGAATGATTCGGGAGCAACGGTGCTGTTCCTGGAACAAGAGTTTGTCGGTCTTGTGGATTCGTTCCGCCGAGACCTGAAGACCGTGCGCTCGTTTCATCAGCTTGATTTCCATCCAATCGATGGAACGCCGCAAGCCTCGTGGCTCTCCGATCAAACCTACGAGCAGATGCTGGCCTCCGCCACTCCCTACCGCGGAGAACTGATGGCGTTCGACGAGAACTCCGTGGCCGAGATGTTCTACACCAGCGGAACCAGCGCCAGCCCGAAGGGCGTGATGCTCACCCATCGGAACGTGTACCTGCACGCGATGACCATCGCTTTGTACCATCGCGCCCGGTTTGAAGACGTCGGGCTGCACACCATCCCGCTATTCCACGCCAACGGCTGGGGAGCGGCCCACACGATTACGTCTGTAGGCGCGACGCATGTCATGGTTCCGCGCTTCTTGCCGGAAGAAGTCTTTCGGCTGGTGCAGCGGGAGAAAGTGACCGGGCTGAGCCTGGTGCCGATTATGGCCACCGTGCTGGTGAACTCGCCGGCGCGTTCCAATTACGACTTGAGCAGCGTGCAATGGGCCGTGATCGGCGGCGCGGCATCGAATCCCACCCTGATCCGCGACGTGGAACAGACGTTGGGATTTAAATGCTTTTCGGGATACGGGCTGACGGAATGTGCGCCCGGGCTATCGACTGCCGAACTCAAGCCGGACATGCAGTGCACGCCCGACGAGCGCTATGTGCTGCAGGCCATGACCGGCTATGCCTATCCCGGATGTGAGCTTCGCGTGGTCGATGCCGAAGGCAAGGACGTGCCGCACGACGGGGTGACCATGGGCGAAATCATCGCCCGCAGTGATGGGGTGATGGCGGGCTACTGGCAACAGCCGGAAGCCACGGCTGAAGCTTTGCGGGGCGGATGGTTTCACACCGGCGACATGGCCGTGATCATGGAGAACGGTTACATCCTGATCGTGGATCGCAAGAAAGACATCATCGTGAGCGGCGGCGAAAACATCTCCTCGCTCGATGTTGAAAAAGTGCTGTTGGCGCACCCTGGCGTTTTGGAAGCCGCGGTGATTCCGGTGCTTGACCAGAAGTGGGGTGAGGTGCCGAAAGCGGTGGTGGTGGCGAAACCGGGATGCGAACTCAGCGAGGTGGAATTGATCGAGTTTTGCCGGGCGCGCATGGCTCATTACAAATGTCCGCAATCGATTGAATTTTGCGACAACTTGCCCAAGACCGCGACCGGAAAGGTACTGAAAAGAGAATTGCGCAAGAAATATCAAAATCAAGCTGGAGCTGTAAGTCTTCGTTCGGATGCCCTATGAATAATCTCGTGAGAATCAGCAGAGAGAATGAGGTCGCGGTCATCACCATCGACAATCCGCCGGTGAACGCTCTTAGTCCGGGAGTGCCGGAGGGAATCTCGGCGGCGATCGATGAGATGAATGGCGATCCGTCCGTCAAGGCGGCGGTCGTAATCGGGGCGGGCCGCACCTTTGTCGCGGGTGCTGACATCAAGGAATTCGGCAAGATGACAGCGGGTGGACCCCGCAGAAGTCTGCTTCCCCTGCTGCTCCATATTGAGGACAGCGGCAAGCCGGTGGTGATGGCGATCCACGGGAATGCGTTTGGGGGTGGACTGGAGCTGGCGATGGCCGGCCACTACCGGGTCGCGTCGCCCATGGCGCAGGTGGGTCAGCCGGAAGTAAAGCTGGGCATTATTCCCGGGGCCGGTGGAACGCAGCGTCTGCCGCGCCTGGTGGGTGTGGCCAAGGCAGTGGAGATGTGCGCCGAGGGCAAACCGGTTTCCGCGAGTGACGCCGCCACGCTTGGACTGATCGACCGGTTGATCGAGGGCAATCTGCTCGCCGGGGCGGTGTCTTTTGCGCGCGAGATCGCCGGCAAGCCCACGCCCAAAACGCGGGGGCGCACGGAGAAGCTGGGAACGGCTGCCGAGAGCGCAGCGGCTTTTGCGGCAGCCCGCGACGCGGCGCGCAAAAAGCAACGAGGGATGAAGGCTCCCTTGGCGGCGATCGATGCGGTGGAGGCGGCGACGAGATTATCGTTCGAAGAAGGCTGCCAGGCTGAGGCGAAGCTTTTCACCGAATGTCTTTTCTCCGATCAGTCGAAGGCACTCATCCATTTTTTCTTTGGCGAGCGTGAGGTCGCGAAAATTCCTGACGTTCCTAAGGAAACTCCGGTGATTCCCGTCAACCGCGTGGCGGTCGTCGGCTCTGGAACCATGGGCGGAGGCATCGCGATGGTATTTGCCAACGCGGGCATTCCCGTGCTGCTCAAGGACGTGGATGAGCCGGCCCTCAATCTGGGCATGGGCAAAATAAAGAAGAACTATGCCAGCTCGGTGCGGCGCGGGCGTTTTACTCAGGCATTCGTGGACGAACGCCTGCAGCTGATCACGCCGGTGCTCAACTACGATGCGTTCCCCGAAGTGGACATGGTAGTGGAGGCAGTTTTCGAAGGCATGGCGCTGAAGAAAACTGTATTTGCGGATTTGGATCGGGTCTGCCGGCGAGACGCGATTCTGGCAAGCAACACCTCGACACTCAATATCGATGAAATCGCCGGGGCCACGTCGCGGCCGGAGGCAGTGATCGGGACGCACTTCTTCAGCCCGGCCAACGTGATGCGGTTGCTCGAGATTGTGCGCGGAAAGAAGTCGAGCAAAGAAGTGATTGCGACCTGCATGCAACTGTCCAAGAAGCTAGGCAAGATCGGAGTGCTGGTGGGAAACTGCCGCGGCTTCGTTGGTAACCGCATGTTCGGCCCGTATCGCCGGGAGGCGCAGTTTCTGGTCGAAGAAGGAGCCGGGGTGGAGGCGGTGGATCAGGCGCTCGTCGAATTCGGCAATGCCATGGGTCCGCTTGCGACCGGCGATCTGGCGGGTCTCGACGTGGGATGGCGCATTCGCAAGGAGTATCGCCACCTGGAAAAACCGGGAATTCGCCAGCCGTTCGCCGAAGATCGTCTTTGCGAAATGGGGCGGTACGGCCAGAAAACGGTGAGAGGGTGGTACCGGTACGACGAGAACCGGCGCGCGAGCGCGGATCCCGAAGTGACGGCGTTGGTGCGGAAGTGGAGTGCGGACGCAGGAGTCCCGCAGCGACAGATCTCCGCGTCGGAGATCGTCGATCGGTGCGTTTATGCGCTGGTCAACGAGGGAGCGCGGATTCTCGAAGAGGGATACGCGCTGCGGGCAGTCGACATCGACATCATCTATATCAACGGTTACGGATTTCCCGCCTACCGCGGCGGTCCCATGTGGCATGCCGACACGGTGGGATTGCAGAAGGTCTACCAGCGCATTTGCGAATTTCACCGGCAGCACGGAGAAATCTGGGAGCCGGCTCCTCTGCTGCAACGTTTGGCGGAAGCGGGGAAGACGTTTGCCGATTTCGACAAAGAGCAGGTTGCGGCCGCGTAGCGTTTGAACCTGCAGAGGACAACGTGAGCCGAATCATCCTGGTGCGCCATGGGCAAGCGTCATTTCTGGAGCAGGATTATGACAGGCTCTGCGCGAATGGCGAGACGCAGGCCAAATTGCTTGGCGAGTATTGGTCGCGGCGTGGCGTGGCTTTTGGCGCTGTTTATTCGGGTCCGCGCGCCCGGCAAGTGGAGACAGCAAGGATTGTGTCCGAAGCGTATCGCAGCTCCGGCGTCGATTTTCCCGAGACCGTGGTCATGAGCGAATTCGACGAATATCAAGCCGAGGCGGTGCTGCGGGAATGTCTTCCGCAACTGCTGAGTGCGAATGCCGAGATCAACGAATTGCACCGTGCCTATAAGGATTCCAGCGAATTCGCCCAATCCGCTCAATCCGGCGCTCGGCGCAAAACATTTCAGAAGTTGTTTGAAGCGGTGATTGCCAAGTGGGTTGCAGGAGAAGTTACAGCCGCCGGCGTTGAACCCTGGCACGAATTCTGTTTGCGGGTTGAGCGCGGACTGGCTCACGTAGTGCGCGACACACCTTCCGCAGCAAGCGCGGTGGTCTTCACTTCGGCGGGAACGATTGGCGCGGCGATGCGCCGGGCACTGCACTTGTCCGCCGATGACGCGCTGCGGCTAACCTGGATGTCGCGCAATGCTGCGTTCAGCGAATTTCTTGCTTCGGGCGAGCGCTTCACGCTGAGCACGTTCAACGCACACCCGCATCTCGACGGGGACGGGTTGCTGACGTACCGGTAGTCGGTTCAGGAATTACGAGTATGGTGGTACTTTGCGATCAAGCGGGAACGGTGAGAGCAGGCGAAGAACTCGATCTCGCCCGTCTGCAGCCGTTTCTGCTGGAGCACTTCGGGCACAGCGGTCCGGTTTCCGTCGAACAATTTCCGAGCGGCCACTCTAATCTGACGTACTTGGTGCGACTGGGTGACGAACGCGTGGGGAGCAGGGAAGTCGTGCTGCGACGCCCGCCCTTCGGCAGCAAGGTCCGTTCCGCACACGATATGGCGCGTGAGTATCGTGTGCTGTCGAAACTGCACACCGCCTATCCCGTCGCGCCGAAGGCGCTCCTCTATTGCGATGACCTTTCCATTCTCAACGCGCCTTTCTATTTGATGGAACCGATTCGGGGAATGATCTTACGTCGCGATCCTCCTCCGAATGTGCCCTTTTCGCCGGAGACGGCGCGGCAATTGAGCGAAGCGTTCGTCGATAACCTCGCGCGCCTGCACAAACTGGACTACGCCGCAATCGGCTTGGCTGATTTGGGCAAGCCGCAGGGCTATCTCGAACGCCAGGTAAAGGGTTGGATCGAACGCTACGGCAATTCAAAAACGCACGACTTGCCGGAAGTCGAACCCATCTCCGCTTGGCTCACCGAACGAATGCCGGTTACCCATGAGACGGCGCTGATTCACAACGACTACAAGTATGACAACGTCGTGCTCGACCCCAGCGACCCGACGAAGATCGTCGGCGTTCTGGATTGGGAGATGTGCACGCTGGGAGACCCGCTGACGGACCTGGGGACGGCGCTTGCCTACTGGACCGATCCACAAGATCCGGAAGAGTTCCAGGAAATTCGCAGCGCGCCGACCACTTTACAGGGCACACTGACGCGAGCGCAGCTCGTTGAGCGCTACGCGATTGCGAGCGGCCGCAATCCCGGCGACATGGTCTTCTATCTGACGTTTGCCCGCTTCAAAGTTGCCGTGATCATTCAGCAGATCTACTACCGCTACGCCCAGGGATTAACGCAGGACGCGCGCTTCGCGTCGATGCCGGAGAGAATCCATACATTGCTGCGTGCCTCATGGCATTGCGCGGAAAGCGGGACGATATGAGTGGGCATTTACTGCCGAGCTCACTGCCGATAATAGCGAACCAGCCACTCGGCGACACAGCAGGGCTTTCGAGAGACCTGACTCTCAACCCTCTGACTCTCGACATGGATGAGGAAGGTGGCGTCCACAAACTCGGGCGACTCCTTCACCGAAAGCAGAGTGACGCGAGCACGAACCTGCGAACCGGCGCGAACGGCCGCGGGAAAGCGAACTTTATTCAGGCCGTAGTTGACGGCCATCGCGAGGCCGGAGCGGATCTGGATTGCCTGTTTCATCCAGTAGCTGAGCAGCGAAAGCGTCAGAAAGCCGTGGGCAATGGTGCCGCCGAAGGGCGATTCACGCTGGGCGCGTTCCGGGTCGAGGTGAATCCATTGGCGGTCCTCGGTGGCGTCGGCAAATTTCTGGATGCGATCCTGCGTGACCACGAACCAGTCGGTCGCGGGGAATTCGTGGCCTTCGAACTGTTTCAAACAATTCAGATTCTCAATTTCAAAAGGTGGCATAGGAGTACTTCATGACGACATTAACAGACGCCCCACGCAAGACGACAAAGGGAACTTCATTTCTGATAGAAGATTCGGCTCCGCAGGATGTTTTCACGCCCGAGGATCTGAGCGACGAACATCTCGCCGTCGGCCGAATGGTGGATGAATTCTGGGCCAATGAAGTGGAACCGAATCTGCCGGCGATCCGTGAAAAGAAACCGGGCGTCGCGATGGCGGTGCTGCGGAAATCGATGGAACTGGGTCTGACTGCGATGACCATCCCAGAGGAGTATGGCGGCATGGCGATGGATCTGCCGTCTCTGATGGTAACCGCCGAACGCCTGGGACGCGACGGTTCTTATGGAGGATGGCACTCCGCGCACACCGGCATCGGCACGCTGCCCCTCGTCTATTTTGGCAACGAACAGCAGAAGCGGAAATATCTGCCGAAGCTCGCGAAAGTCGAGATGCTGGCCGCCTATGCTCTCACCGAGCCTCTATCGGGGTCGGATGCCCTGGCGGCACGAACGCGGGCCGATCTTTCCGCGGATGGAAAACACTACATCTTGAATGGCCAGAAAATGTGGATCACCAACGGCGGTGCGGCCGACCTGTTCACGGTTTTCGCCAAGGTTGGAGGAGAAAAGTTCACAGCGTTTCTGGTCGAACGAAATTTCCCCGGCGTGAGCAGCGGCGCGGAAGAACACAAGATGGGCATCACCGGCAGTTCCACTACGGCCGTATATCTCGACAACGTTCCCGTGCCGGTGGAAAACGTGTTGGGAGAAATTGGCCGTGGGCACGTGATCGCTTTCAACATCCTGAACATCGGACGTTTGAAGCTGGGTCCGGCCGCGGTTGGAGCTGCCAAGAACGTGCTCGCGATTAGCCTGAAGTATGCCAAGCAGCGCAAGGCATTCGGCACCACCATTTCCGAGTTCGGCGCGATTCAACACAAGCTGGCGGAAATGGCGATCCGCATTTTTGTGGCCGAGTCGATGGCTTGTCGAGTGGTCGGGTTGATTGAAAATCAAATGCACAGCGCCTCGACCGAGTCTGCCGACGGTTCTCAAGAGCTGAAGGCCATTGAGGAATTTGCCGCGGAGTGCTCCATGATCAAGGTCTACTCATCCGAGATGCTCGACTACGTGGTCGATGAAGGGGTCCAGATCCACGGCGGATATGGCTACCATAAGGACTATGCGGTCGAGCGCGCTTATCGCGATTCGCGGATCAACCGTCTGTTTGAGGGGACGAGCGAAATCAACCGGTTGGTGATTACAGGCATGCCGCTGAAGCGCGCGGCCCGCGGACAGTTGCCTCTGCTCGAGGCCGCTCGCGCCGTCCTGCAGCAAACCGAGCCGGATCTAGGCGCGGCTGACGCAGAGCTGAGCCTGGTCCGCGGCGCGAAGAACATATTCCTGTTGACGCTGGGAGTTGCGCAGCAGAAGTACGGCGCGCAGCTAGAGCAACAGCAGGAGGTCATCATGAACCTGTCCGACATCATCATGGAAGTGTTTGCCATGGAGTCGGCCTTGCTGCGCAGTCGCAAACTGGCCGCGGCCGGCGGCGTTGGCGGAATGAATGCGGCGGACGCCAGCGCCGTGTATTTGCGCGATGCCATCGCGAGGGTTGAATTCTCGTCGAGGACAGCGCTGAGCGCCTGCGCGCAGGACGACGAACTACGGCGGTATGTTTCCCGCGTGCGCGGGTACGCCAATCACGATCCCGTCAATTCGGTCGCATTGCGACGCCAAATTGCGGTGCGGCTGCTGGCAAGCGAGCGCTACACGGTCTGAAATGTCGAGGAAAAACTCCAAATTAGAGTAGAGACGGGGCTTGCCCCGTCTGGGATCACCCGAGAGCTCTGGTTCGACCAGGAGTCTAGCGAAGGAGGCAAGATGGCACTCACCAATCACAAGTTTCTACTGGCGGCGCGTCCGGTAGGAATGCCGAAGCGCAGTGACTGGACCTACACGGAAGAAGCGGTGGCGGAGCCGAAGGAAGGCGAACTGCTGGTCAAGGTGCTGTACATCTCGCTGGATCCGGCGATGCGCATGTGGATCAACGACGTGCGTTCGTATATGCCGCCGGTAGGCATCGGAGAAGTG
>Ga0181523_10001087_pt1 | contig 29674 bp, 19 predicted proteins | sample PEATcosm2014_Bin_43_FD_119752 | JGI IMG/M metagenome (GOLD analysis project Ga0181523, IMG submission 119752) | Peatland microbial communities from MTU Mesocosm Facility, Houghton, MI, USA - PEATcosm2014_Bin05_30_metaG | ecosystem: Environmental > Terrestrial > Soil > Wetlands > Peat | place... | reverse complement strand
GTTCTGGGCGGCACGCAGTCGCTGCATACCGATTCCTACGACGAAGCTCTCGCGCTGCCCACCGAAGAGGCGGCGCGCATCGCGCTGCGCACGCAGCAGATCATTGCCTATGAGTCGGGAGTCGCGCAAACGGTCGATCCTCTGGGCGGGTCATACTTCCTGGAAAACTTAACGCTCCAAATGGAAAGAGGCGCCTTCGATTATTTCAGCAAGCTCGACGCCATGGGCGGCATGGTCAAGGCCATCGAGCGCGGCTATCCGCAGAAAGAAATTGCCGAGGCTTCGTACCAATACCAGCGCGCCGCCGAGGCCCGCGAAAAAGTGATCGTCGGCGTCAATGAATTCGTGATCGAAGAAGAGTCGCCGCACATTCTCTACATCGACGAGAGCGTGGCGCGGCAGCAAACCGCGAAGCTGAAAACTCTGCGTGCCCGCCGTTCCAATGATAACGTAAACCGTGCACTGGACGCACTGAAGAAAGCCGCGGCGCAAGAGCCGAAAGCGGGAACCAACGGCAACATCTCCTCGGCCAACACCATGCCCTACATCGTGGACGCGGTCCGCGCCTACGCCACCGTCGGGGAAATCTGCGAAGCCCTGCGGCAGGTGTACGGCACGTATACCGAAGTGAGCATCACCTAGTGTGACCAAACGCGCATCGGAGTGCAGACTCTAGTGCTCGTTCTTCTTGTGCTTTTTCTTTAGCGGCGCGCCCTCCAGTCCCCACAATTTCAGATGGCACTCGCGGCACATGTCCTTGGTCTCGGTGTTTTGGTTCAGCGCGTCTTCGGGAATCTCGGCCGCTGCCTTCAGCAGGTGCAGTTGTCTGCTTCCGTGTGCCGAGTGGCAACTGACGCATGACATTTCGCCCCCGTTCAGGGGATCACGGCTCCCACTCACGGGATGCCGTTCATAGGGATGTCCCATGCTGTTGTTTGCCGTGAGCTCGATCGTCGGCAAGTAATGCGAGGGAACACTCCCTGGCGTTCGCAGGTGGCAACTCAGGCAAAGCTCATTCACTTTCGCGCGCAGCATTCGCGGGTTCGCCGAAGCATGCGGATTGTGGCACCGCAGGCACATCCCGGAAGCGTAGAGAAGATGCGGGTAAAGGTAAGAGTCTGGTTGGTGACACCCAAAGCAAACCACGCCTTTCGCCGGCTTCAGCACGACATAAGTCGCGTCCTCGCGATTGTCGATGCTGTGGCACGAAGTACATCCCCGCAGGACGGCAGGATGAACATGGTCTCCTTTGGCGTGGTCGGCATGGCATTCCAGGCAGTCGGAGTTCTCATCGACTCGAACAGGATGCGAGCCTGCATAGCACACGCAAGTGCCGATGGAGGCGGCGAGCATCAGGCGAAGCGTGATCTGCGCGGAGAGAGTCATAAAGTTTTCTCCCATCAACGGTCTTGCACCGACTCGGGCTCCTTTGCAGCCAACGCCGCAGGTTTGAGGCGCACCAGATAGGGCGAGAACGGCGTGACTTCGAGCGCCAATTTATCTTTGGCCGAATAAATCCGCGGCGGCCGCGCTTTCACGAACTTCAGCTGTCCCGCCCAAGGGTCGAGTTTCACGCGGCTGCCCAGTGGCAAGGCGGCGATCTGCTGCGGGTTGTCGAGTTCGAGCGCGGGCGCGGCATCGGCGATTGGACTCATGAATGAAACCCGATTGTCAGTCACCAGGCTCTCCCCCAGATTCGCCTTGGTGAGGTTGGGAATTTTCCGTCCGTACCGGGCCAGCGCCTTCAAGAACAGCCCAGCTTCGGCAAGATTGTCTTTGTAGGGTGAGTTGGCCAGAATCTTCAGCCCGAGCGCTTCGGCTTCCCGCTCCTGCTCGGGGCTATGTTTGAAATCAAAGAGCGGCAATTGCTGCAGGCTGGGAACCACCATGCGATCGTTGAACGCGAAGCTGCTGTCCAGGTCGTGACCCAGGGCCGCGTGCGCCAGAGCGTGGGCCAGGACCACGGCCAGCGCGGCTTCGTTGGGCAGCGCGTCCAGCAGTCCGCGGCTCACCAGGATGGTGTGGCCGATGGTCGCGACTTCGATGGGCGTCGTGGGAATTATCCTGCAACGAACTTCGGGGTCGAGAACAATCTGGTTGGTCACTTCCAGGTTCGTAATGACCGTTTGCAGGACCTTGTCGACCTCGCCTTCGGGCACGACTAACCCGAGTTCCTCCAGCTTGATGATGACGTTATCTTCGGCGCGCCGCTGCCAGGAACGCTGAATGTCCAGCGGACTCTGGTCGGGATTTTCCGACAGATCTTTCGCGGCGGCAGGATCGACCACGATCTGAGTAAATTCCGATTCCCGGCGCGGGCCGAGATTGTAGCCCCATATCCGCGTCTGCGCCTTCAGCCGCGGATTCTGCATCTGCGGCTTGTTGGAATCGAATTCTTCCGAGTAGACCACCGCGGGCAGCCACACCCCGTCGCGCAGGTTCATGCGCCAGCTGTCGATGTGGAAAGTGCCATAGCTGCCATTGAAACGAACGATGTTATAGCCACTGTCTTCCACCCAGATGGCGCCTTTGAACCGGGGCACATTTCGGTCCTTGTCTTTATCTCTGCGGGGACTCACTTCGAAGACCAGGCACCGTACTTCGCTCAGAAACTCGCTCTGCATATAGCGCAGCTGGTAATTCTTGCGGTCGAAGCCGGTGCGATCGACAAAGATCATGGCGGAAAAACCTACCGGACTGAGTGAATAGAGATTCGAGAACGAGCCCGCCATGCGTTCCACCAGGCGCTTGTCGAGATAGAACTCTTCCTTCGCCTGCTGGAATTGCACCCGCCCCAGGAAGTAGTGGTCCTCGGCAGGGACGAATCCCATGGTCGCGTCGGGCTGCATGTGCTGCAGGTAGGTTTCGACCATCGGACTATAGCTGCGCATGGTGGTGCTGAGCGCGCGCTCGTTGGCGATGATGCGGTCGATGGCCTGTTCAGGATTGAATTTTGGAGTGCTGCCGGCGAGAGCGTGGATCGAAGCCAGCAGGGTTGCAACCACGAAAAAGGAGCGCCAGTTCATTGTCCGCCTCCTCCAGATGAAGATCTCAGTCGATTAAAGCCGCAGGAACTAAGCGACGTCGGGCCGCAGGCCTTTACGACTCAGGGCGGGGGGAGGGGTTCATACCGAGAACGAGGCAGGCTCTTCCCTGGGGAGTGCGGGATAGACCCCACCTCCGAACAGAACCAACGAAACAACCGATTCCCGAGGCCACGCATAGAGCCTCACTCTCGGAAAAGGAAAGGAGCCGAAAGGGCAGTTTCCGAGGATCGGGGGAAGATGCGGCCATGCTAGCGGCAGGACCGAATTGGTACAGTGCCGCCGCTCACACCGGCGCGTGATTGCCCTCATAGGTCCAATGGGCCAGCGTTCGCGGCTCGCGACGAGTGTCACTTCGCTGATTCAGCCGAGAACCCAATCAGGGTACCTCGCGGAAAAAAGCGCAGGAGTTGCGAAGAAAGACGCGACTGGTACCGGGGATCCGCTTGACTGCTTGAATTTGCAGCCCGTAAGTGATTGAAACTACAATGCATCAATCCAATATTCATGATGGCAGTGCGCGTGCCATGACAGATTCTTAGGACTGAGAGTCCGAGGGGAACTATGGCGAACGACGTGGAACCGGGCACAGATCGAGGGTGGAAGACTCCGCAAGTGTACGCCATGGCCGGCATCTGTCTGGTCGTCGGGTTGGCGCTAGGCTATTTGTTTCGCGGGTCGGCGTCTCGCCCCGCCCAAGCGGTGCAGGCCGCGCAGGTGACCGCTGACGCCGCAGGCGCTGCAGCGGATGCGGCTTCTCCCGGCACAGCCTCACCAGCCGCAGCATCCCCTGGCGCACACCCGCAGATGCCCAGTTTGGACGATATGAAGCACATGGCCGACAAGAAGGCCGAACCGCTGCTGGCTAAATTGAAGACCGACCCCAACAACTCGCAACTGCTCAATCAGATTGGGATGCTCTACAAGGCGACGCACCAGTTCAAAGATGCGGCAGCGTATTTCCAGAAGGCGGTCGATGCCGACCCTAAAAACGTAGCGGCCCGCACCGATCTGGCTTCGTGCCTGTTCTATCAAGGCGACGCCGACGGCGCCATCCAGCAACTCCAGCAATCTCTCAGCTACGACCCCAAGGATGCGAATTCGCTCTTCAATCTGGGGATGATCCGGTTGCAGGCGAAAAACGATCCTCACGGCGCGATCGCGGCATGGCAGCAATTGCTGAAGTTGAATCCCAAGCTGGCCGACGACAGGAAAGCCGCCGTCCAGAAGTTGATTGCCCAAGCCCGAAAACCCAAGGTGAGCGAATAACGGGCCGAGCGGCCCAACCCAGAGGCTTAGTCTCCCTATGAACTACAGGCCAATGAACCACAGGCAAACGAATTGCACGATTTTTCGCGCTAGCCATTCCCTTCTTCTGGCTGCCGGACTTCTGATAGCTGGGCTGCTCGCATTCGCGGCGCAGTTCGCCCGGGCTGCCGATGCCCCGCAGCTTTCCGGCGCCTACCAGGTGATGCACAAGACCGACCTCGGCCCGCAGGCCCGCGTCCAGTTGCGCCTCCATCTGACCAACCGGGCAGCGCGCGACCTTCACATTCAGCGGGTCACGCTCTGGGATTTTTCGCATCCCGACCGCGGAGCATCGCAGGCGTGTTCCATCGTCGTCCCCGCCGGCGCTTCGGTGGATGCGACGCAGGAATTCACCATTCGCCGCGCTGAGTATGACCTGTGGCGCCGCGGAGCCCGGCCCCGAGTGGTTCTGCAAGTGCAAACGCCTGCTGGCCGCAATGCAACTGAAACTGAAACGAAAGTAATTCGACTGGATCGCATTTCCAGCGGGAAGGCGGACTGACCATGCGCTCACGATACTCAGTTATTTCAATTGGCATCATGATCGCAGTGGCCCTGGGCGCGCCGCAGGGCTCGTTCAGCCAGTATTCGATAAGCACGGTCGCAGGCGGCGGCCCCAACAACCTTCCCGCACTGCAATCGGGCATCGGCTACCCAGCCAGTGTGGCGCGCGATGCGGCGGGCGACACCTATATCGCGGACGCCTACTCGAGCCAGATCTTCGAGGTGTCCGCGGCCGGCACTCTCACGGTAATTGCTGGAAACGGAACTCTCGGCTACTCCGGCGACGGGGGCCCCGCCACCAGCGCGGCGCTCAACGGGCCCGAGAGCGTGGCGCTCGACAGCCTGGGAAACATCTTCATCGCCGACACGAATAACTCGGTCATTCGCGTGGTCAACACCCAAACCGCGGCAATCACAGTCGCCGGAGTGGTCATCCAACCGGGCACGATTCAAACCGTGGCGGGCAGCGGCACCGCAGGATATTCCGGCGATGGCAACGCGGCGATCGGCGCGCAACTCGATGATCCATTTGGAGTGTTTGTCGACAGCCACGGAAACATTTTCATCGCCGACACCGATAACTCCGCGATCCGCGAAGTGGTGGCCAGTACCGGCAACATTCAGACCGTCGCCGGGACAGGCACAGCTTGCGCGAACCAGAGTTCATTCTGCGGCGACGGCGGGCCTGCAACCGGCGCACAACTCGATCTGCCGCAGGGCGTGTTCGTCGACCCTTTGGGAAACATTTTTATCGCCGACACTTTTGACTCCGTCGTTCGCGAAGTTACCGCCGCCAACGGCAACATTCAAACCGTGGCTGGGACGTACTACACGTTCGCCGACACCTGTTTCTTTTCCGGCGATGGCAACCTGGCCACCGGCGCCCAACTCTGCCTGCCCGACGGCGTTTTTCTGGACGGCACGGGAAACATCTTCATCGCCGACACCGGCAACTCCGTCATCCGCGAAGTGACCGTCGCCAACGGCAACATTCAAACCGTGGCAGGAAATAACACCGCGGGCTACTCCGGCAATGGCGGGTCAGCGATCCTGGCCGAACTGAACAATCCCGCCGGAGTTTTTGTCGACAGCGCGGAGAACATTTTCATCGCCGACACCGACAATTTTGCGATTCGTGAAGTCACCGCGGGCACTATTCAGGCGCTCGCCGGAAACATCACTCTGGCGTGGTCCGGCGATGGAGGGCCCGCCACCGGCGCCGCGCTGAACATTCCCGGCGGCGTTTTTGTCGACGCGTTGGGAGATCTTTTTATCGCCGATACCTATAATTCGGCCATCCGCGAAGTCGCGGTGGCGAGCGGCAATATTCAAACCGTAGCCGGCGATGGCGTGTCCTGCGCCATTCCCACCGCGGCCTGCGGCGACACGGGCCTCGCCGCCAACGCACAACTCAATTATCCGGGAAGCGTTTTCGTCGACGGCTCCGGCAACATCTTCATCGCCGATACGGAAGATTCCGTGATTCGCGAAATTGTGGCGGCGACTGGCGATATTCAAACCGTGGCTGGCACGCCCGGCGTGGCCTGTACTGCCGCCGATCCCGGCTGCGGCGACGGCGGCCCCGCCACCAGCGCCGAGCTCAGCAGTCCCTACGGCGTGCTGCTCGATGGTTCGGGAAACATCTACATCGCCGACACCGGTAACTCGGAGGTTCGCGTCGTCAATACCGGAGCCGCACCGATTACGATTGCTGGAGTGATCATCCAGCCGGGCGCGATTCAGACCGTGGCCGGCAATGGCACTGCCTGCACCGATCCCAGCTCGGGCTGCGGCGACAGCGGCCCCGCGATCAGCGCCGAACTCAACTCTCCTGCAGCCATTTCTCTCGACGGCGCCGGCGACATCTTTATTGCCGATACGTTCAATAACGCCATCCGCGAAGTTCCGTTGGCGACCGGCGTCATTCAGACCGTGGCTGGAACCCTGGGCACGCGCGGCTACTCAGGCGACAACGGCCCCGCTACCAGCGCGCTGCTCGATACTCCTTACGGCGTCTTCGTCGATTCGTTCGGAAATATTTTCGTCGCCGATACCGACAATTCCGTAATTCGCGAAGTGGTTGCGGTGAACAACAACACCATCCAGACCATCGCGGGCAACGCTACCTATGGATTTTCTGGCGACGACGGATCGGCCACCAGCGCCGAACTTGCCCATCCTCTGGGAATAACTGGAAGTGTAGTGGGAAGTTCCTCCGGCGGTGTTTTCATCGCCGACAGCGAGAACTCCCGCGTCCGGCAGCTATTGTCCACCGTTACCGTGGCGCTGGTTCCAACCTCCACCACCGTCCCTCTGGGCGGTCCGCAGCAGTTTGCGGCCACCGTTTCCGGCGCTAGCAATCCTGCAGTCACCTGGCAGGTGAACAACGTAACCGGCGGCAATGCCACCGTAGGAACCATTTCTTCCGGCGGCTTATATCAGGCGCCCGCCGCTGTGCCGACGTCGCCCGCTGTCACCGTGACCGCAATTTCCAATGCCAACGGATCCACTTTCGGATCAGCCTCGGTGACCATCGCCGCCAGTGGCACTCCGACCGTCAGTGTGACCAGCACACCCTCCGGCGTGACCAATGTTTATACCGGCGCCGCGCAAACCTTCAACGCCTCGGTGACCGGAGAAACCAACACCGCCGTAAACTGGGAAGTGGCCGGGGTCGCCGGCGGCAACTCGACCGTCGGGACCATCTCCAGCGCGGGGGTTTACACTGGCCCCGCTGCCGTGCCTTCGCCGGCACTGGTCATCATCACGGCAGTTTCGCAGGCCAGCGCATCGGTGTCTGGTTCCTATCCCATCACCATCGTCACTGCACCGGCGGCGCCAGCGCCTGCGCCCCAGACCATTTCTCCGGGATCGGCCGCGAGCTATTCGCTGTCGTTGAATGCGCACACCGGAAATCCCAGCCAGCCGATCACACTCTCCTGCCTGCAAAGTTCCTTACCGGTCGGAGCGACGTGCGCTTTTTCGCCGGCGACCATTACTCCCGGGCCTGCCGCGGTCCCATTTTCGTTGAAGGTAAACGTTCCGGCGGGCGAAGCCGCGCTGCAGAAACCTGCCGGAGAATGGCTGGCCTCGCAGATGTATTTTGCGGTCATGCCCCTGGCTGGAATTTTGCTGATGTCCGGAGTGATGTCCGGAATGATGTCCGGAAAGCAGCGCCGCCGCAGCCGCCGGTGGCTCTGGCTGCTGTCGCTGTGTGTCGTCCTGGTTGCGCTGAATGCCTGCGGCGGAAGTTCCACCAGCACCACGGGAAAAAATCCAGAGCTGGGAAGTTACACCGTTCGGGTTCTAGGCACCACGGCGGCCCAGCCCACGCCGACGCCCATCACCACAGCCAGCCTGACGGTGCAGTAGTCATTGTTTTGACCACGGGGAAGCGGGTGGTGGACCGCGCCGGCGACACGCGAGCTACTTGCGCGGCTTCCCCACGCGCTGCGCGGTCGCAAACATCTTCGCGACTGTGTCCAGATCTTTCGGCTGGACCTTTCCCGCCGGGATGCGCATGTGCGTGAGGTCTTCCAACTTCAGCAATAGATCGACCAGCGCCATCGAGTCGATGAGCCCAGAAGAAACCAGGGCACTGTTCTCGTCCAGGGTCACGCCCGGTTTGCGAATCAGCCGGGCAATGTGCTCAATCATTTGCTGCGCTTCGTCGGTCATGCGGCCATTCCTCTCCTAAGGAAGCTCTGATCGAGCCCCCGGGTTCCTCAGTGTCCTCTGTGTCCTCTGTGGTTTACGCTTTCCGTCGCGCATTTAACCGGAGCTTCCCTAACCCTCAACCTAAGCCTCAACCCCAAGTTCCGGATGTTCCCGCAAAAGTTTCTCGCGAGTGGCGGAGCGTGCGGCCTTCCCGGCGGTACTCTTCACGATCCACTTTGGCGGCTTCAGAAAAATCGTACGAATCGCGACTCCCATGCCCGCAGCGACCCGTCGCCGGATCTCGCTGTCGATCTCGGCGTCATTCGCAAGAAGTTCTTCGCGCTCCACTTCCGCCACCACCACGATCTCTTCTGTCCCGAGATCGGGATTGTACACGCCCATCGCAATCACACGGCCGTCATGAACCGCGGGATGGCCGCCAACAATTTCCTCGATGTCCTGAGGATAGATATTCTCGCCGCCGATAATCAGCAGATCTTTTTTCCGGCCGACCACGTAGAGTTCGCCTCCCAGACAAAAGCCAAGATCCCCCGTGCGGTACCAACCGTCGACCATCGCTTGAGCCGTGAGGTCAGGACGGTTGTAGTAGCCGTCGAACAGACAGTCGCTCCTGACCAGAATCTCGCCGACATGGCTGTCACCGAGAACAGCGCCAGTATCCGCCAAAACGCGAATTTCATGCCCCGGCAGCAATCGCCCCGAGGAAGTAAACACAACCGCGCCGAGGCTGCCTTCCGCGACCGGAACAATCTGATGGGCTCCACGAAACTGCGGACCATCCGCCCAGACGCGCGCCGGACCCGAGGGCCCATGGATTTCCGATTGGGTGACAGCAAATACATTCTCGGCCATGGCGTACGAAGAGTGCAGGGCCGCCGCCTTGAATCCCGCGGCCGCAAAGGCGGTCTCGAACTCAAGCATGCTGCTGGCGCGGACCGGCTCAGAACAATTGATCAGCGCGCGCAGCGACGACAGATCGTACTGCGCCCGCCGGCTCTGGGGCGTGCGCCGGGCCACGAACTGAAACGCAAAATTCGGCAGCCAGGCCAGCGTGCACTTGTATTCGCCGATGATCTGCAGCATGGTTTCCGGATGCATCACCCAGTCGAGCGGCGATTGCATGACGACAGGAATGTGCGCCACCATCGGCAGCACGAAACAGGCAATCAGCCCCATGTCGTGATAGAGCGGCAGCCAACTGTAAATGTGATCCGCAGCTGTATCGATCTTCAATGCTCGCCCGAGGTGGCCGAGTTGCCGCAGCACCGCCGCGTGGGTCAGAGCCACTCCCTTCTGCAGCCCGGTCGTGCCCGCCGAGTGCTGAATGAACGCCACACTCTCGGCGTGAATCGGAGCAGTTTCAAGTTCCGGTTCACCCGCGTCCCCCCTGTTTCCCGCGCGCAGCAGCTTGGTTTCAGCCCCGAGAGTGACATGGCCCAGCATCTCGTCAGGAAATTCTTCGTCGATGACCACGACCTTCGCGCTGAGGTTCGCCGTGACTCCAGCCAATCCGGAACGATATTTATCCGGCTCGATCTTGAAGTTGGGATAGGCGAGGAGCGTGGGCGCCGCGCCCAGCATCATCGCGCCAACGAACGTGGTCATCGCCGGGATGCTCTGCGGCATGATGATCACCACGCGGTCGCCCTCGGTCACACCATGTTGGCTTAGCACAGCAGCCTGCCCGCGGGCGCGGCGGCGAAACTCGCCGAAAGTCACCGTCTCCCGCTCGTCTTCGTCGATCCAGGCTGTAATAAATCGACGGTCGCCGGGAGCTGCCTCGAGAGCTTCGATGAGATTGTGGAATTGCACCCAACATTATTGCATTCGGGGCAGATTGCATTCGAGCCAGTCGAGTTTTGTTGTAACTGGCGGATCGGACCTTTATTCTTGTTCGCTGTCTCCGGCGGCTGGCTTTGGCACGATCGCCGATCCCGCGCCGGCACAATTGCAACCCAAGGAGGAATGTTGTTCCAAAGCCTCGCCTACTGTCTGCTGTTTCTGCTTTGCGCGGCGGTCCTCGCCAAAGTCCGCTCGCGAGGCGTAAGGCAGGCCGTGCTGCTGCTTGCCAGCTACGCTCTCTATTTCACCTGGGGACCATGGTTCGCGGCCGTTCTTCTTACTTCCACTATCGTGAACTTTCTGGTGGGGCAGTGGCTGCGGCGCAGGACTTCCGGGGCCGTTTTATTTCTCGGCATTCTTTTCAACTTGGCGCTGCTGGGCACTTTCAAATACCTCCCGGAAGCTGCGCCCCACATTCCGCTCTCGTCGTTGCACAAGTTCGCGCACCTGGCGCTGCCTCTGGGACTTTCGTTCTGGACGTTTCAGGCGATGAGTTACCTGTTTGACCTTTATCGCGAAGAGGAACTCGACCCGTCGTTCTTCGAGTTCGCCCTATACATGGTTTTCTTTCCAGTGACGATCTCCGGCCCGATCTGCCGCCTGCCCGACATGCTGCCGCAATTCCGTTCTCGGGAACCCACGCCCTGGGACGACATCGGACACGGCTTGCGGCGCATCGCGACCGGCGTGCTCATGGTGCAAGTGGCCAGACTGCTGGGGCAAGGAATCCTCGGCGGCGACGGGATCAGTTCCGGGTTCGACCGCGTTACGCGCTGGAGCGGCCCCGACGTCTGGTGCCTGGCTCTAGGCTACGGATTGCAACTCTTCCTCGACTTCGCCGGATATTCGCACATTGCGATCGGCGCCGCGAAGGCGCTGGGATTTACCGTGCCCGAAAACTTCGCTCGTCCCTTTCAGTCCACCAACCCTTCGATCTTCTGGACGCGTTGGCACATGTCGCTGTCCTTTTGGATTCGTGACTACATTTTCCTTCCGCTGGCGACCTTGCGCCGGGAAGTGTGGTGGCGCAATCTTGCGCTAGTCATTGCGATGGTGTTGTTCGGATTGTGGCATCGGGCGAGTTGGCTCTTTTTGCTGTGGGGTTGCTATCACGGAGTGCTGCTGGTTTTGCATCGTCAAATCCAGCAAGCCAAGCGCAGTTTCGACAGAGACCCTCCCGCGGTTTCTTGGACTCCCGTCTCGTGGCTTGCGACCATGGCTCTCATCAACCTGGGATGGATCTTGTTCCGCGCCAACTCGATGACCACGGCGCGCCAGATGTTGTCCGCGGTCGTGTCGCCAGCGGGCTACGGTTCGCACTTTCTCAGCGGGAGCCTGTATCTGCTGGTCGCAGCCGTGGCCGTGGGATACGGCATCGTGCTGTACGTGGTCGACGCACTCGATCGCCATTCGGCCGAGGCCGAGACCTCGCAGGTCCAGACCGCAGAAGCCGGTACGGGATTCGTCGCGCTGGCAGCGCGCTGGCGCTGGTTTTGGATCCCGCCGCTTTATGCCCTGGCCTTGATTCTTCTGCTCATCGTCACGCTGACGCGCGGGGCCAGCACCGCGCAGTTTATGTACAACAAGTTCTAGAGACGCTCGGATCGAGCCTCCGGGGTCCTCTGGCCTCTGTGTCCTCTGTGGTTCAGGCTTTCTGCTGGACTCTTATTAGCGCTTCCCTTAAAGACGACCCTGCCAGTAACAACTGAGGGTAACCGTCGTTCATTGCTTCTTTTCGTTTACATCGTCTACATTATGAAGCATCGGTTCGAGTGCAGCCTCCCGTTGCACTTGTTTGCAGCAACCCATCTCGCCATCATCTGAGGAGTCTTAGTGAAACTGCCCCGCGTCCTGCTGGTTGATGACACGCCCGAAATTCTTGCGCTCTGCGTTGAGGTACTCAGGCTAAACTTCGAAGTCGTTGGTACCGTCGCCGACGGACATTCCGCGATCGCAGCTCTCGCAAACACGACTGCGGATGTTGTGGTATTGGATATCGCAATGCCCGGTCTCGACGGTGTTGAAGTAGCCAGGCGCCTGCGCGGCGCCGGCTGCCCGGCCGCCATCGTGTTCTTCAGCGTGGACATGGATTTCCTGACCTCCGACGTGAAATTCATGGCGGCTGCATTGCAAGCGGGCGGCACCGGCTTCGTCGCAAAAAGGCTGCTGGCCTCCGACTTGCCGCTTGCCATCCAGGAAGCCGTGGCGGGACGGGTGTTTGTGTCCGATTCGCGCCTGATCTAGAGAGCGGAGGCGCTACTCCACCGGCATGCCGTCCGGCGCAAAAACCGGGAACCCGTCCCACGGCCGGGACAGGCTTAACTGCTGCAGCGCAGCCGTGCGGTTGAACTCGAACAGGAAGAGTCCGTAGTTGTAGTGCAGGACGCGGTCGGCCGGATTCTTGCGGAGCGCCCACTCATACTGCGCGGCGGTTTCGTCCGGACTCTCGCCGGCGTCCTGCGCCTTGAGGGTTAACCGCAACACCTGGTCGGAATGGTTCAGTTGATTGGTAAAAGGCGGCTTCTGCAAGCGCTGCAACATTTCGTTCGCGATGCGAGTACGGTCGTGCCCGGTGAAGGCCAGTAGTTGCTCGCACTCAATCTCGGAAGGAACGTCGGCTTCGGTCAGCGCGTGGCCGGACTCGGGAGGCAGTTTGCTCGCGATCTGAAGAAACATGGCACGTGCCAGCAGGTAGTTGCCCAGTGGCGTCAGGTGGACATGTTCATAGATCAGTTCGCTGCCAATAATTCCGTTCGGGCTGGCGCTGGAAAAAACGGCTTCGGCGTCCACCAGTTCTGCTCCCGAGGCCGAAGCCACCGAGCGATTGATGGCGTTGATTCGACTGTCGGCGCGAAAACGCAGCGTGTCGAGATCGCGGGCCCGCAGATAATGCTCCTTGGCTCCCGCGTAATCTCCCAGCATCCACAGGGCGCGAGCCTCGCGGAACTCCAGTTCGGCGTACTGGTCGTCAATCTTGGCCGCCGCCTGGTAGGCCTTCAACGCTTCGGCGTGGGAGCGCGCGTTTTCCAGGTCCGCGCCTTGTTGCACCAGCGCCGCCCAGGAACGTAATTCATCCGCTCCCAGGTTCTCGCGATGCAGGGATGAGAACGGCCCGCAGTCTTTCAGATTCGTGGCCACCGTGCTGACAATCACTCTCGCGCCCGAACGTCGAGCGACCGTGACGGTGTCGCGCAGGTTGGCCTCAAAGTTCTCGTACGCGTATTTCATGAGCGGAGAACTCTCGGGCACCTGCTTGTCGAGAAACATCTCCATCCCGCCCCATTCGCGCTTCTGCGTTCCGACCCGGGTGAGAAGTTGGCCGATGCGGGTGGAACGCACGAACATGCTGGTGCGGATCACTGGCAGGCTCATGCTGGAGGAAGTCAGCGCAGTCCCAGGGCCGTACGGTCCCACGACTTCGTTATTGCCCGAGTAGATGATGAACAAATCAGGACGCTGTTCCGCCAGCCCTTTTGCGATGGGCAGCAGCACGTGCGAATTGATGGCCACACTGCCCGTATTCACGACTTCGAACTTCATCGCCGGGTAGCGCTCGCGCAACATTACTTCCAGATACCGGCTGAAGCCATAGGCGGGATCAGGATCGCCCATGGCTGCGGATTCCCCGAGCACAAAGATTCGAAAAGTCCCCTGCGGTTTCTCTGCCGGAATCGCATACGCCTGCGGCGTCTTGATCATGCCCGGCGGAAAGAAGGGCGCGGGGAAGAACAGGTTGTAGCAAGCAGCAGCGCGGCCCTGCTGGGTGCAGGGTACCGTCAGCTCAGTGGAAAATCCTACGCCGAACAGGCGCAACCCTCCCTCAATTATTCCCAACAGCAGTATCGGCACCACGATGGCGCTGGCGATCTGCGGCCAGTAATTTCTGCGCCGGCCGGGGCGGTCGATCTTGGTGCTCGCTGGGTCTGCAGGTGAGGACATCGTTGATTATTCTAAAGGCCGGATTATTCCCTGGCCGGATTGTTCTCTGATCGCTCTCCCTGCCGCGGCTTTCCCGATCGCAGTTTTTCCGATCGCGGCTTTTCACGATACAGGGCTGGACCGGATCCGATTTCCGTAGGCCTAACCACGTCGTCGGATCCAACATCGCCCAGCCCTGCCGGTCCCCGTGCATGCGACATTCCGCTCTAGAGAGCGGAAACCGTCATGCGGCGGAAAAACAAAGACGAAGTGCAGGCGCAGATACACGTCGCAACCTGTGGTCCATGCACCAGCCTTGCCAAAGCTGCCTGCTCCTCCAACCCCCATCCTTCTTTAGCTTTCAGTCGCTTATGGCGCAGCCCGCCCGGTCGCTCCCGCTTTCAACCGCCAGCGTCGATGAATTCCCCCGCACCAAACGAGTGATTTAACCCTGCTTCCTGTGCTGCGCGCGGCTTCCGGCGTTACTTGATCCGGACCTTGCGTGTCTGCTGGCCCGACCCGGTGACTGTTCCATTCGCATTATGCGCGGCGTTGTGACACATCAGCGTACAGGTGTTGCTGGCGTGGTTGTAGGCGATGGGACTGGCGCCGTTCTGCCCCACCACGTTGCCGTCAAAGTTCACCAGCCGTTCGCCGGTAAAAGTCGGAGAAGTGGCGCCCATCCCGTGCGCGGTGTGGCATACGCTGCAGCTGAAGCCATATTGCGAAACATGCAGGCTGTGCTGGGTGAAGCTGGTGTTGGCCAGGATCTGGGTCAGGTTATGACACTTCCCGCATAGCGCGTAAGGCCCTTCCACGCTGGTGTCAGGATTGGGATAAAGATTGGTGACCAGTTGACCGGGTGCGGGCGCCTGGCTGAATTCATAACGCCGCTCCAGCAGGTGGGTCCACTTCGATCCATGGGGGCCGTTGGGACCCGTGCCGCCGAACTCGCGATTGTCGTCGCTGTTGTGGCAATCGGTGCAGAAGATCTGGCTGCCCACCAGCCGCGTGGAAGCCAGGCCGGCCTCAGTCAGCATGTTTACCAGCAGGCTGGGCTGCGGCAGCGGACTCAAACTCGGATGGGTCACGGGATGGCTCGAGGTTGCCGTCTGCGCGAATTCCTGGTTCACATTCAAAGCATCCGGCGCCGCAACCACTCGAATGGGCGGATAGCCGTAGATCGGCAGTCTCTGCTTGCCCAGGCTGGTACCGTGACAGCGCAGGCAGGTTTCGTATTGATTCACGGCCGGAATTACCACGGTCATGCCATCCAGCGCGCTGATTCCCGTGGCACCCTGCTGCGGAGGCCGAATCGCGGGAGGCGCCGAGAACGTCACTTCCGCGTTGGAGGCGTGAGCGCTGTGGCAGTCGACGCAGGTGGCGTGCCGGTTGTGATTGAGCAGCGGAGCCTCTCCCGCATCGTGAAAATTGATTCCCGCCGGCAGTGGGTGACTGACCTTCGTCACCTCGCTCATGATGTTGGGAGCGGCCGGCGACACGTAGGTTCCGCCGGCGTGACAGGTCATGCAGTTTTGGGTCACCGGATCGTAGGAAGGAGCCGCCGGCGTGGCTGGCCGCAACAATCGCGCTGGCGCAACCGAATTATGCGACATGTGACACGAAGTGCAGGCATTCACTCCCACGGTCGGATAAGAACCCACATGGGCGTCGGGTGAAACCTGATTGGTGGCCGTCTGATGCACGCTGTTGATGAACCCGGCGAGCGGATTGATTTGTCCCTGCATCACCCGGTTAGGATCGTGACAGGCGAGACACATCTGCGCATTGGAACTGTCGCGGATCAGAAAATTCTGGGCGATCCGGTCGATCGCCTGAATGTGCGGAGAGTGGCAACTGGTGCATTCGATATTGCCATTCACCAGCTTCACCGCGCCGGTGGGATCGGCCGTCTTGCCCTGCGACGCCAGCGACGCAACCAGGCTCGATGCGTCTTTGATGGGCAGCACCAGACTGAACGGGTGCGAGCCGGTCAGCGTGGTGCCGAACGAGTCGGCGGCATTCATCGATCCGACCATGGGCAGCGGCCCATAGGCCGCCGATTGTCCCACGCCCACCGTACCGTCGTGGCAACTCAAACACAGGCTGCTGGTCTTGCCCAGCGTGGGCTGCGTGCCCTGAGTGGTGTCGGTCGAACTGGTGTACAGCACATACGAACTCCGCGACAACTTCTGGTTCCACAGCGGAGTGATGCCGCCGATTCCGCTGTGTGGTGCGTGGCAGTACGTGCAGCCCAGCGCTCCCTGCGAGTACATCGACGCACCACTCGACACCGAAAGATTGTGCATGCCCAGCACATCGGCGGTCGGCGGCGGCGGCGTCTGAGCGAAACTCTGAGTCACAAGAAACTGGGTCATCAGAATCTGGACCGCCAAAATCTGGGCGCCCAGCAACGCGCGGGCCAGCGACAGGCGAGTCTTCACGGTTGTTTCCTCCCGTCCGCCGTGGCCGCGATCCCATAGTAATGAAATATTTCCACGCGCCGGTTGAAGGAATCGACCACATAGATGCGATCGTGACCGTCGATCTGCAGCCCGGCCGGCAGTTGAAACTGTCCCGCTCCGGTTCCCTTTCCCCCGAAGTAATACAGAAGTTGTCCCTGCAGGTCGAACACCTGCACGATGCCCCACTCTCCGTCCGCAATGTAGAGATGGCCTTCGGAATCGAATCCGATTCCTTTTGGCCGGAAGATCCATCCCGCCCCATCTCCGACTTTTCCGATGGCATAGCGGAACGTGCCGGCGCGGTCAAATACCTGCACCCGGAAATTCATGGCGTCGACCACCGCCAGATCCGGTCCATGCAGTCGCAACTCGGTAGGAAAGTTAAACTCGCCCTCGGCGCTGCCCGTCTTTCCAATCGTCTGCAGCACACTGCCCTGCATGTCCATCACAAAAATCTTGTTGCGCAGCGTGTCGGTGACATAAATACGCTGGGCGGCCGAATCCACCGCAATTCCGGTGGGACGCTTGAAATATCCCTCGCCGCCCTTCAGGCTGCCAATCACCCGGCGATACTTGCCGCTCGGGTCAAACACAAAAATCTTGCCCGCCTGCGAATCGGTCACATAAATATTGTCCTGCGCATCCACGGCCACGCACTGCGGCGTGTACATGGGATCTTTCCCCACATCCCGCCGCGAGAGGAACTTGTATTTCTGCTGCTCGAAATCGAAAATGTGCACGCCCCCGGCCGCCAGATCGGTCACCAGGATGCGCCCGTGCGAATCGGTGACCACGCTGTAGGGGCCGACCAGGTAATGGAAGTCGGGCTGGCCCGCGATCACATCGACCATCCGCGTCCAGAAGCTGCGCTTGGGATTGACTTCGCGTTCCAGGCTGAAGCTGCGTTCGAAAGAGAGTTTCCGTCCGCCGTCCATCAGCAAATCGGGCGCGGCAGGCTGCACTTTTTCCTTGCGGCTCTTCGCGGTTCGCGCCTGCGCCGGCAAAATCGCCAGCCACAGACCCAGCAAGATCGCCAACCCGGCAACGATCCCGCCCTTGCTCCACGCTGAGCTGCTTCGCTGTCCTAGAAGAAGTCGAACCATCGGGTTAATCCCGCAAAATACGAGGTCGTATTGGCCGGCGCCCCCACTGCGCTGATGCCCTGGGTGAAACGCGTGTACCCGGCCTGCAGTCCGATCCTTCGTAGATGGTACTGCATTTGCGCGTTGAAGATTTCCATGTTGTTGTGCGAGATGGTCGGTCCCACCGTATTGCTGATGGCCCGGCTGAAGCTGCCCGCAATGACCAGGCGCCGGATGGGCGTCGTCGAGATCCCTCCACCGTAGCTGGATCCTCCGAAAGTAATAAAGTCGTTCACACCCGGCGTGCCAGAAACGGGAATAAAGCCACCTGCGCCCAACAGAGATATCCCGGTCGACTGCGTGTAATCGCCGGTAAGCGTGAACCTGCGTGATCCGAACGCCGTCGAATAAGCCTGGCTGCTGCTGTTGGTGCCCTGATAGTTGGTCAAGCCGCTGTGGTTGCCGTTGAAGGCCGCCGTCCAGTTCAGTCCGGCGGGCAAACGGCGGCGCACATTCGCACTGTAGTTGTAATACGAGGTCGTGTAGGTCACCAGCAGAGACTGCACGTTCTGGGCGTAACTGAACACCCCCGAGGTTTGCCATCCCGCGAAACGGTGGAAGAAATTCACGTTGCCGATGAACCCCACGGCATTGGTGCCCTGGCCATTGCTGCTATCGATCACCGAACCAGAGAAAGTGAACATATCGAGCAGCCGTTTGCCGTAGGTCACGGTGCCACTCAAGTACGTGCCCGTATAAGTATTGCCAAAATATTCCTGGTCGTAATACGTGGCTTGGGCCGACACCCCCAGATTATTGGTGAACTGGTAGGTTGCGCCTCCGCCGATGGTGGAGGAGTGCGCGCCCGACCCCAGGTCAATACCCGGCACCGCGGTTCCATTGGGGCTCAGGCTCTGCGACAGGTATCCATTCAGGTTGCTGGTGTAATTCTCGGTGACGTTCAGCGAGAGTTTCCGCGTGGGGTGAAAACTGGCGCCTGCGTTAACGATGTCGTCGGTGTAGTTCGACGTATTGGAACTCAGCCCCGTGCTCGAGAAATAGTTGCTCTCGGCCGTCGACCGATCGTAATTCGCAAAAAACTGCCCGTGGAGAGGCGCGGCGTGCTGCGCTCCGACTCCGATATTATTTCCCACGGAGTCCTGAATCGAGTCCGACTCTCCTGCCAGAAACTCGGGGTATTTCGAGTTCAGACTAGTGCGATCATAGAAGCTGTTCAGACGAAAACCCGCGATCTGATAACTTGAGCGGACGTTTAACAGGCGCGTGTTCGATTGCGTCTCTTCGTTCGTGCCGTAGATCGTGCCGCTGCCGTTGCCCTGCGAATACCCCACCGAGAGCGTCGGCAGGTCGGGCACCAACGCGCTCCAGTTGATCCCGAATCCATCGCCCTGTCCCACAGTGGTGAAGTTGGGCTGTCCGGCCACGCCAAAAGTCCCGCTGGTGTTGCGGGTGTAGTTATAGCTCACCGATCCCGGAAAGTGGCTGCCGGTGAAGAAGTTCGCGGTCCCAATGATTCCGCTCGCGCCGGTCAGCGATTGATAGCTGGAGTCGTCCCGCGACTGGTTGTAGTAGGGCTGTGCCGTGAACGAAAGGAAGTTCGGATTGTAGTAATAACCGGAAATCTTGCCGTCAATTCCTCCCGTCAGTCCGTGGTCGGAGGAAATGTCGTTGCCATAATCGCCGCTGTAGCCAAAGCTAAACAGGCCGCCAGCCGTCAGCTTGGTGTTTTCGCCGATCCGAAGTTCGGGGGTTTGGGATTGCGGCTGCTGCGCGTAGACGAGTTGCGCCATCACCAGCACCGCTAGCCCGATGATGCCCTTCGTGCCCTTCATTCGCCGCTACCCTTCTGGCCAGAGGCTCGGAAAATCCGCGTGCACTTACTTGTTCAAGAGGCACAACGGTTGCCAAACTCACGCCCGGTTGAAACTTTCTAATCTGTTGAAAACAATATGGTTATGTCATCGACGAGAGAATTCATTGGCGCGGGATTTCGCGCCGGTGCGGCATATCACCCGGCTTGCGAGTTGAAATCCACAACCGCGAAAAAAGCCGCGGCTTATCATCGCGAGCAAAGCGAAGGACCTATGCAATTGGCTGGGATTGCATAGGTCCTTCTTTATCACTCAGGATGACAAACGCTGATTACACCTCTTCAATCTTGGCCTTGGCCCGTAGTTGTTTCGCCAAGCCGGAGCGCAGCTTTTCGTACTTGCTCTTTTGCAAGTTGGTTTTCAGATCGCTCTTGACCTCGGCGAAGGGCCGCTTGCGCGCCGGAGTGAAAGCTGTCGCCCGCACGATGGTGAATGCGGTTTCAATCTGGATCAGCCCGCTCACCTTGCCCGGACCCGCGGCACGCAGGGCCTTGATTACCTGCGGCGGCAGTTTGTCGGCCGTCACCACTTTGTGGTCGCCCATGTTCACCCGGAAATCGTCCTCGGAGAGCTTCTCGGCCAGCATTCCAAACTCCTCATAGTTCTTGGCCGCCTGGGCCTGCACCAACGCCGCTTCCGCCCTTTTCCTGGCGTCCTTTTCCTGATCCGGCGTCGCCTTCAGCGGAGGAACGATGGAGATACTCTGGAAGCCGAAAGATTCCGGCTGTTGGAATTGTGCTGGATTCTTGGCGTAGTAGGCCTGCAGTTCGGCCAGCGAAACCGCAGACTTGTCTTCCACGTCGGTTTTCAGGACCTGCTCGATGAGCAGCGAGCGCTTCATCTGTTGCCGCAGTTTTTGCTCCGAACCCTGCATTTCGCTCTGCAGATATTGCTGGAATTGGTCGGGACTCTTGAACTGGCCGCGAAAATCGGCCGCGGCGCGATTGAGCTTCTCGGGCGAAACCGTGAGTTGGCGCCGCACCGCTTCCTGGTACACCAGTTCCTCGAAAATGATCATCTCCAGCGCGCCTTGCCGGATCTGCGCTTCTTGCCCCTTGGGAAAACCGTTGTGCTGTTGCGCGTAAGGGAAAATGGTGTACATCTCGCGCAGCAGGTCGCGATCAGTCAGCACGGCGCCGTTCACCCGCGCCACCGGTTTATCGCTCACCTGGAGCGGTGAACTTTGGGCAGAGGCGGTGTTGGTCAGATCGGTCGGCGTGTGCGAAGCCAGTTGGGCGGATGCCGCCGAGAGCGCCAATGCCAGAAATCCACAGATAGAGAGTTGGTATTTCATAATTCCTCGCTCATTCACTTCGTACTCAAAAAAAAAGGGGAGAGTAAATCCTCTCCCCTTTTTGCGCATCATCCAAAGTCTACTGGAAGACAGTCGTAATGTTGTTGGTGTTGTTGGCTTCGTTCGACTCGCCAAAGTGGCACTGGCGGCAGAACTGCGTGGTCGAAGGCGCATTGGTGTTGGCCACGTTGTTGATGTTCGGATTGTAGGGGCCGTTCACGAAGAAGAAGGTGGCATAGTACTTGCCGCCGCCGTCGCCCGCGATCGGGCTGTTGGCACTCGACGTGTAAACGGTCATTACGTGCTGATTGTGGCACGTGGTGCAAAGTACATAGGGCTTCCCGGCGGCGGTAATGCCGTATGGGTTCGACCATTTGCCAGGCGCCAGTGCCGGCCAGCCGTAGTTGGCTACGAACTGTGCATAGGGGCTGCTGGCGGTTACCGACAGGACGCCCGCGGTGCTGACCAGGCCGCTGCCCGTGCTGATGTTGGCAAGCTGACCCACCGGGTGATCGTTGGTGTAGTTGCCGGCCGTCGTGCCGTCATTGCCGAGCAGGGTCGGAATCTTGCCCGAGCCGTACGAGGTGTTCGTAAGCAGGCCAATTCTCCGCTCATATGAATCGTTGACCATCATGTTGCTGGCCGTGACCTGTCCGTCATGGCAGCTGAGGCAAAGCAGAATGCCGCCAACCTCTTGCGAGCCGGTGGCGATACCGTTGGGCAGAACTTCCGTGTAGCTGCCATTGTCGCCGAATGCGATCGTCTTGCCGTACAGTGGGCTGGCGTCCTGTCCCCACAATGCATAGCTGCCAGTATCAGAGGCGCCGGCGTGGCCGGAACCGAAAGAGCCGCTGTGCGGAGAGTGACATCCAGCGCAGCCGCGGCCGTTATTATTGTGGGCGCCCAGTACATCGACTGGGGACGTCCAAGTCTGGCCCATCACAAATCCCGAGATGGCCAGAACGAACAGCACAACCAACATCGCTTTCTTCATAAAATTCCACGACCTCCATGAAAGATGTGTTGCCGTTTGTTACTAAACTCCCAGAGGCTTAGGCCGTGGGCTGCGTTTTGTGCCTGGGCACTCGGCGTAGCCGCCTCTCGGCTCCTATTAGTGCAAGTGGCCGCCCGAAACGGCTGCCGGACGGCCATTTTTATAAATTTCCTGTAAGTAATTGAAAGTATTAATCTTATTCTTGGAGCATTGGACAAGAGCTCTCCGAAAGGCTCCCCCACGGTGGGGGAAAACAACCACTTACAAGGGGTGCTTGGTCAAATTACCCAGTTGTAAGGAACCGCAACAGAGGTGTTGCAAAACGCAGCAGCTGCAGAAAACGGGGGGGATCAGGGGTAGCCGTTCTGTAACAAAGCACATTGTCATCCTGAGCAAAGCGAAGGATGACACGACGCTCAGTATGACAACGTTCTCAGGATTGACGAAGCAGCAAAACTGCCCTGCTTATTTGTTGGGTGGGACCTTGGCTTCCGGAGCTGTCGGTGGGGTTACTGGCACTACCTCTTTATTCCCCGCCGCTTTCTTGGCGCGCTGCTCTTCTTTGTCCTTGCGCGCCTGCTCGGCCTCGGCGTCGGTGACGTAGCGGAATTGCTGCACGCGGCCGGGATAGATTTCCGAGGTGAAGACGCGATTATTCTTATCGGTGGCGATGCTCACGATTCCCTGAAACTGGCCCGGCAGCAGGCCGTGGCCGCCAAAGGAAATCAGCAGATGCGCATCCTGGTTGTAGACCTGGACCCGGTCCTGCACGCCGTCAGCGACCCAGATGTGGTTGTCGCTATCGATGGCGATTCCTTTGGGCCGCGAAAAGTATCCCGGGCCATCGCCGGCCTTGCCGAACGTGCTGATGAATTTTCCATCGGCGTCAAAGATTTCCACCCGATTGTTCAGCGTGTCGCAGACATAAAGATTGCCGTCCGCATCGATCGCCAGCCCAGTGGGTCGAGCGAAATCACCGGGAGTGGTGAGTTCATGATGATGTCCGGTGGTGCCGATCTTGCGCAGCAGTTTGAGCGAGTCGGCGTCATACACCAGCACCTGATCGAGCTCGATGTCGGACACGTAGAGCAGCCGGTTCTCGCGATCGATGGCCAGCGCGCCGGGACTGACCAACCCCTCCGTGATGACGTCTTCCGCCACGTGGGCGGGGTTAAAGACCATGACATGCCGCAGCCCCGGGTCGGACACGAACAGACGATCGTTGTCGTCCATAGCCAGCCCGATGATGCGGACGAAGTGGGCGTGCTGCTTGTTCTTGATCATGTCGAGGTCGCGCGTCTCGGTATTGAAAATGAAGATGGCGCCGACCTTCTGATCCGCAATGTATAAGTTGTTCTTGGAATCGACCGCAAGGCCGTAGGGCTCGGCCAGCTGGTACAGTACCTTGGCTTCGCTCTCCGGCTGCGTGCCCGCCAGGCGGTCCATCCATTTCGCCTTCTTGCTGTTGTTCCCAGCCTCGACCTGCGAGATCTTTTCCGCCGCATAAAATCCGATGTAGCGGATGCGTGCGATGGCCGGCGGATTGGGCCAGACGATGTTCGAATAATCGATGACGGGAACCGTCTTGGACGCGTCCGTCTTCTTCTTGCCGGCCAACGCGGAGATCGGTGCCAGCAGAGCCAGACCGAGCGTAAGAAACATCGCGAAACGCCGGTTGCGACGGCCGGTCGAGCCGGTGCTGATTTCAGACATGGTCGTTATTTCGCTCATCTTCGTTTCTCCCTGCGTTGTTTCTCCCTGCATTTCTTTCCCGCGCTTCTTTCGTGCCCACTAGCGCTTCGTCAGATCCTTGTGACAACTGGCGCAGAATTGAGCATTGTTCACCTGGTCCTTGGCCAGCAGGTCGGGCTGCGCCGAGGAATGCGGCTGATGGCAGGACAGGCAGTCAATCTTCGCGTGAATTTTGGTGACGTCGGTGGGGTCAACCACGTCGGAGATGGGGTGGCCCGCGATCGGATGCCCGCGCCCGAACTTCAGGGGCAGAATCACGACTTTATTCTTCGTGAAGTAATCTTCCGGAAGTCGTACGGTTCCGTTGAAAATCGTGAGCACATGCTCGGCTTCGAGTGTTTTCGGCTCCGAATCAGGGCCGTGGCACTCCAGACAGAGTCCATTGGTACTCTTGCTGCGCAGCAGATGATCGTTCTCGCCGCCGTGGGGCTCGTGGCAGGTGGCGCATCCCTGCTTGAACGCGGGCTGATGAAGGAAGTGTTTCTTGCCTTGCTCGGCCTGATCGGTGTGGCAGGTCAGGCAGATGTCGACCGCATTGGTCTTGGGCAGGCCCGGCTGGCGGCTGGCATGCGGATTATGGCAGTCGGTGCAATCCCCTGCCGCTCCCGGATGCGGTACTTTCGCCTTGTCAATCTTCTCCACCTGGTCGCCGTGGCAGGTCACGCAGATCGACTTGACGTCGGCTTGTGTGAGCACCACTTTGCCGTCCTTGGCCGGCGCGTGGCAGGTATCGCAGGACTTCTCGGCGAACGGCGGATGCAGGAACTGCCGCATCAGCTTAGGGACGGCCGACTGGTGCGGATCGTGGCAGCTGGTGCAATCCGCGGTGGCGAAAGGCTGGTCGTGATGCGCCTTCTGCAGACTCGCATCCTTGACGTCGTGGCAATCAATGCACAGCGCCGGAGCGGCCTTGGTCAAATGAAAATCGAACTCCGGCTTGCCGAGTTCTCCGACCTTGTGGGTGACGTGGCAGGTATCGCATCCCATATCGAGAGCGGCGTGGCGGCTGCCTTTTTCCGGAACGTTCAATCCTTGTTTGTGGCAGTCGAGGCAGAGATTCTGCCCCTTGTCGCCGGACTCGGGCTTGAGCAACTGATTCTTGTTGTCGCTGGTGTGCGGGTCGTGACACTTGATGCAGTCGCGCACGGCCGGGGGATGCACCGTTCCTTTCAGAGTGGCGGCGTCCTTCTCCGCGTGGCAAGTCAGGCAGAGCGCATGAGGAGTGGCAGTGATCAGCTTGATCCGCGTGATGTCTTTATTCACCCGAACTTCGTGACAGCTCAGGCAGCCGGTGGCAATCGCGGAATGAACTGACTTGCCTTTTGTCTTATCCTCGTGGCACTCGAGACACTTCGCCGAGTCAACATTCTTGTCGAGCGGAACCGGATGTTCCTTGGCCCACGCCGGAATTGCTGTAAGCACAAATAAGAGCAACAGCCAAAGGATACGGGGGAGGGCTGCGAGGCTGGCTTTCCGGTTCATAAGAGTACGATTTAGAAATGCTGGGACCATTGCCAACCGTTGCATTTGCACGATCGTCGCCTTCCTGATGCGAACCGTCTGTAAATTCTTGATTGAGTTGTAAATTATTGCAACAATTCATCTTCCGATCCACTGCGACGACGACGGGAATTCCCGCACGCCGGATGGAGCTTTTCCAAAATGGGCCTTCTGCCTCACCCGGTCCGTAAAATCACGCACGCTCTCGTCGCGCCGTCACTGCGACGGCTTCTTCCTTATTTTGCAACTATTTGTGATTGAAATCACACACTTTCCGCTGTGGGTGAAATCGCAGCAAACCCTTGCAGGGATGAGTGTTATGGCTCACGCGAGCACTCGGAGGAACCCGCGCGATCGGCCGCAATCTATTGATAACACGACACTTCACCTGGAGTCGGGGCGTTGGCGCAGAACGTGCATCGCCCCTTGCGAAGGAAGAGGAAAGATATGGCCCTGTCACTTCGCTCGGCACTCCGCAAAATCTGGCAGACCCTGAGTTCCATCAAGACCGGCGTCGTTCTCATCATACTCGTCGTCATTTTCTCGGCTGCCGGCACCGTCATCCTGCAACGGCCCATGACCGACGCCGACGACATGGAGCGCGCTTACTCGCCGGCCATGCTGCGTTTTCTCGACGCCACCGGCCTGACTGACGTTTTCCATACCCGCTGGTTCGTAGCTTTGTTGATTCTGGTGAGCTTCAGCATTATTGCCGCTTCGGTGCAGCGCTTCCCCAACGCCTGGCGGTTCTTCGCGCGCCCTTATAAGAGCCCCGACGAGAGTTTCCGCAAGGTTCTGCCGACGCAGGCCCAGATTGCGGTTCCCGGCAATCCGCTTTTCGATAATGACGAAGAGCAAGGGCTGAACGCCGCCGAACGCGCCTTCAAGCACCTCGGACTGAAAACCGAACGAATCGTACGCACCAACAGCTTCTCATTGTTCTCGGAACGAAGCCGGATTTCGGAAATGGCGGTCTACATCGTTCACGCCAGCCTGCTGCTGATTTTCCTTGGGTTTATCGTGGACTCGCTTTACGGCTGGCGCGGATTCCTGATGCTGAGTCCGGGAACGGCCAGCAACCAGATCGAGATGAAGAACGGCTCGCTGCGGACGATTCCCTTCTCCATCCGCTGCGACGGCACCGGCGAAGAAACTTACGCCGACGGCACGCCGAAAAAATATTGGTCGAAACTGGCCGTGGTCGATGCCGGACGCGAAATTTCGCGCAAAGAGATTGTGGTCAACGATCCGCTGGTCTATCAGGGACTGCGTTTCTATCAAGCCAGCTACGGCCGCACCGGCAAACTCGATCAGCTGATTCTGGATGCGACTCCCACCAACAACGTCGCCAGCACGCCGCAGGAAATCTCTCTGGCCATGAACCAGACGGTTGCGCTCGACCCCGACACCAGCGTGCAACTGGTGGATTTCATCCCCGACTTTGTGGTGCAGGACGGCCAGGTCTACGCCCGCAGCAAAGACATTGTGAATCCCGCGGTTCACATGATCGTGACTTCGAAGAAAGTCAACAGCAGCGTGAGTGTGAATGTATGGCTGCCGCCGATGCCTGGCATCGACGAGAACGCGTCCTCCCCCTACACCTTCGACCCGAAAGACTTGAAGACCGGCGTCTATACCGGCCTGCAGGTTTCGCACGAACCCGGCCAGTTTGCGGTATGGGCCGGAGTGGTGCTGATGGCCATCGGCCTGACATTTGTCTTCTACGTAGTGCACATGCGCTTCTGGGTCGTGCCGGTACGCGACGCGCAGGGCGGCACGGTGCTATGGGTCGGCGGCACGGCCAACCGCAATCGCGACGCCTTCGAACTGAAATTCAAAACTTTAGTCGAACAAATTCAGAAGGAATTGAAACCCGAATTCGTGGCTACTGCCCAAGGGCAAGCCGCAACCATCGCCGGAAGGTGAGCCCGGCAAAGGAGGAAATGTATGGCACGCGCAAAAGTTGAACAGCATCCCGCGACCGGCACCACGCTGATCGTGATGGTGGGCTTGGGCATGGCCTTCCTGCTGTTCATGGCTTTTCTGAATGTGGTGAAAAGCGGAAATATTCTGAGTGAAGCCAACCTGTTGTTCGCCACGCTGGTTTTCTACGCGGGCGCGGGGGCCCTATATCTGGGCTTTGGCGTGACCGGGACCGACTCCTACATCAAGTACGCTTCCCTCATGACGTGGGCGGGACTGCTGGCCAACAGCGCCGCCGTCGCGCATCGCTGGTACGAAGCCGGACATCCGCCGTTCGCCAGCATCTATGAAATGCTGCTGAGTTTTGTGTGGACCCTGGCCGCGCTTACCCTGATCGCCGAAAAACGTTATGGCGTGAAAGTCATCGGCACGGTGACGATGCCGGTCGCGATCGTGGGCGTCATCCTGATGCAGCTTCTGCCCAGCGAAGTGCGGCCGCTGGTGCCGGCACTGCAGTCCACATGGCTGCACGTTCACGTGACCCTGGCCATGCTAGCGTACGCCGGGTGCGCATTAAGCTTTGCCTTGGCAATGATGTACCTGATCCAGGACAAGATGAAGACTGAGACATTCCTGGTCGCGACCAGCGTGTTCACGGTCGGAATCTATGCTGCCGTCCTTTTGCGCTTCGAGAAGTGGGGCGGCCTCAACGTGGTCGCATGGGACGCCCAGAATAAAGCGGAGGTATTTATTTCTCGCGGTGTGCGCCTGTTCGTCACTATTCCGGATCTCGGTTGGCTGATGCTTCTGGTCTTCGCCGCCGTAGCGGCGCCGCTCCTGTTGTACATGGTTTCACGCCGTCGGAAAATCCAGTGGGGAATTGCTTATGCCACGCGGCGACTGCCCGATGCACTAAAGAACTTATGGCACTGGGTCATTCTGCGGGACAAGGAATATCGCAGTGAGGCTGCCGCTCTCTGGAAAGCAGTCAATCCTTTACCGTCGAATAGCGATAGCCTGATTGCAGTTGCTGACCGCGCGGTGTTCATCAGCATTCTGCTGCAAATCCTGGCGCTGGCATTTTTCCTGGTGCGAGTGCGCGGCGGACAATATCCCTCGCTCGATGCCGACGGCTTGTACGCGACCAGCCTGGCGGCCAGTCCATTCATTCTCTCGGCGCTGGTGGGCGGAATCTTCGCCAATCTGCTGTATCTCTTGCTGCTCTGGCGGCGCACGGATCTCGAAAGACTTCTCCCCGACGCCGACACGCTCGACCGCATCACTTACAAAACGATTTGCATTGCTTTCCCTTTACTCACCCTGATGATCGCCGCCGGCGCCTACTGGGCTAACCGGGCCTGGGGTTCCTACTGGAATTGGGATCCGAAAGAGACGTGGGCGGCGATTACCTGGCTGGTCTATGCCGGCTACTTGCACATGCGCATCACCCGCGGCTGGCGCGGACGCCGCGCAGCCTACTTCGCCATCCTCGGATTTGCGGTCGTGATGTTCACCTTCTTCGGCGTCACTTATTTGCTGCCTGGACTGCATGCGTATGCCTGAGCCTATGACGCCACAACTCGATCCAAACATCCCGGCTGGAGATTCCCCTGAGACAGCCGCTCCGCGCTCCCGTACCGGCTTTTTCAGTACGGCATATTCGAGCGCAACTGCGGTGTCCGGTCCAATCTCGACCGCCGCGGACGATCGTGGGAATGATCCTGGAAACGATCCTGCGAAAGCTGCGGCGGCGCCGGAGGATATCGAGTCGCCCTGGCTGAACATTACTTGGGAGATCAAGGCCCTGGTTCCAATCGCCTGCGTTCTGCTGGGCGGAATGTTGCTGTTTCTGCTGGCCACGCTTTCGTGGCGCGATCCGGAACGCCATCTCGTACTTTTAGTCGCGGGTGCGGGCGCAGTTGCGATTTGCGGCGCGCTGCTGGTCGTGCTCACCTACACGGTTCAGCGCCCGATGGTCGAACTGCAGCAGAAAATTGCGCAACTCGGCGCCGGCGATCTGAACGTGGCCGTCAGCTTTTCCCACCGCAACGACGAGATCGGCGACCTGGGCCGCAACTTCAACCACATGGTGGGACAGCTGCGCGAGAGCCGGGCTGAAATCGAACGCCTGCACCGCACCCAGATGTCGCGCGCCGAGCACCTTGCCACTCTCGGAGAAATGGCTACCGGACTGGCCCACGAAATCCGCAACCCGCTGGCTGGAATTGCCGGCGTCATCGAAATTATTGGCCGCGATTTGCCGTCGAGCAGCCCGGCCCGCGCCGTGGTCAAAGACGTGCGCCAGGAAATTGCCCGCATCAATCACATCGTCACCGACCTGTTGCAGACGGCGCGACCGCATCCGCCCACCGTCCGCAAGAGCGATTTGAATACGACGGTCGAGCATGCCGTCATGCTGGGCCGCCAGCAGGCCATGGCGAAGTCGGTCGAGATCGCGCTGCACAAAGACTCCAGCTT